>TARA_B110000503_G_scaffold11940_1_pt1 | contig 27264 bp, 42 predicted proteins | sample TARA_B110000503 | Tara Oceans TARA_B110000503 (sample SAMEA4397472) | marine metagenome | biome: Polar Biome; feature: [SRF] surface water layer (ENVO:00010504); material: water (ENVO:00002006), including particulate matter (ENVO:01000060) such as... | depth 5 m | reverse complement strand
CTTGCCATCTGTTTGATCTGCTCTTCCAGAATTGCTTTAATCGTTCCATAATTCCACCCACTCTCCGTTAGTTTCATCCCACTCATGCATACCCTCACTAGGATAAGGTACAGGTGATTCCCATAAACAAGTATCTTCGTTCAGTGTCCAACTAGCAAAGGGTTGAGGAGGTATGAAGGCATCACGCTCCTCATCGTAAGTGTAGCCAATCCCTGCATAGTTCTTGCGGAAGGGAGTACCGTCTTCAGAGTGAACACCACCAAAAGTATTGTAGCTAGTGCGCTTTGCTCCGTAATACTCTTCCCAGTTAGTGTCACCTCCGTCTTTGCCGACAAACACCTGAGTGACTATGTTGTTATCTAATACTGCGTAATGTGCCATAGTTTTTATCCAAAGGTTACTGTGTCAGATGGGCCAGCCGCTGTGACTTGAGTTTTCTTAAACCCTCCAGAGGTAGTAGTAGACGATGCAACGCCGCCAGTAAACGTGGCTGTAAAACTGTCTGGGTAAACTAAAATGACTGTCCCTGATCCTCCAGCGCCCCCGTAAAAATTTGATGGGTAGCTTATATGGGCGCCGCCGCCACCTCCGCCTCCACCATAATTAGCTGACCCATTTGCGGCATTATTATTATCACCACCCCTGCCGCCGCCACCAGCACCTCCAGCGCCCCCTCGGTTCAATCCTGCCGCCGTGCTGTAACTGCCGCCGCCACCGCCGCCAGCAAAGTAGCCTAACCCAAATGGACTTAAAGTTACAGATAATCCGTTACCGCCAACTCCGCCATTAGATGAAGTTCCGCTATTTCCTGCTGATGCAGAACCACCACCTCCGCCTCCACCATAATAACTAGACCCAGTGTTTTGGCCCGCTCCTGCATTACCTTGTCCTGCGGTTCCTAGTCCAACAGGCGTGAGTTTATTATACGGATTGCCGCCGCCAGAACCGCCATCTGAGCCAGCTTGTCCGGGTTGGCCACCACCGCCGCCGCCCACAGAAATTAGTAATTGAAATGTAGAATTTGTGCCGTTATACCCATGCCCGGTATTAACGGTTTGTTGTGCGCCACCCGCACCTATTGTTACTGGGTATACTGTATTGGTTGCTAAAGTCGATGTGCCTTGCAAAAGTCCCCCAGCACCACCAGCCCCACTCCAAGTTCCGCCGCTACCTCCTCCAGCTACAACAAGGTATTGAAGATCAAAAGGTACGGCTCCACCACCACGACCAACAGCCTTGCCGATAGAGAATACGCTGACGTTTGCGCCAATCATGCAATTATCGCATGTATGCCAGTAGCTGTAGTACCAGTAGCAAGCACACGCTTAACAGAACATATTAGATAGAAGTTATCAGGGACAGTGATAGTCCTGGATGTACCGTCTACGTTATGGAATGTTACGTTCCCTGCGACTGTAATGTAGAGACCAATAGCAACATTAGGGGTTGCGGTAGTTGAGTCGAGTCGGGACACAGGTTTTACGCTTGAATGAACATACCTACTGCTAGTACCTAAGTTGTCCGCATTGTCATTAGGAGTGACAGGAATCATGTCCGTTACGCTTCCGTTAAGTTCTACTCTTTCTCTATCTTGAAATGGATTTGACATAATTACCTCGTTAAATTATTTTTTAAATATTCCGTAGAACCAAAAGTTACCTAAGTCCATGTCGATATTATTAATATCTGTAGCATTGTTTGTGCCATCTAGATATAACCCTTGAGCATTAGTTTTTGTTATTAACGCTTTCATTCTAGGAGAAGGAGTAGAGTCAGTTACAATGTTTCCTGTGGTTGTGTCTAACCATTGAATTGCTACATCACCTTGACCTACTGTTTTAATTAAAGGCATGTAAGGATTAGTTATTTCACCACCGTCGCTCCACGGGCAAACAGTAATTGCCGCGCCTCGACAATAATCATGGCTAAGAGTAAGCGTTCCATTTACATACGATACAAAAGTAGGATCAAGCAATTGCGCTGTTCCACTTATAAAGCTCCAAGCAGAACCAGTCCACTCCATAGTAAATGCGCCTGTAAAGGCAGAAGATGCGGCTATCAATACTCGACTAAGACCTACCGAGCCACCTACGCTAATGTTCATTTGATTAGCAAAAGTTTCATCAGGGCCAATCACCATGCTTATAACTTCACTGTATGTAGTGTCAAAGTTTAAGGTAATAGTTCCACCACTAGCAGTAGCATACGTTCCAGAGACACCAACAGGTTCGTGAGAAGCATCATTGATAAAGTCCCATTTAGTTCTGTCTGTGTCGCGTTGTCTAATAGTTCCTGCAACAATGCCAATTTCTGCATCAGGCAGATTGCCAGCAGTGGGAACGCCTGTTATTAAGGGGCCGTTTACTTTAGTTAAAGCCATGTTAGAATACCTTTAAATTAAGATGGGGACAATGAGCCTATCTGCCCAATGTAAAAATAAAAGTTACCAGATGTAGTCCCAACTGGACTAGCCTCTAACTCATTGTTAGTTGAATCTAGCGTCCATGTAAATGAAGGATGATTTGTACTGCCACCTGTTGTTAATCCGTTCTTAGCAATTTCTACAATAGTTGCACTTCCAGCAGATTTCGTTACAAGAAGAACATAAGCCGCAGAGTTATACTGAGTGCCGCTAGTAGGAGTGCCATGAGTTGCAAGAATATTAAGAATACCAGAGTAATTATTTGAGCTACCAAAGACATTTGCTAAATCTACAACAGAAGTATTAGCGCCAGTAACAGCTAAATTGTTTACACGAGTTACATCAATAGGATCAATAACCGCAACCGTACTAATAATAGCGCCAGTAAACTTACAGCCGTTTAAGCTAACTTTATGGTTTGTATCAACACCTGTACTTACTACTGAATAAATACTATCGAGAGCAGGATCACCAATTTCATTAAAACGATTAATTTCGACATCAATAGAGCTTAGAGTTTCTCCTTCTAAGGCCGCCACGTTATTACTGTAGATTGCCCCATAACCGTTACTAACCAAAGCACCGGCATCAGAGGCGTTATTAGTATCAGCTATAGAAGAAACACAACCGTTTAAGACACATCTGCAATGATCTACTATTGTGTTGCCACTATCAGCGTCTGTGGCCGTATCAAGCGCGTGGCTTGCCTCAAAGTACCAAGCCGCCCTTTCAGTTTTTTCAGCACCACAGTTGTTAAAAGTAACACCCAGAGTGTTAGATACCCTATATCCCCATCGACCAGTAAAGTCAGCGCCACACGCTGTAAAGGTACTGTAAGCTACATAGCGAATTAAAAAACCTTGTCCTATTCCGCGGTCTGCTTCAGAGCGAGAGGCGTAACAATTCATAATATTTAATGAAGTATTATAAGCACCGCCAAAGTCAAACTGGGTAACACCACCTTTAGCCCTACACTGATTCATTGTTACCATAAAGCAACGATGAACATAAAAGCAGGACGTAATGGCGTTCTGACAAAAAACTCTTTCTACGGTTATTTCGTTTCCGCCTTTTAGCTCCAAGCCATACTGAGCGCGAGAGTTAACCAGAACGTGGAAATCTTTAAACGTACAGTAAGTAGAGTCTTCTACTAATATTGCTTGAGTGCCAGAAAAATTAGACGCACAATCAATAACAGTATTATGTAGACCTTCGCCTTGCAACGTAATAGACGCTAAACCAGAAGAATGCGTGGTACGAACAATAATAGGAGACTCAATGTAGTATCGGCCAACAGGGAAATAAACTACACCGCCTGTAGTCGTATCGTCACCAGTATCTAAACTGTCAATAGCCGCTTGAATTGCTGGTTGCCAATCAGTTCCAACCTTCAAACTCTCAAAATCCTTTATGTTGATCTGAGCGCCTGTAGTCATTCTGTTTGTTGCTTTTGTTAAAGCCATTTTATTCTCCTAGTTCCGGTCGTGTTGCTGGGAATGAATCTGTACTAGGCCATTGCCTGAGTGCTTCCCGATAAGTCATGTGAGCATCGCGCTGTGGGTGGTCAGACAAAGAGACTATGTGATCAGTAGCCGATAGCTCACTGTCTCTCCACATACGTCCTTCTTCCTCTGCTGTAGGCTCTACAGGTGTAGGTGCAACATACTCTTCATAGTATTCAAAGTTAGCTTCAACAAACTCAGCGTCAGCGTTAATGGTATTTGTGATGTTACCGTCAGCATCTTTAATTATATATTTCATTTCATATCTCCTTACGGTATGTACTGAATTACGACACAGCCTTCACCACCACGGCCTGAGCGTAGAGATGAAGTGTAAGTGGACTGACACCAACCACCTCCGCCACCTATCGCAGAATGACCAGCCACCATAGAATAAGTACTCACTTTGTAAATCGACCCCCCACCTGCTAACGGCCCTGCCTCTACAAATCCATCATAGCCAGAGGTATAGACATATTGACCTGCGCCTCCGCCACTACCAGATAGTTGGCCTAAACTAGATGAATAAAAATCACCTAATATGTCACAGTCACCACCGTAGTTATAAACATTTCCCGGCCCACCCCCATCATTGCCTGTCCCTGTTAAGCCAACAGCGCCGCCGCCTCGGTAATAGCCGCCTCGTCCGCCTGCATAATTAACATCTCCATTTGAGGCTGTTCCTGCAGTAGTATAGGTATTATTTGCAAGCGCCCCTCCTGCACCCCCAGTAGCTGTTAAAGTAGATCCTAATCCCGTACCCGCTACAGTTGAATTACCTCCTGCAATTCCTGCTCCAACAGCATTATAAACAGACGCTCCACCCGCTCCAACCACTACAGTAAAGGAACCAGAAGTTGTAACTGCTAAAGAGTTCTTTCTGCAATAACCTCCCGCCGCACCACTTTCTAGTGCGGTAGTAACAGTGTTCGAGCAACCACTACCACCTGCCCCAATGACATGAATCATTATGTTACCGTCTTGAGGCGGAACCCATGTCTGAGAATTGTGTAAAAAGATTGTGGGATATGAAGCTGATCCACCGCCACTTATAAAATCTGTAAAATTACTCATGACATAACCCACCCTTGAGTTGAATCTGTGTATATAAACTGAATTGAAAGATAAGCGGAATCCATTGTGAAGTCTGTGCCGCTAGACATTATGTTTGATCCATTCCTACCCACTACTGTGTCATCAAAGTTACCCACTGTAACCAAGACTCTCTGGCCGATGGTAGGGGAAGCAGGAAGCGTAATAGTCTGTGTAGCCGCGCTTACATAAACGTGCGTGTTGACAGTAGCTGTGAGAGACGTAGCTGTAACGACAGTAGTAATGCCCACTGTAATAGGTACTGAAGCTATCTTATCCGCTGTTACCGCACCGCTGGCTATCTTAGCGGTAGTGACGTTAGCATCTGCTATCTTAGCGGTGGTTACTGCACTGGATTGTAAAGCCTCTGTTGAAACACTGTCTGCCGATGGATTAGAATTAATAGTTGTAGTAAACCCAACTAGCATAACTTCAATAGAAGAATTTACAGGAGGAGCAGTAGAAAAAGTAAGTGCGGTGTTTACTATTGCGTATGTACTCTTAAACTGATATACACCGTTGATGTAAACAAAAGTATTGTTTTTAATAGCGGAAGAGGAAAGTGTAAATGCTGTAGTAGAACCATTACCAGTAAACTCATTGGTTGCTAACTCAGTAGATATAACATTTCCACGTACTAAAGCTCTTACCTCAATCAAAGCACTTAGAGGGGGAGCCTCAGAAAAAACTAAAGCAGTACCGTTAGTAACGGTGTAAGAGTTTACGTTTTGTACTAAACCATCAATAACAACAGTAAGCAAAGAAGCGTCTGATGCGCTTTGAGACATTGTAAATGCGGTTGTAGAGCCAGTGCCAGTAAAGGTATCTATGGCTAAAATTTGATTTGATCCGCCTAAATCGTTGCGGATGCTTCGCAATTCAGATTGAACATCAGTAAAAGATGCTCCTGAACCTGCGGGTACATGAGATATTAAATCAGAAGTGGTTGAGCCAATCAGCATGATCTCTGCAACCATAACTTCAATAGATGCTCCAAGAGGAGGAGCTTCCGAAAAAGTTAAGGCTAGCTCTGTAAGGCTATACGTTTCTTTTTCTTGATAAATACCATCAATATAAATTTGTGTGTTATAGTTACTTCCAGCGTCTGAAGCTAAAGTAAAAATTGTAGTAGTACCGTCTCCAAGAAAACTATAAGCATTCCAAGACGCAATATCATAATCAGCTAACGTAAGTGGTTTAGCATCTACAGTTCCTGTGCCAACACCGTTTGAGCCTCTAAATAATGACATGTCTACCTCTTAAATAAAATAAAAATAAAGGAGACTCCCCGTTATGAGGAGTCCCCAGTTTACTACTTAGCCATTAACAGCCAACACAAGACCTGCTTCTGGACGTAGTGTTTTAACACCGTACAGAGTATCAGCAGTGTATAGAGTTCCTAAGAACTCCTGCTTGTACTGGGTCTGAGAACGAATACCTTGTTGCTCAGCCATTACACACGCATCTTGATGTAACAAGATAGCGGCTTTAACATCACCACCTGCGGCGTTATCAGCGGCAGTTTCAATAACAGGACAGTTAGAAGAAACAAATACGTCAACACCGTATAGGTTTCCAATCTGACCGTTACGTACACCTCGTCCGTCTACAAAGTCAGAAGACATGTAGCGATCAACGCCCATAATAGCGTTACGGAGAGAAGGAGGAACAACAAAGCAACGGTTGTCCATAGGAACGTCAGCATCGTCCAGTACCTGAATAGCGGCACGGAAACCTGCGTCATTGAATACGTCACCGGCGGCAACAGCATCAGCGGCATAAGCTTCGATACCGGAAGCACCTGAGAAGTTAAAGCTGTTGCTGTGAATCCAATCAGAACCAGAACCGTTGTCATCACCAAAGAACTTACCAAGTGTGAACAGATCGTCGTCAACTTGCTTGGCTAAAGCATAACCTGCGTCACCAGTATAGAACTGACGTAGAGAAGCTAGACCCTGCACTTCAACAATATCTTCGATCATACGAGAATATTCAAAGTGGTTGTTAATTACTACTTGAATTTCAGACTCAGTAGCGTTCTGAACAGTTACTGCGGTGTTCTCAGCTTTAGCGGAAGCAGAACCACGGGTAGGCTTAGGGATGTGTAGAACATCACCTTTCTTACCTGTCATGCTGATCTTCTTAACTAAATTTGCCAAAACTAAGCTTTTTTGATACGCGGCAATAACTTCGTCACTCCAAATTTCGGGGATGAACGTAGCTGTGTCACTCTTTCCTACAAAACCGCCTGTAGCGGGATATACTGATGTAGCCATGATAATACTTCCTTAAATTATAAGATTATTTATTGTCGAACTCTTCCCTCTTGATATGCTTGCATAATCTCATCGGATAATGACAAGTATCGTTCAGGATCGGTTTTCATAAGTTTAATAATGTCTGAACGCCTATAGATTTTCTTTGTTGACTGCTCTCCGCTTCCTCTAGTATTACCTGTAGATGCGGCCTTGATAGTGTCTTTACGTTGTTGCTTCTCATTAGCGACAGTTTGCCCTACTACGTGCTGACGTTCTTTCCAGTTGTTGAAAAGTTCATCCGCGGCCTCGTAATCATACTGCCTATCTGCCTGTGCAAAAAGCTGTGTGCGAATCTTTGATCCTTTGATCCAATCTACGAACTTACCGTCTTCCAAAATATCCTTCATATCAGGATGTCTATTTTGTAGTTCGGACATAGCCGCATTTTGTTTATACTGAGCAGATACTTGCTCTGCTTCTTTAATCTTAGGATGATTGCTTATGGCTCTTTCGACTGCCCTGTCGGGATCAGAGAAAAAATCTATTTCGTCTTCAGAATTTTGTTGCGGTGCTTCTGTGGTGGCGAGTTGTGTCTGGATATAGTCATCAACAACTTGACGTAACTCACCTACTTCGGAACTTTGTTTACCTAAGAGTTTCTCAGCTTCTTGGTGCATACGCACAATATCCGCTGTACTCTTACCTTTATATTTATCAGGAAGTTCTTGTGTAGGTTCTTCATCTACAAGAGGTTGCTCTACTGGAGTTTCTTGTTCTGTGATGTCAGTTATCGTATCTGTTTCAGTTGTATCATCTATCGGTTGACGCTCGTCTATTATTCTTGCCATTATTAAACTCCGTGAGTAATCTCATTATGGAGGTGTATTATATGTAAGGGTTCGGTTAGGAGTTAGCCTTACGCTCTTTTTGAATCTTCCTTTCGCGATCTCTCGCCCATTTCATGGTAGCACCTGCAAAGTCACCTGAAATAGGGTCTAAAAGACTACGAACGGGGGAAATTATTCTATTAGCCATTAACGAACACTCAGGACACTGTATTTCAGTAGTTTTAGAATCTATAAACTTTTCAGTAGTGTGTTCATTTTTGCATCGAAAATCAATAATTATAGCCATTTTAGATTACTCATCATTATCCGGCTCTTCTTTGTTTTGTTGCTGGGCTGTTTCTAAATGTACTTGAAGATTTAACAAACTAGCTATTGTAGAAAGTTGTCCTTTGCGGAATGAAAGGTCTTTCTCATCTTTACAAGCTTCTATTGAATTAATTCTTTCTGCGTCATCAGTGAGATCAGACATTAAAGTTTTCCAACCTTCAGTCCTAAACATCTCCTCATAAGAACGATAGAATTTCTCAAGTTCTTGTTCATTCATAAACTGTTTCTCCTTTAGGACAGTTTAAATTAAAAATACTAAATACATAGTATAACTATATTGTAGCATATTTATAGGTGAAAGTCAAGCTTTATTTTTTATTTTTCTTACTTTTTAGACTTAGCTCCTACATTATCAGCTATTTGTTTCTCTAACTGTGCGAGTTTATTAAAAAGCTCCTCAAACTTTGCATTTACCTGAGCAACCACGTTTTCCAGTTCTCTATTACTAACCATTACTACATTCCTTGGGGTGGTTGAGAAGGAGGTGTTGGACGAGAAACAGAATTTTCTTTCACTGCAACTTCCCTTTCCTTCAATAACTGTTCGGAAACCTTAAGCCTACGCTCAAACTCACGATCATCTCCGCTACCTTCTCTAATGTTAGTAGTAACAGCTTTAATCCTGTCAATCTCCAACTCTTGAGGGATAGCTTGAGCTTCAGTAGTCAGCTTCTGTGCCCGTGCTCGTGATTCAACAGCTTGTCCTTCCAGTGCCGCAGTCTGTGACGCTTGGAATGCCAACTGTGATTCCTGTAGTGTTTTTTGCGCTTGTTGTGCTTCTGGATCAGGTTGATTAGCTTTTTCAAGGGCCGCAATGAGTTCTTCACGATTACCTACGTTCATGTTATCAATAATAGACATGATAAGCTGTGAATACATTGGAGTGTCAGGGGACATGGTTTGTAAGAGTTGTACAAGTTGTGTAACCTCATACTCTCTAGCAATGATACCTAAGGAGCTTGAAGTATGGAACTTGTAGTCAGCAACAGGATATGCTTCAGGGTTAAACTGCATATAGCGGTGTGCGGCTTTGGTTACAAAGGGTATTAGGAATGCTTCCTGAAAATTAATCAAAGTGCGCTTATGGCGTTTAATGATAGCACCTAAGCTCATGGAGATACCTGCGGCAGTGGCTTCTCCATTGACTGAACCAGAGATACCCGCGGAATCTACAGCGCCTGTGGCTGTTTGTACCATGCGTTGTAAAGCATCAGCCTGTGCAAAATGAATCTGACTTACATTACCAAAGTTAAAAGGCTGTATGATTTCACTAGGAGAGCCGTTAGTTAAGATAACTTTACCTGCACGTACTTCAGGTTTAGCTCCTCTAGGCATACGTGTAGCGTCCATTGCCAACATGGGGTGTATGGTAAGTGCAAGAGCGTCGATTCTAGCTCGTAGTTCTGCGTCTAACGCCTTTTGAGAGTTATATCCTTTCTCACATACCCCTCTGCCCCAGAAACGGCTAGGAACGACATCCCAAGGGAATGCAACGATTGGACGATCTCCCATCATGTATGGATTAGATTCTGCTTTTAGCAAAATACCGTCGTTAGCGATAACAACGATAGCTTCTACGTAATAAGTTTCTTTTTCATCGCTTTCAACTAACTGTGCAACTTCCTCTGCTTCAGATTCTTTCTGAGCTTCCTCTAAAAGATGCCTAGGGACAAGACCATAGTATTTAGTAAGACGAACTTTGTCTTCATCGTTAGAAACTAAGTCTTGATCTGGCTCGATGTTAAAATCAGGAGAGGCCGCGGACACAGCAATGTCCCTGTAAACACCTTTTTCCTGTAATTGCTCAATTAAGTGTCCGGAAACAAATTCATCAACAGCACAACCCAATGCATCCTCTATGGACGTAGCTAAGGGGTCAATAAGGAAGTTTTGAGGCATTACCGGATGTAGTTTAACACAGGTCTTGTCAGTTATCGTGACACCGACTGCTGTTAACTCGCCACCCATAACAGGCTGAGTAGCAGGGGCCATCTCTTTTTCTTCCTCAAGTACAATCTCTGCAATACCTGTGCCGAACACAGCGGCATTTAGCAAGCACTCAGCAACACCCTTACGCACTCTGTTCTTTTTAAATTCTTTAAACAAAGTTTCTCTAAGGAGAGCTATGTCTTGCTTCTCTTTATCGTTTACATCGTCCTCAATATCAAACCAGCGGCCACGACCAAAGGTTGCTTCCTCTAGTTCCGCTACGGAAGACTCTACAGCTTGTTGTAAAGCAGGGCTAACAATACGAGAACGCTCTGACTCTCTAGTTCTATCGGAGGAAGCCCACTGTCCTCTCCATAAGCGATAGTATTCATCAAATTTTTCTGAATAGTTACTTTCAAAATGATCACGCCAAGCACGGCATTTAGTAGAAACCCATCCTTCCAGTGTTTGTTCTATTGAAAACTGATCTTTTTCTTCATTAAACATATTAATACCCTGCGTATGCGTCTAATAGTTGATATTCTTCTTCCTCAAAGTCCGATGTGTAAGCTATGTTTGCTAATTGATCTATGTAAGACAAAGAATCAATTAAATCATCGTGGACTAATTGGTTAGGGAATTGAAATAACTCATCAAGGAACTGGCTGTTCCACTCTCCTTTATTCAAAGAGATAGAACCATGTTCAAACCTTCCTTGTAAGGCCCAAACAATCCTGTCCGTTTTCTTTTTATTACCGTGGGTAAGTGCATCCACCCTAAAGAAGCGTTGATTTTTTTTCATCTGGTCGTTTAGGTAAGGAAGTACAGCGTTCTTTAAAGCTCCCTTCTCTATACCCACAGCTACTGGTTGGTAGTCTCTGACTGCTTCGAAGATTCTTCGGGCTGTCTCTTCGACACCCCAACGCCCATGTATAATATTAGCAACCCACCAACCTTCTTCATTTGCTTTAACCACTGAGATAGCCGTTTGGTCAAGTCTTTTTGTCTTCGTTGTAACTTTAGCGACATCCGCAAAACCCGCCAAGTCAACCGCAATGTAAAACTGACCTTGCTCAGGCTCTTTCTCAGAGAATTTAATATAGTCTTCTTTAAATAGTTCACTACCTTGCGCCTCAAAAGATGCCATAAACTCCTGACGGAAGGAAAAGGACGACATTGATTTCTTAGCCGCTTCTATTTCCTCAGGGTCTAACAATGGGTTATCATAACTTGTGAAGTGATACCCTACAAACGTATCATCGTCGGACACACAAGCGTATGTATATAAGTCATAGAAGTGATTACGACCCATTGGCGTACCGATGAACAATGCATCACCCTTTTGGTCAGCCAGTGCAGGACGCAGTATCTGCTCCCATACTTCAGGCTTCATGTCAGCGTACTCATCCATAACCAAGAACTTAAGACTAACACCACGCATGGTTTCTGGTCTGTCAGCACCCTTAAGGGCGATGGTAGCACCGTTGACTAATTTCATTTGTAGATTGTTTACATGGCTAGAGGCTATGACAGGATGACCTATCTCTAGCAAGACTTGCCACATAATGTCCCTAGCCTGTCCCTGTGTAGGGGCAACATAGAACACATGCCCACGTTCGGCTTGCAAGGCTCTAATGATTAGCATCCAAGCGGCTAATCTACTTTTGCCTGTACGTCTACCTGCGGCTATGACTTTAAATCTAGTGTTATCATTAAAGACTTTCTGTTGCCACGGGAGTAGCGATACATTAAGTTCAGTCAATTAATAAGTCCACATTACTGGGCCAACAGCGTCATCGTGTAAATCACGGGTATCAACATGGATAAAAGTACTAGCGACTCCAATTCCTGTGAACCCAAGCGCAATCGCCTGTGCCACAAGTTTATACCGTTGTAGACCGTCCGACACTTTGATGTCAGCCGCGTTACCTTGTGAATGTTGTCCTGCAACTTTTTTCTTAGCCTCGATAGGGTGTGAAGGGGAGCGATAACCGCTAGTGATTATAAATGGGAAACCACATGCTTTCCTTAGCTTATCTAATCGTTCAATAAACTCATCTTTAATTTTATTCTCACCTGTGTACTGACAGGCAAATTCTTCTCTATAAAAATACTCAGCCATCTATATAGTCTCCTTCCAAGTCATCATCACCCGCGGATACGACAGTAGTATCACCACCAACACCTGTAATGTTTATTTGTATAGCTGACCTACCTGCTCCTTTCACTACGTCCTTTTCAAAGACAGCAGTCGGGAGGATTCGATCCATGACTAACTTCCATGCCGCGGCTTGGTTCTTATGATCATCGTTTAGTGCCGCATCAAAGATTGACTCTAACACTTTACGAGACTTAGGGGATGTCAACATCCGACTTTTGTACTCGTTGATGATCGCCGCATCACCCTTCGGCCTACCTCTGGTTAAACCAGTAGTGCCCTTCTTTCTTGACACAACATCTGATTTCTTAGGGCGGCCTTTCCGCTTCGCGGAGGAGACTGACTCTACTTCTTCTTCTTCTTCACTCAAGGTATTTCCCCTTATGTACTTAAGGATACTTAAGTAAACTTTAGAATATTCTTTAATTTAATAATTAATAATCTACTTAAAGCTTACTTAAGGATACTTAAGGGCGTCTCTGAAATCCTTTACTTCTTAGGAATATTATAGCATATTCTGAATCAAAAGTCAAGCTTTATTTTAACTATATACTAACTATTAATGACCAATCAGGCCACTTGTGTGTCAACTCATGTTGCCCTTTATTTGCTTGTGTCTAACCCTAAGGGCCAGCCTGTGTTTCCTCATGTAAATCAATGACTTATGGATACATATGTATACTGTTACTTTTTCCTAATTACTCCTTTTTTGTATACATGCGGGTACTGTAACAGTCTTGGAAAGCCCAGCGGCCCCCCCGCCCCCGAAGTTATCCACAGGTTATACATGAGTTATACACGAGTTATCCACAGCCTGTCCATAAGGTGTGCATAAGTTATCCACAGGTTACACCCAGGTTATACATGAGTTATCCACAGGGCCACAGGGCCACAAGTTGGCACGAGTATTGCATGATGACCAAGGGGCGCCATTGGGTCGCGCTTATGTTTGACAACGGGAGTGTGAGTATGCTAGTGGATACCTATAGCACCCTATGCATACATCGTGCCAAGTACCCATAAGCCTGACCTATGTTGATCTAATGCATTATCACTGGCATCTATATGCTGACATAAGGCCCACAATGGGCGTCTAAGCTATGGTAGCGTTGACCTATGCATTCGTATGGATACCCATGCTAATCGCTGGCATTTGCTACAGGCCGCGCCAGTGCTGACTCTTAGCCATACTAATAATCTGTATAGTAATATAGGTATAGTAAATAGTTTTTATATATCAAAATAGTATTAGCGCTATGATTGTTTATGTGTTACTCGTGGGTGCGCGTATATATAAAGGTATACATTAAAATAGATCATTGTGACGCCATGATCAGTCATTACATATCATAGGTATTCATGTCATGAATGTGGACTATATAGTTTGCGTTATATACATTAGCTGATTAGGTCTTATAATGGGTGCAAGAGGCAAGGGAGGTGGTCCCTTGTAAATGAGAATCATTATCAATTAAAGGTATATAGATATGAACAAGTTAGCGATATTAATAGAGGGACGGCTTGCGGATTTAACACTGGCGACAGAATGTCAAAAATGGAAGCAACTGGCATATATGGACATTAGCCAAGAGAGAGACGAATACTGTTGGCAATCAGCCATGAAACATATGGACGAGGGCAATAATATTCTTGAGTTTTCACGTAAAATAGTCGGTGAAAAATTCATTAATAGAAAGGGTACGCACGACGCTGTCTTATTTGATCCGCGGGTGAAACTGGCATTGGTATTGTGGTCCGATGAACAGACCAAAGCCAAAGAGACCTACAAGCAGTGGTTAGAATGTGCTGATTTAAGATTAAAGGAGGTGGCATGAAAGTTCAAGGTATAGAATTAGACGATTATGAAATCAATACCGACAGAGACTTGAGCCACGGTTGGACTCAAATTTGTTTAGACTGTGAAAGTAAGTTTTTACAACACGGTATAGATTATAACAGCGGCCACGGAATATGTGGCGTGAAAAGTTGTAATAATGATTCGATACATTATTTAGATTTTGATAAAGACGAGGTGGCATAACATGGTCAAATTTATGAAAAACAAGCGAGAGGTTAACGCCCTAGTTAAGCAATTGAAAGCCGGTGGTTTCACTGTCACTGACAGCGACGGATGGGTCAAAGCATTGGACGATGACGATACGGAGGTTATGACGGCAATGCCCCACAGTAACGGCTCGTACATGCTGAAATTAAACGACAACTATTTTGCATAATTGATTTACCTATGACTGTCGGATACACTGGCAGTCATTAGCAAGTCAATTCAAACCATAGGTGATAACATGAAAATTAGATGTACGGGTCTAACCATCACGACTGCCAGCGACGTAGTTAGGGACTTTGAGATTTTAACTTGGGACTGTGATGAAATAGTCACCACCTGTGGTCACATTATAGACCTTTGGTCGGGTGCTAAGAGCGTCACATCATCTAAAGGGCGACGTGTAATGGATACGGTGTCTATTGACGTAATTAAATAAATAACTAAAGGTATATTAAAATGATAACTCTATTAGAAATACAAGCAACCAAGTTGATCAATTCAACGGCCAAACAATGGTGCGTTGATAACCTAGACTACTTGAATAAACCTATGCGCTTTTTTGGTAGCAGTCTAAAGGTTGAGAAAGGTTCTGATAAATACGACACGTATGTAATGTACCTACAGCCGGCCGATAAAGTAGCAGTAGAAACCTTATGCGCCTTTGCTGTCACTGCTGGATGTAAGGAGCCATGCCTGATATCTAGCGGCCAACTAGGTATGTCAGTCGGTCAAAATGCGGCCACCAAACGCACCGTATTAATGTTATTACGACCCGCTATGTTTGAGAGTGCTATGCTATCGGAAATAGACAAAGCGGAACGTAAAGCGTTAAAAACTGGCATACCAGCATTATTCAGATTGAATGGTACAAGTGACATAGATTTTATTGCTATCATGGCACAACGTCCGGACTCTATGTTTTATGACTACACCAAAATTCTTAGCAGAGTGCGTAAAAACACACTGCCAAACTTTGATTTGACGTTTAGCGGTAGTATGTATAGCACCCAAAGCAAGGCGGCATTACGCAAAGCAGTGGCGGCCAAGATGCGTATAGCTATGGCGTACAATACTAAAGGGCTGGCGGATGATGGGTTACAGTTACGCCATGATCTAAAGTCATTCGATACCACAGACTTGCGCCACTTAGATGATAACGTGGTTGGCACATTAACGCGCAAGGGTAGCAATAAAAAAGAACGCGCAAGCGATAATTTACGTTCGGCTTCATTCTTTGTGACTAGTGCTAACGTGCTGGAATTCAACAACATAATACAAACTATAGAGGTGGCATAAGATGATTATATTCAATTATAACTCAAAGAAAGAATTGAAAGAAAACGTAGGTAACCGATTAGATTATATCGAAACAAGTCTCTTTGGTCCTGAATATATAAGAGACGGCCAACTAACCGGCGCCAATAGACCGCATATTACAGGCAAAGGGCGTGAGTTTTTTGCACGTGTAACCATGGCTAACGGTTTAATAACAGGGGTGGCATAATGAAAAACAAAATAGAGACTTTATATATTGATTGGTTCAATAACTTCTTGACCGTTGAACGCTTTGCGGAATATTACGAAATGCCTGTAGCTAAAGCGCATAGAGTTATTCGTATTGGTCGGTATTTAAACCAGAGGCGGTCGGAGCGATGAACAAGCATAAGATGGATTGGTTAGTGATTGCAATTTGGACATGGTGTACAATAACGATTGTATATCTATTGGGAGTTAATCTATCATGAAATATAAACAGGTAGCCGAGACCTTAGACGGCCTTGAGTTCGAAATTAGACGTATAAGCCGGCGCAACTCTACGGATGTTATTCAAGAGCGTATAGTCTTATTCAAAAATGCACAAGCGGCTATCTGGATTGGCTTGAAGGAACATGAGCACGACATTGTAAAGCAATATTTGTACGTGTTTACACCTACAGAGGAAGACTAAATTAAACAAGCATAGGGTAACCAGTAGGGTAGCCCATAAATTAAGCTAAAGGCTCTTAGAACGCAATACAGAGCCATATACGGGGTATATTATGAACAATGTAAGAGAAATATTAACAAAGCGCGAGTTACGCAAGCAAAAGAGAGAGCAGTTTATTGTCACTGCTATTGGTTGGACAGTTTTAGGTTGCGGTAGTTTGCTATTGTCCTTAGTGTGGTATACAACTATAGTGGTTATTTTGGGGAGTGATGTATGAATATAGGCGGATGGAATGGCAGTTGTGAAGATTGGCTTCATGGTGATGAGAACTTGACGGATGAGGATGAGTATCCACCGATGGAGCAGTGGGAGATTGACGCCGCATTAGCGGATATTAAAATTAAAGAATTAAAGGAAAAAAGATAATGCTTAGTTTTAAGATAGGGAAAAATACGTTTAATGTCGAACTCAGGAACGGTACAGGGTTAGACATAGAGTTCGCAGATAGTCGGCCTGTATGGGTCTATAATGCAGAGAGTGAGGAAATAACTGCTTTACCTTTTAAAGGTACTGTTATATTATTACCTTTCCTGACAATAACTTTTGGTTACGTCTACATCACAGAGGAAACAGATTATTATGAGTAGAATCAAAGAGGGTCTAATAGGCTATGATGAGCCTAACGAGTGGATAGAGCCAACATCATTAGAGATGGTTGATGAACTGGTCGAGTATCAAGTATACTGTATGTCGCTGTCTGAACTGACACAAAGAGTCATTAGGCAGGTCAGGGAGGAGTACTACACGCAACACGTTGACGTTATGCGTCAGGAATATTTGAAGGCGTTTGGTAATAAAAGTCCAGTGACAGCGGAAGGTTACGAAGCAAAAGGGTACAAGAAATGAAGACTCGAATTCATGTTAATCAGCATAACATACGCGCCAACAGCAAGGGTAAAGATTTACCTGTCATTACGGTCAAAGACTACAAGCAAAACCGAAAAGTCAATGTCGCCGTAATTATGAAAGAGGGAGAAGAAGTTTGCCGCGTTGTTTACTCACCTAACAAGCCGCTTTCTTGCGGAGCAAAAGTTTGGATAGAAACAGAATTTGAGGTTGTTACGGAGGAAGGATAATGGCGGTCTATAATTGTGGACATTGTGACAAATGGTTAGACAACGATTATTTCCCCGCTGAGTTTATTAAGAAAGCGCAGGAAAGTGATGAATACCCTTTATGCGAAGATTGTTTCGCTGACTACTCTGAGGAGAGTGAAAATGAGCAGATGTAAAGCGTGTGACGTTATAATGAACGAGTTTGAGATGAAGCGTATTGATAGAGTAACGGGTGACTATTCAGAGTTGTGTTCTGGGTGTCTGACAGTCTCTACAGATGCATTAAGGGAGGAAAGCCCTATGCAGACGATTCTTGATGATCTGGTCAACCCTTTTGACTTCCTAGCGGATATGGAGTAACAGTAGTATTTATTATATGAATAGTGGGTATAACTTTAAATGATTGAGGTTATGCCCCGATTCATGTTATACTATACTTATGTATTAAAGGAAAATTTTTAATATATAATTATAGTATTAACCAAACGATCCTAAGGTATGGATCACAATCACTAGAGGAAGTAGTTATGGCAGTATTAGAAGGTTTATTAGCGTTTGAGAATCTTGATGAACATGAAATGTATCAGGGCCAATCAACTGGTAAATTCTCTGTCGTGTTGTCTTTAGACGATACCACCGCGGATGAGCTATCATCCAAGGGTGTCAAGATGCGAGAGTATGAAGGTGTCAAACAGCGCAAGTTCAGCACTAAGTATGATGTGCCTGTCTTGGACGCTGGGGGTTCGCCCTTCAAGGGTCGGATAGGTCGAGGGTCTAAAGTGCGGTTGTTATACGCAGAGGGTCAAGAGCATCCTGTACATGGTGTCTCAACTTACCTTAATAAGATCAAGGTTTTAGAGGTAGCGGAAGACACCAGTGGAGGGGAGTTTTAGTAGTGTCATCCACTTTTGTTAAACATGAGCCATGCCCCGCGTGTGGCTCACAGGACAACCTAGCGAGGTACTCCGATGGTCACGCCGTTTGTTTTACAGGCGGCTGTGATCACTACGAGAGAGGAACTGGTCAAGTTGTAAATATAACACCAAGTAGAGCGAGGCGATTAGAGATGACAGGAGTAGTAGCGGCAATCCCTGACAGGCGCATCAGTCAATCAATAGCACAGAAGTATGGTGTTACGGTTGAGTACAGCACACAGGGGCAAATTATCAAGCACCACTACCCATACTACGACAAGGACTCAGGGTCTCCAATAGGGACCAAGGTTCGTATTGTGGACAACAAGGGTTTTTATGCAACGGGGGGATTTGCTAATGTTGGGTTGTTCGGGCAACAAGCTTTCAAGGGTGGCGGTAAGTACGTTACGATCACAGAGGGCGAGGCAGACGCACTTGCAGTTCACGAAATGTTCGACGGTAAGTGGCCCGTTGTCTCCATTAGAAGTGGCGCAAGCGGAGCATCAAAGGACATTAAAGAAAACCTTGAGTGGTTAGAGTCATTTGATAATGTCGTAATCTGCTTTGATAATGACAAGGCAGGACAGGAGGCGGCCAAGTCAGTCCTTGATTTGTTCACCCCCAACAAAGCTAAGAACGTCACCCTGCCCATGAAGGACGCAGGGGACATGCTTAAGGCTAATAAGGTGCAGGACTTTGTCAGAGAGTGGTGGAACGCAAAGACGTACCAACCCGACGGCATTGTGTCAGGCAGTGATACTTGGGACATGATCGTTGAACAGGCTGACGTTAAGTCAATCCTCTACCCTTGGGGCTGTCTCAATGAGATGACTCACGGATTCCGCAGGAAGGAGCTAGTTACCATTACGTCCGGTTCGGGCATGGGTAAGTCACAGATAGTCAGGGAGCTAGAGCATTATCTTCTAGGCGCCACTGACGATAACATTGGCATCCTAGCCTTGGAAGAGGACATCCCTAAGACAGCGTTAGGCATCATGTCCATAGAAGCTAACAAGCAGTTACACCTAGACAAGACTGTCAGCAAGGAAGAGAAGAAGGGTTACTGGGACAGGACGTTAGGCTCAGGCCGTATCTTTTTGTTTGATCACTGGGGTTCTACGAGTGAGGACAATCTTTTGGGCCGCATACGTTACATGGCTAAGGGCTTGGACTGCAAGTGGATCATTTTGGATCACCTCAGCATCGTGGTCAGCGATCAGGACAACGGTGACGAACGTAAAGCTATCGACAGTATCATGACCAATTTGCGTAAGCTAGTGCAAGAGACAGGTGTAGGACTATTCCTAGTATCACACCTGCGTAGACCGAGCGGCTCAAAGGCACATGAAGATGGCGGTAGGATTAGTTTGGGAGAACTCAGAGGATCAGCGTCAATCGCGCAACTTAGCGACATTGTTATTGGTCTGGAGCGTGATCAACAACATGCTGACCCTGAGACACGGAACACCACAACTGTTCGTGTACTCAAGAATCGGTTTGTTGGACTCACTGGCCCTGCTTGCTACCTTTACTATGACAAGGACTCAGGACGTATGTTAGAGACTAGCTGTCCACTAGGAGAGGAGACGGGATTTTAATGAAACAGTTTGTACTTGACATTGAAGCCAATGGCCTTACTCCTGACACGGTATGGTGTATTGTTGTGCGAGAGATCGGACATAATGACTCCCTAACTTGGTCAGGTGACAGACTGCCAGAATTTATAACATGGTTACAACTACAGGACGAGTGCGAACTAATTGGTCACAACCTTATAGGGTACGACATACCTGTGCTGGAAAGACTAATGAATGTAGACTTTAGCAAGTGTAAAATAACTGACACACTGGTAATGTCTCGTTTAGCAAACCCCTCAAGAGAGGGTGGTCATTCCTTAGATAACTGGGGGACTATACTTAATTGCCCCAAAGGAGATCATAATGTTTGGGATGTATTTTCGTTTGATATGTTGGAGTATTGCATACAGGATGTTAGGGTTAATGCGTTGGTGTACGAGAGACTACTTTTACAGCTTAAGGATTTTAAGCCTGAAAGCATTGACCTTGAGCATCAAGTACAGAATATTATTAGTAAGCAGATCAAAACAGGGTGGCTCTTAGATCAGGAGAAGTCATACAATTTATTAGCTAGATTAAAGGAGAAAAAGAATGACCTTGAAGACGAAGTGCATCAGGTTTTCAAACCGTTACCGACATTTATCAAAGAGATTACCCCTAAGATTAAGAAGGACGGTACGCTCTCTGTTGTTGGACTCAAGTTCCTTGGGGAACAATGGCAACTAGCAGTAGCACCCTTTAGCCGCATAGATTTCCCTGTGTTTAATCTAGGGTCACGACAGCAGATAGGTAAGCACCTACAGTATTATGGGTGGAAGCCAACCAAGTTCACTGAGACAGGACAGGCCATTGTTGATGAGGCAGTGCTAAGTACAGTGAAAGGAATACCAGAGGCCGCTTTGATTGCTGAGTATCTTATGTTACAGAAGCGTGTGGCACAGGTACAGAGTTGGTTGGAGGCTGTTAAGGACAACGGGCGAGTACATGGGTACGTTAACTCCAATGGAGCAGTAACGGGACGCATGACACACTCTAGTCCAAACATGGGCCAGATTCCTGCGGTGTACTCGCCTTACGGCAGAGAGTGTAGGGATGTTTGGATTGTGCCAGAGGGTTACAAACTGGTAGGTATGGACGCAAGCGGCTTGGAATTGCGAATGTTAGCACACTATATGAATGACGAGGGATACACAAATGAAATTCTCACGGGAGATATACACACGGCAAATCAGTTGGCTAGCGGCCTTGAAACTAGAGATCAGGCAAAGACTTTCATATACGCTTTCCTTTATGGGGCAGGAGATGCCAAGATCGGAAGTATCGTTGGAGGAACTAGACAAGATGGTAAAAGACTTAAGGACAAGTTCCTTAGAAATACGCCGTCTCTTGGAAAGCTACGAGAACGAGTTAGTCTGGCGGCAGGAAGAGGTTATGTTTATGGCTTGGATGGAAGAAGGGTCTATGTACGGTCAGAACACGCGGCACTGAATACGTTGTTGCAATCAGCAGGGGCAATCGTAATGAAGAAAGCCTTAGCCCTGTTGGATGAGTATGCGACTAAATGGAAGATTGACTATAACTTTATAGGAAACATACATGATGAAATCCAAACGGAAGTTAGAGCAAACAAAGCAGATGTCTTTGGGAGACTTGCAACCAGTTGTATCAAAGCCGCAGGAATCCACTTCAAACTCAACTGTCCTCTCGCTGGTGACTACAAAGTCGGAAATAGTTGGGCAGACACGCATTAATCCTATTAACATAAATGGAGATTAAAATGAAAATTAGACTAAGTAAACAAGATTCCCACACTTGTCAACTTATGGGTGCTGATACTGTTAAGCTGTGTGAGATGCAAGGTTTTAAACCTAGATTGGACAACAAAAGACAGTCTAGAGTTGAGGCCAATGTATATGGCTTTAAAGCAGAGTTTGCCGTTGCTAGGTTGTTTAATTTAGAACTACCTGCCGTTAACGTCGCTACAGACGGTGGTGTTGATCTTTGGTTTGATGATCTTACTATCGACGTTAAATTTACCAATAGTGAATATGGTAAGTTAATTTTTGACTCCATGGAAAAGTTTAAATCAGAGTTTGGTATTTTGGTAGGCCGAACTGAAGACCCAGATGTTATGCGTGTAAACGGTTGGTTAGACCGCAAAAGCTTTGAAGATACCTGTCATACCCACAATTTTGGATATGGTGATAGGCTTTATGTACAACACGATGAATTATTTTCAATAGAGAGTTTATGGTTAAGGCTGATGCAACATAAATTTAAACATGAATTTGAAAAGGTATTTTAAAAGTGAATATACAAGAGAAAACACACACTAACCCCACTAACAAAAACTGTGTTTACGAAGATGGACAGTGGTGGTACGTTGGAGCTAAAAGTAGGCGTGAAGGAGAGAGACAGACCGTAGAGTCTCACAACAAAAAGAACACTAGTCGTATGTTTGTCAATGGCAAATATGTACCTAAGACACACCCCCTATACAAGGCAGGAAAGTACAAAGGGTTTGAGGAAGCGGCCTTTAGTTCCTTGGAAAACTATAAGGACAGTGCGGAAGGTGAGGTTTATATAATTACTAACAGTGCGTGGCCTGAGTGGATAAAGGTGGGGATGGCTGTGGATGCAGAGGATAGGCTTAAGAATTATCAAACCTCTTCCCCTTTCAGAGATTATGTGTTATACTATAGTTATAATACTGATGATAGACGTAAGGCTGAATCGGAAGCCCACTCAAAGTTAGATCAGTTGTTTGAAAGGAATAACGAGTGGTTCAAATGTACACCACAGGAAGCCAAAGGGGTTTTAAATGAACACTGATAAAACAACTGACAATGTAGTTTCGGACATCTACAAAATGATGGTCAGTAAGGACGCTGACCCATCCGTTGATGTTGAGGCTGAAATTGAGAAGTTTGGTGAAGGTGTCAAGGCTCTCATGCGTACAGAGTTTGGCAGAGAGAAGCGTAAGGATAACCGTAAGCTACGTCTGTCAAACATTGGACGTACCGACAAGTACCTCTGGAACCATGTCAACGGCACTGAGGGAGAAACAATAGAACCTCACACTTATGTCAAGTTTATGTATGGTCACTTGATTGAAGAGATGTTGTTGTTCCTCACGCGCATGGCGGGACACTCAGTCACCGACGAGCAGAAAGTATGCAAGGTAGAGGGCGTGGTGGGACACATGGACTGCAAAATTGATGGTGTTGTGACCGATGTTAAGTCTGCCAGTAGTTTTGGGTTTAAGAAGTTTAAGGACGGAACACTGGCCTTTGACGATCCTTTTGGATACATAGATCAGATCAAAGCCTATGCTCATTCCTGTGGTGATCGTAAGTTTGGGTGGTTAGCAATGGACAAAGCTAACGGGCATTTGACTTACCTTAAGTATGATCTGGATGATAAGAATGCTAGGGTGTACGATGTGTTATCTCAAGACATTACTGAGAGAATACGCCACATAAAAAAGCTAGTAGAACAGCCAGAACCGATAGAGGTATGTTACGCGCCTTTACCAGATGGCAAGTCAGGAAACTTAAAACTGGCTATTGGTTGTTCGTATTGCCAGTTCAAACAGCACTGCTACCCAGACTTAAGAGTATTCAACTATTCATACGCTCCAAAGTTTTTATGTAAGGTAGTTAAGGAACCTAACGTACAGGAGTTAATCTTAGATGAAGAAGGTTTTTAGGTCAGGACTAGAGTCTGCTCTTTACGATCAACTTAATAAAGAGTTTAAGTATGAGCCTTACAAGCTCCCTTATATCATACGTAAGAATTATCTACCAGACTTTGTACATGAGGAAAAAAAGATACTGGTAGAGGCTAAGGGCTACTTTAGAGCAGGGGACACACAGAAGTACACATCCATTAGAGACACCATTGGAGATTGGGAATTAGTTTTTGTGTTGTCAGACCCAAACAAAAAAGTAAGGAAAGGTAGTAAAACGACAATGGGGCAGTGGTGTGATAAGGAGGACTTTGCTCACTTTACTGTAAAAACAAGCAATGAGTTGCTGAAGTATATAAGGAATAAAAATGTCACTAACACTTGAAGAACTAAAGGAGGAAATTATTAGAGAGTATGATGTGTTATTGCTTTGTGAGGTTTTAGACATTACTCCAGAAAATATTTTAGAAGCTTTTGAAGACAGGCTAATCATTAACAGAGATAAGTTTACAGAGGACACGACTGATGAGACTTAATGATGCAACACCCGCTGATTGGGACAGACTACGCAAGGCACACCCTGCTATAGAGAAGCAGGAAAAAGTGGAAGATTCCCTTTATAACAAATGGATTGACCCAGCAATGGAAGAGGCACACGAGATGTTAATAAAGGATTTTAAGGAAGGTTGTACTCAAGACCTTGATTGGGGAGAGGATGTGGTCAACAGACCTAAGCACTACAACACAGGAAACATTGAGTGTATTGATGCAATTAAGGAGTCCATGTCCAGTGTTGCATACAAAGGATACCTCAAGGGCAATAGCCTCAAGTATCTATGGCGCTATGACTACAAGGGTAAACAGGTGGAGGACTTGCAAAAAGCACAGTGGTATTTAAACAAGCTTACAGAGAAGGTAGCAGAGGATGAAGAGTGATGAACTTACAAGCATTAAAAAATAAAATTAAAGAGTTAGAAAAAGAGGTCGAGAGGTTAGAGCAACCTGAGGTTATCTGGGGGCCTAAAGGGGGCCAGAAATATTGGTGGGTAGATAGTTTGGGTCGGGAGAGAGATACGGTAATAGCTATATATCATCCGGACGACTCGCTTTGTATAGCCCACCACAACGTATACCAGACCAAAGCACTAGTCAAGAAAGCAAGCATACTCCAAAGGCGAGCTAATCTCATTATCCAAGCGTGTCTAAACTTTGACCCAGACTTTGAGCCTGATTGGGAGGCTTGGACGCAAGTTAAGTACGGGTTTTATTACAATCACAATAAGTGTGCTTGGAACTGGTCAGACACTATCACCTTGAACGACTGTGCCGCCCATGTATCAACAGCAGAAATAGCCGACAAAGTAATGGCTTATCTTAACAGTCAGGAGATTAAGTGATGGATGCGATACAGCTAAAGAAGGCGTTTTCCGATATGAAAGCTCATGTTTCTGTGCCGTTTTCAATAGCCTATGAGGTAGTAGAAACACCTGTGACCCTTCCCAAGACCAACATGATTGTCGCTACAGCGGATTCAGTCACTACAATCAGTGGTCACAATAAAGCTACAACAGTTTATCTTAACAGTCAGGAGATTAATTAATGGATCAGTACCAAAGTTTTATACACAAGAGCCGCTATGCACGATGGATACCTGAGCATGGCCGCAGGGAAACGTGGAGCGAAACAGTACACCGCTATGTTGACTTCTGGAAGGAGCGTGACCAGATAGATACTAAGACAGGTAAGAAGCTTTACAACGCTATCTACAACCTAGAGGTTATGCCTAGCATGCGTTGCATGATGACAGCAGGGCCAGCGTTAGCTAAAGATAATGTAGCAGGGTTCAACTGTAGCTACTTACACATTGACTCGCCGCGTAGCTTTGATGAGTTGATGTACGTTCTTATGTGTGGCACAGGCGTAGGCTTCAGTGTTGAACGAAAGTTCATCAACAAACTACCTGTGGTGGCTGAGAGCTTCCACCCTACTGATAGCATCATTGTTGTCAGCGACAGTAAGATAGGTTGGGCCTCGGCATTCCGTGAGATTATAGCTATGCTGTACGCAGGTAAGATACCGCAGTGGGACGTAAGTAGAGTAAGAGTAGCAGGAGAGAGGCTCAAGACATTTGGTGGTCGTGCATCAGGGCCAGAGCCTTTGGTTGATTTGTTTAATTTCTGCGTAGAGGTATTCCAGAAAGCTTCAGGGCGTAAGCTAACAAGCATCGAGTGCCACGATGTGTGCTGTAAGATAGCTGATATTGTAGTAGTTGGAGGCGTAAGACGTTCAGCATTGATTAGCTTGTCTAATCTCTCTGACCCGCGCATGGCTAAGGCTAAGTCAGGAGACTGGTGGAGAACTGAAGGACACCGTAGGCTTGCTAATAACAGTGTGGCCTACACAGAGAAGCCGGACTTTGAGTCCTTTCTATCTGAGATGCAAACCATGTATGAGTCTAAGGCAGGTGAGCGAGGTATCTTTAGTAGAGTAGCGGCACAGAAGATAGCGGCTAGGAATGGCAGGAGGGATGCTGATCAGGACTTCGGCACAAACCCTTGCAGTGAGATCATCTTGAGGAGTAACCAGTTCTGTAACTTGTCTGAGGTAGTTGTACGTGCAGAGGATACAGTGTCAACACTTAAAAAGAAAGTAGAAATAGCCGCGATCATAGGTACACTACAGTCTACCTTGACTGACTTTAGATACTTGAGGGCTATTTGGAAAAGGAACACAGAGGAAGAGGCGTTGCTTGGTGTCAGCTTAACGGGCATCATGGATAACAAGTTACTTAACCATTGTACGGACAGACTAAATGAAAACCTTGAAGAGCTTAAAAGAGTGGCTGTTGTTACAAATAAGAAATGGGCAGAGAAACTGGGTATCAATCAGTCTGTGGCTATTACATGCGTTAAGCCTAGCGGTACTGTCAGCCAGCTTGTTGACTCTGCCTCTGGTATTCATCCTCGTTTCAGCGACCATTACATTCGAAGAGTACGCTCGGATAAGAAAGACCCGTTGGCAAACTTCATGCAAGCCGCAGGATTCCCAGTAGAGCAGGATGTAATGTCTAAGGAATCCTTGGTGTTTGGATTCCCTGTGAAGTCACCTAAAGGTTCAGTGACTGTAAAGCAAGTAGGAGCAATGCAACAGTTAAAGCTGTGGAAGGCTTACCAAGATCACTGGTGTGAGCATAAACCAAGCATTACTGTATATTATACGGATGACGAGTTCCTGCAAGTAGCACAGTGGATATGGGAAAACTTTGATACCGTTAGTGGCATCAGCTTGTTGCCAGTGAGTGATCATGTGTATCAGCAAGCCCCTTATGAGGACATCAGTGCTGAGAAGTATAAGGAGCTACTGGCAGAGATGCCTAAAGGTATAGATTGGAATGACCTTGTTCATTTTGAACAAGAGGATAATACAACAGGCAGTCAAGAGTT
>TARA_B110000503_G_scaffold133445_1_pt1 | contig 27362 bp, 27 predicted proteins | sample TARA_B110000503 | Tara Oceans TARA_B110000503 (sample SAMEA4397472) | marine metagenome | biome: Polar Biome; feature: [SRF] surface water layer (ENVO:00010504); material: water (ENVO:00002006), including particulate matter (ENVO:01000060) such as... | depth 5 m | reverse complement strand
TTTAGGTGTAATGGTCGTTCCATTAACTAATGCTGATGCTTCATTCATGTGGCAGTTAATTGGTGTTATTGCTATTGCTGGATTTACATTTATTGCTAGTTTAGTGACGATTATTGTAATCAATAGAGTCTCTCCAATAAGAGCAACAGATGAAGAGCAAGATATTGGATTAGATATTTCTGAAATAGGCGTCGAAGCTTATCCAGAATTTAAATAAATTTATTGGTTAGGTTCCCCCCTATATTTCCTAATCTATAAACCATTAAAGAGAGTTGTTATTCTAAATAACAGCTCTCTTTTCTTTTATGCACATTCACAGTGCGCTTTTATCTCAAACAAACTTTAAACTACTATTAATGTAGCTTTTTTATTGGCATCTATATTGCATGTATATAGTAAATATACATATTTTTTTAGGGGATACCATGTTTAAAAAAGGATTAATTTTATTTTTATGTCTACTTATAGCGCCTTTAGGCTATGGGGAAGAATTGAATTCAGGTGATACTGCATGGATACTCACATCAACCGCACTAGTATTATTCATGACGCTTCCTGGTTTAGCTTTGTTCTATGGAGGACTTGTAAGATCTAAAAATGTCTTATCTGTTCTTATGCAATGCTTTGCAATAGCATGCTTAATATCAGTCTGTTGGGTTGTTTATGGTTATAGTTTAGCTTTCAAGGGAGACGGGTTAATAATAGGAGACTTTAGCGCACTATTCTTAAACGGTGTTGAGAGAGACTCAATAAGCGGAACACTTCCTGAAACTGTATTCATAACATTCCAAATGACTTTTGCTATTATCACCCCTGCTCTTGTTGTTGGGGCATTTGCAGAAAGAATGAAATTTGGGTCAATGTGTTTATTCTCAGTACTTTGGTTTACCTTTGTTTATCTGCCTGCATGTCATATGGTTTGGGGTGGTGGATATCTTGCAAATATAGGTGTCATAGATTTTGCTGGCGGCCTTGTAGTTCACGCAACATGTGGAATTGGAGCTCTTGTTGCCGCGCTATATCTAGGTCGAAGAAAAGGCTTTATGCAAACACCAATGCCACCTCATAACAGAACAATGGTTATGATCGGAGCGTCTATGCTTTGGGTTGGTTGGTTTGGTTTCAACGCTGGAAGTGCAGTTGCTGCTGATGGGTCAGCCGGAATGGCAATGCTAGTTACTCACATAAGTGCTGCTACTGGGGCAATAACATGGATGGCAATTGAGTGGGTCAAATCAGGCAAAGCTACAATAATAGGAATAGCAACAGGAATGGTTGCTGGATTAGCAACTATTACGCCAGCATCAGGAACTGTTGGACCTGCTGGGGCATTATTAATAGGGTTTATGGCTGGAATAGTCTGCTTTTACGCAACCCAATTGGTAAAGTCGTATTTTAAAATTGATGACTCGCTTGATGTATTTCCTGTACACGGTGTTGGCGGAATATTAGGAATTATTATGTTATGTTTTGTAGGAAATCCTGAGGGCTTCCTAGGATCTGGGGCTGCAGGAATATCAGAAGATGGAGCTATAGCACAATTAATGATTCAATTAGAAGGTGTTTTAATTATATGCGCATGGACTGCTATAACTACTTATTTAATTCTTAAAGCTATTAATATTTTTATAGACATAAGAGTTTCTTCTGAAGACGAAGAGGAAGGTCTAGATATTAGAGAGCATAACGAGCAAGGCTATAACTTATAAGGTTGGGTTACTATATTGAGTTAAGAAAAAAGGCTGCATGTCATCTTTCATGGCATGCATTCGGTCTTTTAGATATCTAACAGAATTATTAATTTCCTCTTCTGTAAAATTATTATCTGGGCTTATTATCCCTTGAATACGGCATGATGCAATATTTGTTGAATGCAGTTTATATAACGACTTTATCTCAGAGGTGATAATGGTAGAAATTTCATCATAATTACAATTATTAAATTGTAGAGGCTGCCCTACTGAAAGATGAACGTTACCTTTTTGACCTATTATTCCATCAGCTATACTTTTTAAATCCTCCTTCTCATCTTTTACATACTCATTATTGCAAGATAGTGAATATAACTCATTGGCCTTTAAAAGATCATTTGGGTCTTTTTCATAAGATATAGATACTGGAACTATGGATAATAAATTGAAATAATCAGATTCCGTTGTTTCTTTTCGACCATTTAAATGGATCATTTTTAACACAGAAGGATCTGTGTAATCTATACCATCTTTTGATCTTCCTTGTTTTTGAGCAATCCAGATTGAATTATTCTTTTCGATCAAAGAGTTATGAATAAACTCTGAAGCAAGATGAAGACTCTTGTATATATCCTTTTTTGACTTATCACTTCTATCAATAATAAAGCTCTTATTCAGCCTCATGAGGTCTGAGGCCCACCTTTCATTCATTAAATTATTACCGACTGCATTATTTGTAGTTTTAAAACCATTTTCATGGAGTGAAAAATTTAATAATGCAGAATCTAAGGTGATGTCTCTATGATTTGATATAAAAAGATATGATGAGTCAGCTTTTATATTATCAAGTCCGCTAACTGAAAAATTATTTATAGATTTTTCTATAACTCCTGAGACCAAAACTTTAAAAAAATCTTGGTAAGATTTAATTGAATTAATATTTTTAATTTTATTTTTTAATAAAAAGGAGATCATACTTGATGCAAATGGGAGTTTTTTTATAACCTGATACCCACCAAAAGATAGAACAGCATTTATAACATTTGGATCTACTGCCAAACTTTTTAAAACATCATTTACCTCATTATCATAGTAAGGTCTTATGGAATCAAACTTGCTCACAAAATTATAAATATGAAATTAACGTATATTTATTTTACCTCAATAATGTATACAATAACGACACATGAAAAGATATCTAGATTATTCAGGACTAGCTGTTCTTGCCCATAGAGGTGGCTCTATTGAGTCTTATGAGAACACCCTTCACTCATTTGAATACTCAAAATCTATTGGCTGTAAGTACATTGAAACAGATGTACAGATATCATCTGATGGTATTCCTTATATATTTCATGATGAATCTCTAAAGAGAATTCTTGGTGATGATATTATCTTTAGTTCATTGAGTAGTCAGGATATTGATAGCATAAAGATATTTGACACACATTCAATTCCAAAGCTTGAAGACGCCCTCACTCAGTTTCCAGATCTTTTTTTTCAGATTGATGTAAAAACAGATGAGGTCGCAATACCTGCCCTTAATATAATTACTAAACTTAATGCAGAAGATAGAGTTTGTATTGCTAGCTTTAATAGTGAAAGACTTGAAAGAATTAGAAATATTAATTCAAATATATGTATATCAATGGGTCCTAAAGAGATCTTAAGATTATTGCTCGCAAGCTTTGGTTTATATAAGAAACCCATACAAGGCGACTGTCTTCAGATTCCTATATATCAATATGGTCTTAAGTTGGTCACTAAAAGGTTTGTGAATTTTGCTCATAGCAGGGGTCTTAAAATAATAGTTTGGACCATTAACGATAACAAGACATTTAAAAAGCTGATTGATTTAAATGTTGACGGGATAATCACTGACAAACCAAAACTACTTATCGAAGCGCTTAATAGTTAATTTTTAATTACAAATTTTAGTAAAATCTTTTTCGCAATTATGTAGATTGGAATAATAAAACAACTTGTAATAATAATTTCTACTGGGGTTGAGAAGTCCATCAAACTCCTAATAAAAGGGGCTAGTATAAATCCGGTAATTGCACCTAAAATACTATAAAAAATTATTGACTCTTTGCTAAGAAGTTTCATTATCAACTCTGGTTAAAAGCAAGCCACCAAGAATAAATAGGATAGCTATTGGCACAAGGGCAATTTTTACATCACCATATATAGCTAATAAGGTCCCAACCATAAGAGGACCAAGGATAGCTCCAGCCCTCCCAAGAACATTGTATAGACCAAAAAACTCACCCGCTTTGTCATTGGGTATTAATTTTCCAAACAAGCCTCTTGAGCTACCCTGAATGCCACCCTGCACGCTGCCTACCCATGCAGCAAGAATATAGAATTCAAAAGCTGATGTAAGAGTTGTGCTAAATGCAATTATGAATACATATGAAATAATTGTTATATAGAGAACAGGTTTATCTCCATAACGATCTGCAACAATTCCCCATAATAGAGTTGCAGGAAATGCAACAAATTGAACTAATATTAATGCTGGAATAACATCGGTCGCTTTAAGGCCAACATTAAGTGCAAAATCAGCTGCCAGATAAATTACAGTATGAGCGCCATCAATAAATAAGAAAAAAGCCAATAGAAATATGGAGGCATTTTTATATTTTGATATTGATCTGATGGTATTAATAATATTTTTGAATGCATCTTTTACTAAAGAGGTTTTGCTATAAGGTATTATTTTTTCTGAAAAGTTTTTCTTTATTGGAAGCATGAATGCAAACCACCAAACTGAAACCATTAAAAATGAAATTTTAATTGCATCTTCAGATGAGCTTAAACCAATCTTTTCCCAAAATAAAAACATTAAAGCATTGATAAGAAAGAGGAAACCTCCCCCTAAATAACCCCATGCATATCCTTGATTGGAAATTATTGATAATTTATCTTGGGTTGTAATCTTAGTTAATATTTTGTCATACGGAATCTGGCTAACTGAAAAACAATAATTGGCAATAGCAAAAAATACTAGAGCATATAACCAGGATCCATAATCTAGAACTGAGAGTAAAGAAACAAAAAATGCTCCAACAATAGTGAATAGTACAAGTGATTTCTTTGTAGAGTTATTAATATCTGTAATAGCTCCAATCATAGGAGCGGTAAATAAAACCATGGCATTGCAAATTGCTAAAGCCCATGTTTTATAAACAGTTGCCTCTGCCATATCAAGATCACCTGCCCAATATTGGAGGTAAAAAACAGGAAAAAAACCAGCAACTACGGTTGTAGCAAAAGCTGAATTTCCAACATCGTAAGCAATCCATGACTTTACTGTTTTATTAAAAATATTTGATGGGTTATCCAATTGACAGTAATCTAAATTAATTGATTACTTATTCTATATTAAAAATAAGCTTGAAAATGCTTTATTTTTTGGTATATTTTTTAAAGGGAGGAGAAATTATGGATGATAGTTCAACAATAAAGCAAGGTGCTTACTTTGTTATAAGTATAGGTTTTGTGGTGTTCTTGCTTGGTCTTGGAGCTTATATATTTTATTAGCCAGGAGGCCATTGCAAAGAGCGGCCTGAAAGTAGATGCAGGTGAAGGTGAAAAACACTTTGACCTGCTTTAGCGCCGTTATTAACAATAATTCTAAAAGTATCATCAAGCTGCAATTCTTTAGCAACTTTATTGGCAACCAGCATTAAGTGACCTAAAAGGTCCCTATCATCTTCAGTAGAATCTGATAGTTTTGGTATAACTTTTTTTGGAATTATTAAAAGATGAACTGGAGCTTGAGGCTGAATATCATTTATAACAATTGACATATCATCCTCATAGATAATATCAGATGGAATATCTCTATTAATTATCTTCTCAAATAATGTTTCTGACATTTATTAGAAAGCTTTAAAAAATCTAAAACCTATATAAAAAATTGCCGCTGTCATTAAAAGAGCAAGCAATATAATTAAAAGATCGCGTAAAGTTTGCAGAAGCTTGCCTTGTTTTTTAACTTTAACTAATTGCAATAAGAGATAAAGCAAAGCAATAGAGCTAACAACCAAAATAAATATATTTAACATACTAAATTATCCAAAAAATGTTCCCAAACTAGTTACTAGAAAACCTAATGCTATACCCCAACAAATACATGCGATAACATCAGCAATATAAAATCTTACAGTTTTTAGATCAGAAATTCCAAGTAAAAATGGAACTACCGGTCTTAAGGCTGGAATAAATCTCCCAAAAAGCACGGTAAATGGACCTGTTTTATCTAAAAATTTTTGCGCCCTAGTGATGGTTTTTTGTCTTTTAACTAAAGGTTTTGATGTTAGTAGCTGAGGTCCAATTGTTTTACCGCAAAGAAAACTTCCCATATCGCCAAAATGTGCGCCAATAATAGCAAGGGGAACAATCGTAAATATAGACATTAGCTCAGCGTTATAAACAAAGATGCATATTGAAAATAAAATAGCGCTGGACATGATAATTCCAGACATGAAAAATGCCTCTATAAAAGCAAATAAAAGAATTACGAGCCACACATGCTCAGCATTCGTATTTATATAAAGTTCAATTCTTTCAAACATCAGAATTAGTTAGTTAGTCTATTGTTTATATTTTACTTTATTTATATGCTTAACTGATGGTTTCACAATACTATTAAAACTAGGCAATTATGATTGAAAAATTTTACATCCATGTAAGCGATAAAGAGATTGATGATCTAAAGCAAAGAATAAGACTTACAAGGTGGCCAGATGAAATTAATAATAAAACATGGTCGCATGGAACCAGTCTTAATTTTCTAAAAGATCTCTCGGAGTATTGGCTAGATGAATTCAATTGGAGGTATCACGAAGAAAAGCTAAACGAAGTTGGGAGCTATAAATTTACATCAGCCTCTGGATTAAAAATACATTACCTTCACTCAAAATCAGACAAAGAAGGTGCAGTTCCATTAATGATGACTCATGGATGGCCTGGGAGTATTCAAGAGTTTTTAAAAATTATACCGGCGTTACGAAAGCAATCAAAAGTACCCTTAGATATAATATGCCCTTCACTTCCAGGGTTTGGATTTTCAGACAAGCCGAAAGAAACTGGGATGAATTCAGAGAGTATTGCAAAAATACAGCACGAGCTTATGACAGCCCTTAGTTACAATAAATATATTGTGCAAGGAGGTGATTGGGGATCTACCGTTAGTAAATGGATGGCAGAACTATACCCAGATAACTGCATAGGGATACATTTAAATCTAGTCATAGCATTCCCTCCAGGAGGAAAAAACCCTATGGAGGGAGTGACCTCAATGGAATTAAAAATGCTAGAAAATTATGAAAAATATAAAACACAGGGCTTTGGGTATTATGAAATTCAAAAAACAAAACCACAGACTGTAGGGTATGGATTAAATGACTCTCCAATAGGTCTAGCTGCTTGGATATCTGAAAAATTTTATGGATGGTTTGAGGGTACTGATAATAAATTAGTAGTAACTAATGATGAGGTTTTGAGTGTTATTTCTCTTTACTGGTTCACACAATCAATCACTTCTTCAGCTAGGCTATATAAAGAGAATGGTGATTTTGGATTTTCTTTTAATAGCATTTCACAGCCAATGGCTGGAGCTATTTTTAAAAGAGATATCATGCTTCCGCCTCGCGTCTGGGCAGAAAGTATTTATAACATTGTTCAGTGGAATGAATACGACGGAGGTCACTTTGCAGCCTTTGAAAAACCAGAAGTTCTGGCAAAAGATATAATAAGTTTTATTGAGAAACTAGAGATATAATTTATTTAGTAGGTCTTTTAAACATAAGTACTAAAAATACCTACCAAAGGGTGCGTGCAATTATTCTTTTGTATTGTTTTTTATAAAGTCTTTAATAAATAATCTAATTTCTCTTGATGCATTGCTATCAAGGTCTTCGCATATATTTATAAATTCTTTTTTTGTATCAGCATTAATTTTTATTAATAGCTGAGAGTCTTTTTTATTCATATTGTTACAACGCTGTGTCTAACTAGTTATATTTATGTTAATACTAAGTATTTACATAATATAAATAGGGTATATATGTTTTAATTACTTTGTATTTAATATGTACTAATTTAACTATTCAATGAAACTTTTTAATCAATATTATGTGAATTTATGTATCGCTTTTGCAACAAATAAATCTCGAATTAGTAAGCTAAGCATCCTAATTAGCGTCTTATTTTTTAGCGGCTTTTCAGGCGCTGAAAGCTCTATTTATGGCAAGTTAAATATGGACTTGGCTGCAATAAAACAAAACTCAAAAATAAAAAATGAAACTATCAATAATGCATCAAGAATTGGCTTTAAGTCTTCATTAAAACTATCAGATACTTTAGAGTTCTCCTTTCAAATTGAAAATGAAATTGACCCTACTGACGGTAAGGCCGATGGAGATAAGGTACTAAAGCAAAGAAATACTTTTATTGGTTTATCAGGAAATTTTGGGAATTTTTTTATAGGAACGCATGATACAGCTTTTAAAAAAGCTCAATTAAAAATTGATTTATTTAATGATACTAGCTCAGATATTAAGAAACTATTTCATGGCGAAAACAGAATGAATGATCTCGTTGGCTATACAACCCCTAAATTTTTTAAAGACTTTACAATTACTGTTAATAAGATCGGGCAATCTGATATTTCCTATCAATCAATTTCATTTGATTACTCTGGTAAGATTGTAAAATCTTCATTTGCAATAGACTCAGGTGCTAAGGGTTATGACAGCAAACGGGTCTCTTTATTAATTCCCATAAACAAAACAACCATAGGATTTATGTTCCAGAATTCAAAACATATTAATTCAAATAAAAATGATAGCGGGCATTTAATAAGTCTTGATCATAAGTTGTCTAGTAAAGGTTCTTTGAAGATTCAAAATAGTGTTTCTGATATGAAAATTGAAGGAGGAAGGCAAAAATCAATTGGCTATAACTATAAGATAAATAATGTGATGAAGGTTTTTACAACCCTATCGAAGTTAAATAAAGACCTGGAAAATTCAGATATAGGTATTTTTTCAATTGGTTTTGAGTTTAATTTTTAATATGAATTTAAAATTTTTTTAGTTTCTTAATTTACTTTTCTGAACATTTGTCCATAATTAATACATGGAGCACTTAGCAAAACAAAACCGCAGCAGAGAGAGAATTAATACTATCATCAATACAGCTAACGAAATATTGTTAGAGCATGGTGTGGAGGCCATAACGGTAGCGAATATTGCTAAATATTCAGGCCTAAAGAGAACATCAACTTATAAGTTTTTTCCTACCCCTGATTCGCTAAAGGCTATGATGATTTCTCGATATCTTGATGATTGCCTTGGTGAATTTATAGATAGTTCTAATAATATTTCAACAGACCAGTCATCTGTCGTTGTTATGAAGTGTGTTGAAATTCTTTATAATTTTTTTCAAAGATCTAAGGGCGCCCAAATACTTATACTATCAAATAGCTTGGTAACACCGGTACCCTCAAACTCCTTACATCAGCTCTCTCGTCAAATTCAATCACTTGTTGAGTCAAACATCAATCTTCCGGAAATGTTTAATAGGGATGGTGTCTTTAGGGTGTTCACTCAGATAATACTCTCTATTCTTGCTTTAAATGCCAAGGAGAGCGGGGAGCTAAACGAAGTTGGAAAAATTGAGGCTCACAGAGCTGCTCATGCGTATCTATTAAATTGGATAAACCAAAGTTCCTAGTAGCTCCTAAACCCCAAATACAAATCTAAGCAAGACGTAGAACAAGATAGTGAACGTTGCTCCAGCTGGTATTGTTACCACCCAAGACAATACAATTCTTCCAATTGATTTTAGATCAAGATGCTCTACACCTTTAGCCAAGCCAACTCCGATAACAGCTCCAACTAGGGTGTGGGTTGTAGAAATTGGAAAGCCTATATATGTAGCAGCAACAACAGTAGTTGCGGCAGCCATTTCAGCAGAAAAACCTAAACTTGGAGTTAACTGTGTAATTTTACTTCCAACTGTTTTAATTACCCTTCCGCCCAGCATTGCCAAACCGAAGACTATCCCTATTCCACCTAATAATAGCACCCATGGACTAACTGTAGCCTTAGAGCCAATCTCGCCTTCTGTAGCGACGCTAATAATTGCAGATACAGGTCCAATAGCATTAGCGACGTCATTTGAGCCATGAGCAAAAGCCATAGCTGAAGCGGTAACCAGCATAAGTATTGCAAATGCTGATTCCACACCATGTTCTCTTATTTTCTCTTTATTAATATTTAATAATACTGATGTAAGGATAGCTACTAGAATACCAAAAACTCCGGTAGCAATAAGAATCTCACTATCAGATAAAGGCAAGCCAACATGTTTTAAGCCTTTTCTTGCTGTAACCAGACCGATGATTATTGCTACAAAAAAGCTATACATAGGAATTAATGAAACAGCAGCTTGAGCTGGATCTCTTCTATCAAGGATTAATTTTTTTGCACTTAAGAATATAAAGAAAGCCATGGTCCCGGAGATAGCTGGCGAAACAACCCAACTAGCTGCAATAATTCCAACCTTGCCCCAGGAAACTGCCTGAAAACCCATTGAAATGATAACAAATCCAACTATAGCACCTACAATAGAATGTGTTGTTGAAACAGGCCACCCTTTATTGCTAGCTATGAATAACCAAGTACCAGCTGCTAGAAGCGCAGATAGCATGCCAATAATAAATATATCTTGATTGTCTGCATAAAGACCTGGGTCAACAATACCTTTCCTAATAGTATTGGTAACCTCTCCACCAGCTAAGTAGGCTCCAAGAAACTCAAATATCGCTGCAATGAATATTGCTTGTTTTAGGGTAATTGCCTTACTACCAACCGAGGTTCCCATTGCATTGGCTACGTCATTGGCACCTATTCCAAATGCCATAAAAAAGCCTGCAAATGCTGCTATAATAAGAATTAAAGTTGGGTCAAGAAATAAAGTTTCCATAATTAATTAAGGTATATAGTTTATATATACAAATTAGAACTTCATCTTGTGACATTTATGTGAAGATACTCATACTTTTAAGTGAATTAGCACTTTATTAAAACAAACTCTGATATAAATACTTTATGTTAATTGCATTAGACCAAACTGAATATAAAAGACTTGATGCTAAAGCCTATGCGTTGGAAAAAAGACGCTTACAGATAGAGTTATTAAAACTCCAGGAAGATGTTATAAAAAATAATAGAAGAATTTGTATTGTTTTTGAGGGACGAGATACAGCTGGAAAAAGTTCAGCAATTAAGTTCTTTTCAGAATATCTTAGGCCTAATAACTTCAAATACGTTCAATTAGGTATACCTTCAAAGTGGGAATCATCTCATTGGTTTCAAAGGTGGGCTAAAGTACTCCCAAATGTTGGCGAGATATCATTCTTAGATAGGTCCTGGTACACCAGAGCTATAACCGAACCTATAATGGGCTATTGTACTGAAAACCAGTACAGAACATTTATGAAAAGAGTCACTGGTTGGGAAGATGCACATATAGACGAAGGTGTAGAGATGACTAAATTTTACTTTTCGCTATCTAGGGATCAGCAAACAAGAAGAATGAAAGCTAGAAAAAATTCTCAACTTAAGTATTGGAAGTTATCAGAAAATGATGAAAAAATTGTTACTAAATGGGATGCTTTTACTCTTTATAAAAAGCAAATGTTTGATAAAACAGCATCTGATAAATCTCCTTGGGTTTCAATAAACTCCGATAATAAAATGATAGGAAGATTAGCAGCTTTAAGATACTTACTAAACAAAACTGAATACGAAAATAAAAAAATTCTTAAGCCTGCTAAATGGTCGCATGGATTATCTAACTATGGGGCCACCATAGAGGGTGTTAAATTTGATAACCTATCCTACGAACAATTTATGATTATTACTAAATATAGCGACGACATATGAAGATAGCATCTATTGATATAGGCACAAATGCTGTCAAATCAAAAGTTTTTGAAACAACCCCTACTTCTATAGATTTTTTAGAAGGAATTAGATCGCCTATAAGACTAGGAACGGAAGTTTTTAATAATGGATTTCTGTCAAACAAGAAGCTTGATGAACTTACAAAAACATTAAAAAAATATCAAAAAAACTTCGCCTCAAATAAAATAAAAATGTATGAAATAGTCGCTACTAGCGCATTTAGGGATACTCAGAATTCTGAAAAAGCAAGAAGGTATATTGAAAATAAAATAGAGCACCCCATCAGGATTATTTCAGGTCTTGAGGAAGCAAAGCTTATAAGATTTCACCCAAAAGCCCAGTCTGGATCAAATAAAGCCTATGTTGATGTTGGTGGTGGCAGTACAGAATTATATATCCATCAAGACGGTAAACATATAATTCAATCATTTCAACTTGGAGCTATTAGAGGAATGCTTGGAAAAGAGGATGCTAAAGAATGGAAAAGACTAGAAGAGTGGCTTAAAAAACAATCTAAAATTAGTAATCTTGTTGGGCTCGGGGGAAGTATTAGATCATTTTTAAATATCCATGATTCTAAAAAAATGAGTAATTTAGACTTTATTCAAAAATCATCTGATCTAAGCAGCCTGAGCCTAGACGATAAAATTTTGAACTACAAACTAGAAAATGACAGAGCTGATGTTATAGATCATGCTCTAAAGATATATCTTAAAATTATTGCAGGCCTTGGTATAAAAAATATTAAAGCTACCAAATGGGGTATTTCAGACTCAATTGCAGTTAAGACATTTCACGAACTCTACTCTAAGAAAATTTCAATATATAAAAACTAATTTAATATAAGTTCGAATTCTATTTTATCTTGGGACTGAGTGTAAATAATTTTACCAAGTTTCATACTATTGTTGTTGGCAATATCTTCAGAAAAGCTAACAGCGTCTTTTAAATTAGTCGTATTGAATTTAATAGTCACTAACGAATCATCATTTGAAATATCAATATTTGAAATAGCAGATAATAAATTTTTCTTTTTAAGAAGGGTTTCAAGGCTTTCATTTGTAATATACCCAAAAATTGTCGGGCGCTCTAAGGCAAGAGCTTTTAAATGAACGTATTCATAATTAGACTTTGCTTTATTAAGGTTTTTAACAGAGGTTGAGTATTTGTTTAAAAAAGAGTTAATTCCAAAAATAATTGACATGGATAAAATAAGCCCAAGAGCAATGAATATAAGCCTTCTTTCACGAGTCTCAAGATTAGTGAGGAAATTATTCATTATCAAACCTCAAGAGTATTTCGCCATCTACAAAACCATTTTGAAAATCAACATCGGAGTTTACTATTGTTATCCCAAATTTAGATGATGCGCCTTGAATCAACCTATACTGCAACTCTGGCATTGACTCTATGGTTATGGTGGCAATAGATCTATTAATATCAATAGAAGACCTTGAAAGGTATTTTGAGCCTAAATTGTAGAAAAGGTCTAAGTTTGGAAGTTTTGTTTTTGTATTGAGGTTATCTGGAATATCTTTTAATAATTGATCAATTTGAGATTTAGGTGAAACAACTTTTTTAATATCTTTATTAATCGTTTTAAATATATCAAAGGTGGCTGAGCTATAAACTTTTGCGTTTTTCTCATTTTGATATATTAGGAAATTGGGAGCTGAGATCAAAATAATCAATGAAATGGCGCATACTATAATTTGAGATCTTGAAAAGGAAAGCTTCTTTATAAGCAAATTAAGTGATATTTTTAATTTAAAAAAATTAGGGAGTTGCATTAGATCAGACTCTGATAGCTTTAAAAAAGAAAAAGGAGAGCTAGATATTTCAAACCTCTTATTTAAATCATCATTCAAACTACTAACTGTTGGATGAAAGTCAGGCTTATTATTAGTAATAATATCTAAATACTGGTTTAAAAAATCTTCTTCTACCCCAAAACCAGTTCCATCTGAATAAGAGAATAAATACTTTAAACCAATCTGCGAAATGATATCTATATCTCTTATGTGGCTTACAGAATACTCTGGAACTAGATAAATAGATCCATTTAAACTACTTAAAGAAGTATTGATATCTAATAAAGTTTTTTTATTTATAGCAAAAGCATTGTCTTCATGGAATAGGTACTCATTATCAGAAACCTGACCAACAATTTTTGAGTCTATTTCAGATATAAAATTTGCTAGATTAACTTGAGTAGACAGTTCTTTATTTTGAATAAATATATAAGATGTTATCAAGCTTGAAGGTATTAAAAAAATTAATTTATCCTCATCATCAAGAACTCCGATTTCGCTAACATCCTTAATAGAGCGAACAAACTCCCTACCTTCATCAAAAGTATAAAGGTTAATTAATTCCATAAAATCATCTAAAGGGTGTGCAATATATAAGCTCATTTAAATACCATTATAAATTCTTGAAATAATATAGCTATTCTTATTATTACCGTAATAGATTTTACTAATTGACTCTGAGTTAAAATCTTCGTAGCTGATGGATGTAATTAAATTAAATGACTTGGAAGAATAATTTATTACTCCGTTTGCTGGGCCAAGCTCATAGGAAGGGAATAACTTTGATAACTCAACCTGACTCCTAACACCCTCCTCTGGAATATTCATGATGATATATTCTGCATCGCTGAGTTGAAGGTCGGTAAATAACGAAGCAAGCAGGTATGAATCTTCTAAATTTAAGGTATTAATATTAAGTGTAAAATCTTTACTTTCAGGAATTGCGCAAAAATCATCATTAAAGATATTCCAGCCTATCGCCCTTATTGCTGGGAGGCTTTTTAACTCTTCAACTGAATAAAATAATCTCTTTCCAGAATATTCTTTAGGTGTATTGAGAGGTCCGGAATAATAATAATCTTCTAAACCGTATGCTCTTGGGTCTGAGTCAAGATCAATCCAGTCTATTATTTGATCTATTGCCTCATCAACTAAGCTATTATCAATTTCCCTGAGCTCCATAAGCCTCCGAAAAGCTAGGATTGATTTTTTATTTGGAACAAAATTAGATTCTGTCTTTAGCACCATAGCATTAACATTAAAGCAACTTGATCTATCAACTATCTGACCAAAAATCCTTCCCTTATCAGTCTCAAAAGTAAAATTATTTAGGAATAGTGAATTCTGTTTATTATGAAAATTACTATTAAATCTCAGCTCTTGATTTATTTTCTTAAGAGCTAATGATTCAATATTTCTGAAAAAGTTCAATGAATTTGTTTGAAACTCTAGATAAGAGGCTCTTTTCAAAGAAATTAAATAATTATTTCCCATTATTACAGCAACAGATGAAAGTAAAAGAACAATCAATAAGACTGATATTAGGACAACGCCTTTAGTCTTGGTTTGCATATGAAATATTTGGTTCAACTAGCCATGAATACACTCTATTGTTAATTAAGAACTCTAGTTTTATTAAAGTTGGAATCTTTCTTGCCGTTATAGAACTGACAGGCCAAGAGCTATACCATTTATTTTCATACATAAAGGTAAAATTTAGATTCTCAAGGCTCTCAAGCATTACAGATTCGACATAATCATTTTGATCGTAAGGGTTTGATGAGTAATATTGTCTTCTAAATAGCACATCTTTTTCTAAAATATATTCGACTCTTTTAATTGGGGAGACTTCATTTGAAAGAGACTTAACTCTTGTATTAAACATTATTGCTTCAGAGTTTTCGTATGAAATAAATGTACCGTAGAGAGTATTTCCAAAGAAATCTCTGGATGGAATATTAACTATCTGCCTTATATCTCTTCTTAATATACTTGAGGAAAGGTTTAGCTCCTTTATAGAGTTGAGATGTTTGGTGGTATTCCTCTCAGTATCCAAAGAGGACTGAAGTATGTTCGAAGAAATAACTGCAATAATTGAAAGAATAATCAGTGAGACTAAAACTTCAATAATAGTGAACCCCTTTTTATTCATTTACTATGTATCCATTAATTTTATATACATAGTCCTTGGAGTCTTTAGCTTTAATAAGAATTTGATACTCTAGAAAATCTTTTGTAATACCATCATTGAAAGACTCTTCCCATATCCATGTCTTTCCTCCCATATCCATAGAGCCACTCCTCAAGCCTGGCTGGTTAGGCTTTTCTAAGGTGTGAATAAGAGCAATTCTATTGTTAGCCACTTCTTTAGAGAGATAGTGATCCTCAAGCTTATAAATAGACCCACTTGTAGATAGAATTAGATTGTATATAGCCACAACAGATGTACTTAAAATAACAAGGGCAACAACAACCTCTATAAGGCTAAAGCCTTTATTTTTAGTAGCTAATAATTTCAATTTGGACTTTTCCATTGGAGTTTATTGTAATTTCTTGCGCATATTCATTAAAATATATATTTATAACTCCTCCAGAGTTTTCTCCTGATGGATAAAATATTAATAAGGGCGTGTCCAGGGAGTCTTCATCAAGCTCTAAAAAAGAACCATCAAATGATTTAAATGTTTTTCTGTAATTAGAGAGTTCATTCCAGTGAGATGGATGAGGGTCATCTAATTTATTAGATAGCTTGTTATTAATATCTAAATAATAAGAAAAGTCATCTCTATTATTGGCATGCCAGCCAATAATATTTCCAGTAATAATGCTCTCTTCTGTGAGATGGTTAAATGTTTGGGTAAATGATGCGCTCTGTTTTGATGTTGAAGTAACTGCACTAAAATTTAAAACCACGAGAGAAGTTGCAATACCTATTACTACCAGAACAACCAGAACCTCTATCAGAGTAAATCCTTTTGAAGGTTTATTGCATCCAGTTGCCAATATCTGTGTCCTCACCTGATCCACCCTCCATGCCATCGGCACCAAGAGTGTATAAATCAAATTTTTTAGATTTTCTTGGGGGATATTCATAAATATATTCCCTACCCCAAGGATCCAACGGCAATGAAGAGATGTAGCCATCTTCAGGGAATAAGAAAGGATTTTTTAGTCCTGAATGAGCTGTTATTAGAGCATCTAATCCCTCAGAAGTTAAAGGGTAGGAGAGTTCATTAAATTTATAAATCTCTAAGGCTTTACCTGTCTGGGCCATGTCTGCTTTTATTTTTTCTAAATTAGCTCTTTGGAATACAGGCGCCACATTAACAACAACAATAGTTGCTAGTATGCCCAGTATGACTAAAACCGCCATGAGTTCTATTAGAGTAAAACCTTTCTTATATTTATTCATAATTTATCCTAAAGATAATGTATTCATCTGCATTATAGGTATAAGTATAGCCAGAACAATGAGCATAATAAAACCACCCATAAAAACAATAACCAAGGGCTCTAAAAGAGCCAAGAATACAGATCGTTTTGATTCAATTTCATTTTTTAAAAAATGAGATACCTTATGGAACATTTTTATTAGATTTCCAGACTTATAGCCGCTTGAGATGAGCTGGATAAATATATCTGGAAAAATATTAGCTTGATTCAAAGTGTATATAAAGTCCTTCCCTTCCATAACATCACTTTTAGCATCTAGAATTAACTTTGATAGATATCTGTTATTAAATATTCTTGATGACTCTTCTAGAGCAATATCTAGATTTGTACCTGACTCAAGAAGTAATGCCATAGTACTAGAAAATCTTTCTATTTCAGATGTAAGAATAAAATTACCCATAAGAGGCAATGAAAGAATTTTACTGTGAGCAATAATATGCTTTTCTGGGTCTTTAATGAATTGCTTATAGAGATAAGAAAGACCAAAAAATATAAATAAAAGAATAGCTATAATTATCATTATATTATTAGAAAGAGCTAGGAGAGCTTTTGTAATGAAAGGAAGTTCAGCGCCTGCTTTAATGAACTGGCCAATGACCTGAGGAAGAACAAAAGCTAGAAGAGCTATAATAACAATTACTGAGAAACCAATTAAGATAAATGGATATGCCAAGGCTGATACAACCTTCTGCCTTATAGAAGCACTTTCCTCTAAGTAGTCTGCTAATTTATCAAAAATTACATCCAAGTTACCAGATGAATCACCCGCTGAAACTAAAGACGTATAGGTATCTGAAAAAACTCCTGGATACTTTTTCATAGATAGTCCAAGTCGCTTTCCTTGAATAATATCCTCTCTTAGATTGTAGAGAATATGAACTAAGTTCTTGTTACTAGACTGATCTGCGGTTATTTTTATGGCATCCATAATAGATGTATTTGCTTCTAGCAAGGTTGCTAACTGCCTAGTCATTATTACAATATCTTTATTTTTAACCTTTGAAAGATAGGAAAGGTTCCCCTTTGTTTCTTGAACAGATATGGGAGTTAAATTAAGGTCTTTAATTAATTTTCTAGCTTCTCTTTCTGATTGAGCACTTAAGACCCCTTTTTTTTTGATGCCAGTTATGTCTATCGCTATGTAACTATATGCCGACATCTTCCTGGAGGTTTCCAACCCTAATTAGCTCATCGCAAGATGTAATACCTGATATTAAAAGGTCTCTAGATGCTTGGTCTATTGATTGGTTATCTTTAAAGACATACTCTGAGATAACATTTTCAGACTCATGATTGTGGATCATTTCTTTTAATTTTTTATCGACCTGAATACATTCAGCTATTGCAATTCTTCCCTGGTACCCAGTATTTGAGCACTCATTACAACCTTTTGAATTCCATATTCCAATACCGGGATCTAAATTAAATAAATTAACTGCTTGGCTAGAAGCAACTTCTTCATATTTACACCCCTTACAGAGTCTTCTAACTAACCTTTGTGAAATAATCGTACGAAGACTTGAAGCAAGAAGAAAGGATTCAATTCCCATATCTCTAAGCCTTGTAATAGCCGCTATGGCGCTATTGGTATGAACTGTAGAAAGAACTAAATGGCCAGTTAAACTTGCCTGAATACCAATCTGTGCTGTTTCCACATCTCTCATTTCACCGACCATAACTACATCTGGATCTTGTCTCAAAATAGCCCTAAGGCCTTTTGCAAAAGTATAACCAGTTTTAGTATTTACTTGAGTTTGCCCTATTCCATTTAGAGTATATTCAATAGGATCCTCTACAGTGAGGATATTTTGAGAAGAGTCACTTAAGAATCTTAGACCTGCGTAAAGTGTAGTTGTTTTTCCAGAACCAGTCGGACCTGTAAAAAGTATTATGCCTTCTGGATTTTTTAGAGATGACTTGTAATTAGATAATATTTTTGAAGGTAAGCCCAGGTCTTCTATATTTATCTGAGCTGATTGTTTATCGAGAAGTCTTAAAACAACCCTTTCTCCGTAAGATGAAGGAAGGGTTGAAACCCTGACATCAATACTTTTATCTCCTAATGATAGCGAAACTCTTCCGTCTTGAGGGAGTCGTCTTTCAGAAATATCTAACCCTGATATAATTTTTATTCTAGAGATAAGGACTGAAGAAATCTTACTATCTTGACTCAAAATCTCTTTTAAAATTCCATCAACTCGAAATCTAACTACTAATTTTTTTTCATAAGGTTCAAAATGGATGTCTGATGCTCTGCTTTTTATAGCCTGACTAATAATTCCATTAATTAATTTTATTATTGGCGTGTCATTACTGCCACTTAAAAGATCTTCTGTAGCAGCTATACTTCCAGCAAATGTTTGAAGATCAAATTCATCTGATAGCTCTTCTGAGATATTAGATGAACCGCTATCAATAGAAAAACTATTAGTAAGAAGTTCATTAAAATCATCTGAATTACAAAGAATAAAAGTAAAATTTGATTTAAGGTATCTTTGAATTTCGTGATATAGATCTGATGTTAATTTATTTGGAGATATCACCTCATACCCAGAAGAGCTATCAAATGAAGCAATTACCTCATTCTCTCTTACAAAGTCGTATGGAAAAATATCAGAAATATTTTTGATATCAACTACTTCAGGCATCGTATTGCTAGTCTTTAGATTTTGTTAAATCTATTGGCTGAGTTGACTCTCCTGTTAACATTTGTCGAGCTTTAATATAGTTATATTTATCCTCTGACAAAGTAATAGATGCATCTGAGTCAATCAATATAGTTGGTTTTAAAAAAACCATAAGATTTCTTTGAACTACAGTTGATGATGAGGACTGAAATAACCTTCCTAGCAATGGAATAGAACCAAGAATAGGTACCTTTGATACTGTTTCTTGGGTATCCTCGTCAACCAATCCGCCTAAAACTATTATCTGATTATTATCCACAAGAGCTGTAGTTTCTATTGCTCTTTTATTTGTGATCAAGTCTATTCCGCTAGTCATTACACCGGCAACACCTGATACTTCAATTTTAATCTTAAGAACAACAGAGCTACCCTCATTAATCTGAGGGGTTACTTCTAATTTAATACCAACCTCTTGCCTTGAAGTAGTTCTGAAAGGGTTAGCATTACTACTACCCAAGCTCTCTCCTGTCGTTATAGGAATTTCTTGGCCGATAATAGAAGTTGCTAGCTCATTATCCATGGCAAGCAAAGATGGTGTTGATAGGATATTAGAATTTGTATCCTGGGCTATGGCATTAATAATACCAACAAAATTATCGGCTCCAGTTAAATCACCAAAAGCTGCAACTAAACCCTGAGTATTTAATAGCGCTGATGTTGCTGTTGTTGATAGAGATATATTTGTCTCATCCGATACCGCTCCTAGAGTTGCTAATAGATCAGGCCCAGCTCCGTTGAATCTTGTAATTCCTATAGGAACACCATTATTGTCGGATCCTGTGAATACAGTCTCAATACCAAGATTCTTCGCTGCTGTTTCAGAAAGCTCAACGATAATAGCCTCTACGAGAACTTGTGCACGTCTAATATCAAGTTTAGATATAATATTTCTTATTGTTGATTGATTAGCTTCAGCCGATGAGATAATCAATGAATTAGTTTTTTCATGATGAGCTATTACAGTTTTGACTCCATCTGAATCGGGAACAAACCCTGATGAGATAGAGCTTAATATAGCAGCAACATCAGCTGCCTTCGCGTACTTAAGATAAACAACATCAATAGAGTCATTAGACGTAATATCCTGATCTAAGGATTCAAGAGTAGATTTGATATTAGAAGTAATAAATTCATTAGCCGACACGATAACTGAGTTTGATGGGCTAAAAGGAATAGCTATAAATTTATTAATAGTTGGATTATTTTGAGCCTTCAGTTTGTCCAAAATCCTTACAGCCTCTACAGATGACAGATTTTTTAGCTTAATAATTGAAATTTTTGCTGAGTTATTTTTGTCTAAATCATCTATGAGATTTTTTATTCTTTTAACATTGCTAGCCCTATCAACCAGGAGAATTGAGTTTATTGAAGGTATGCTTGAAAGGTGTGACTGTCTTCCAGTAATAGGCTTGATCATGGGAAGAACTTCTTCTGTTGATCTATTTATCAAAGGTATAACAGTAGTTTGAAAATCGCCAGATGCTAAAGAGGTAATATTTAAATCTCTTGTAGCCTCATTCTCAGGAACAATTCTTACAAAACCACTTTCAGATATTGCACTAAAGCCATTAACTTGAATTGTTCTTAGATAAACATCCCAAACTTGAAGTCTATTAAGATTAGCATTCGAATAGATAGTAATTTTTCCTTTAACCCTGGGATCTAAAATAATTGTTTTCTTAGAGAATTGTGCAATATCTTGAGTAACTTTCTTAATATCAACATCTTCATAATTTAAGATAAATGAATCCTGTGCAAGTGAAAAGTTAACCGTTGCTAAAAAAATTAACGTTAATATTTTATGGCCTAAAGATTTCATATTATTTACCTATAATATTATTAATTTTATACACATTTTTACCATTTCGAAACACTGCTTCATTTTGAGTAACTTCTATAAGTTCGTATATCTCTTCAAGTCTCTCACCTAGAGCGACCACATACTCTTTATTGCCCTTCTTGACTATCACTGATGAGTCAGTCTCTCCTGCTCTAATGCCAATAAGTTTATAGTTAAAATCCTCTGTGACTGCGGTGTCAGAGTAAACTTTAGAATCCTCGCTAAAAGAACTCAGCATATCTATATCCTTTAAATCAATAGGATTAATTTTTTTAATATCTGGTTTATTTATAATCGAATAACTAGATAGAATTAATAAAAAAACTGATGGCGTAATTACAAGCATCAATAGAAATTTCTTTGTATTCTTAAAATTTAACATAAAAAATATGAGCTACATTGTAGCTCATATTATTAATTTATCTTGTATCTCAAGTTTTGACAAATGGAAGATTAAAATTTAGTCATCTTAGAAGCTAAATTTAAAACCAAATGATGCGGATCTTCCTAATTTATATTGATCATATATTACAGATGATGCCATAGATGCAAAATACCCTTCGTCCAATAAGTTCCTTAATTCAACTGAAAGTTTGAGTATTGCGAAGTCATATGGAATTTCCTTAGAGTAAACAAAATCTACAAGCAATGGAGGTTCTTCAATTACATCAGGAAGGACATCAATACCTCTGGCCCTCACCCTATCACTAACATAGTTAATAATAAGAGTTCCCTGAGAACCAGTTTGGAGATCATCCCACCCAACTTGTAAGTTACTGATTATGTCAGACTGACCCTGAAGCCTTGTATCTCTTCCATTGGTAAATAATGAAGAAGTACTTACTGCACGCCCTTGACTATTTGTATAAGTATCATTTATGCCATATACCACTTCCGACTCAGTTGATGTAATGTTAATTTTAAACATGAATTCTTTACTTTGAGTCCAACGAGATTCTGGCAATAGATCTTCGAATATTTTTTCATACTCAATTTCAAAACCTGTAAGCTCAGCGCCCGGAACATTTTGATATGAAGTAACGATTAAATCACCTGACTCATTAACCACTTCTTCAATTGGCTTTGATATATCTTTATAAAAGAACCCAGCTGTTAAGAATTGATTAAATCCCCAGTAGTATTCGACTCTTAAATCAATATTATCTAACTCTGAATTTTCTAAATATAAGGACCCTGCAATAACCCTGTCAGTATCAACATCAATAAATAATGTTGGGGACAGTTCTCTAAATGTAGGTCTTGCAATTGTTTTAGATAATCCTAATCTTACTTGAAGATTTTCATCAAAGTCTGGAAGATATGTAAGTGTAAATGAAGGTAATGTATAGTTTTTATCAATTGTTTTCTCTATATTAAGATCAACAGGTTTAAATACATCATAGGTATTAACCTCCTGCAGCCCACTCTCAGATCTAACGCCGGCAGTTAGTCTAAAGTTTACATTTAGATATGCGTCAACACTTAGGTATGCAGCATTAGATTCTAGCAAACCTTGGTACCCAGCCGGTGAGGATGCAGCAGTATTCTCTATAAGAATTAATCTAGAAGGATCAAAGTTCTTATCCTCAAATAAATAATCAACCCTATTATCAAGCCCATCCAAGGGAATAGGACCTCCTTCAGCTAGAAATCTAAAGCTTCGCACCTCAGCCTCTCTATTATTTTCCGTATAATCTGAGCCAATTTTAACAATAATTTCAGTACCATCGATATTCAAAGGAGCTGTTAAATCAAAGCCTATATTTTCGTTAGTATCTTTAACATAACTAAACTGAGTTTGGTTTCTTCCAGTGTTGACGTCATATCTCCAAAAACCTCTATCATCAGTATCTTCATAAAATACCGCTCTTTCATAAGGAGCATTTCTTGAGGCTTCACCAGAAGTTAATCTAATATCTAGCTCATAGTCATTTATGAATTGGTATGAATAATTAATTTGATGATTGGTTAGCTCTCTTTCAAAAAATTCTGTAAAGTCTTCTCTGACATTGCCTGAATCACTTGAGTCATAGCCTTGGAGAACTCTAGCTTTTTTTGATCCTTTGTGAATAAACATACCCGTATATTTAATCTCATATGTATCTGCCTCTACACCCAATACTGACATTAAATAAGATGTTACGTCATTAGAGGTACTTCTAAATATTTTATTATTTGAAATAATAATATTAGAAGTTCCATCTCCTTGGGCCTGAAGTGTTCCGGTTTGACGAATACCCTCTTGAGCATCCCAAGAACTTCTCATTCCAGCAGTTGCCATAAAACCAAAGGTTGCACTGTCATCTCCAAGAATTTCATCAATACCTATATCAAACTCATCTCCATAAGTAATATTAAACGATGAATCTAAAGGTATTTCACCCTCTTGAATAACCCATAGTTTAGAGTTCTCGAACTCTCTACCCGCATTAGATAATTCATAAGTCTGAAAATTGGACCTATCAAGTTTTAAGCCATTATTAATAGCAGATTGTACAAAATTAGGAATATCTCTAGTGCCATCATCATAACCAAGGTCATCATGTCCTCCGCCATCATAAAGAAGGCCATCTTTTAAATTAGTTACATCATTTAATGCAGAAGAAAATGATATATCTAAGATTCTTTCAGTAGGAATGCTTTTTGTTTCAATCTCAATAACACCTCCACCAAACTCTGCAGGCATGTCAGCTGAATATGTTTTTTGTATTACTGCTGATTGAATCATTTGAGTGGGAAATAAATCCAAAGGTACAACCCTTTTTAGAGGCTCTGGGCTAGGTAGATTAGATCCATTTAAGGTTGCTGCTGAGTATCTTTCACCAAGACCTCTTACATAGACGTACTTTCCTCTAACAAGGCTTAAGCCAGTCAGCCTTGTTAGAGCTATTGCGATATTATCATCACCTGTTCTTTCTATCTCTGAAGAATCAAGTATTGCTGATATTTCTGATGTATCTCTTTTTTGATCTGGGATAAAAGATCCGCTTACCACAACCTCTTCAATCTCTTGCGCCATTGTTAAAGGGGCTATTAGTATCAAGCTGATCGCAACTTTTAGAATCTGGAACTTTGATTTCATATTTTTTCTTCTCATTAATCTCTCCAATAAAAAATTTATATATTAATAGCGCTTATTGGACTTCTATAGTTCCTGAAAGTGTCCAGTTTTTATACCAAGTATCTGTTACTCCACTTACCGCTCCAATATATGAAGTGGTATCAAAAAAGTTATCAGAATTGTATGACTCTGGAATAGATGTAACACTTGCAGATGCCTCAGATGAGCCATTGATAACACCACTTAATGTGTTTGAATAAGTTCCTCCTCCTGAGTTATTGCCGTATAAGTTATTTGAACCAGCTTTAACAATTGCTTCAACCTCAGCGACAGTTGCATTTCCATCAGTCTTAATAAAGCCATTACATTCCATTGCAATAGAATTCATTGAGAAAGTTGGAGTAACTGCACCAGATTTAACTGTTTCGTTAAATGTAGTTTCAATACAGTTAGTAGATTTACCTGAAACTGAACTGTTAACGATGGCCACGCCATTGTAATACTGACCTGATACACCTTCTTTTAGTTTAAAGATATCATCATGTCCTTTACTAATAAAAGTAAAATTAGAGACAATTGGGTTAGATCTTGGTTCTGTAAGATAACCAACTGCACTGTCACTATTTACGTTGTCTGATTCAACTATATGATCGCCTGTACTATTAGATTGTTGAACAATTACATACTGTAATCTGCCTACATAACCCCAATCAATATCTAGGTTATCGTCACCTGCACCAGTACAGACTAAATGCTTGACATCAACAGTTCCACCAAAGAACTCAACACAGTCATCTGCATTATTATGAACTTGAACATAATCAACAGTTGTTCCTGATCCTACACCTCCAAATGTTATTCCATTTAACTCATTACCTGGAAATACCTCATAACCGGCATATTGAATTCTTAAATATTTAATAGAACCGCTATTGTCTGTTGGGACCTCTCCGCCCATCATGTCGCCAGCAGACCCTTCAACCTCTTTTTCACAAGGATCAACTCTTACACCAGCGATTGTTGCTGAGCCAGCACTAGAGAATGAGCATTTATTAATAGGAGCTCTTCCTAGGATTACTAATCCACCCCATAAACCTCTAGTACTAACAATATCAGCATCGCCTAGTAAGTCCTGCTTACCAGTCATGACTATAGGAGCAGAAGAAGTTCCAATTGCATTAAGTTTTGAGCCTCTCTTGATAACTAGGTAATCATTTCCAGATTCACCAAATAGCGTTACGCCTGGCTCTATAGTTAAAGTTGCTGAAGAACCGCCTGTTGCTGTTCCTGATGCGCCTATATCATTACCAACAGAAACTTTTCCATCAATTTTATAATAGTTGCCTGTAACAAGAGTCATGTCAGAAGTAATACTACCCTGAAGGCTGCATACCTTTCTTCCAAGTAAAACTTCAGAATCTAATGTTCCAGCAGGGCATTCAGGATCTGTAAATAAGCCAAGAGTCCAACCAGCAGCCCAATTATTTTCTAAGTCTGAGCCAGGAGAGAAAGCTCCAATGTAGTCTGTAGCTGAAAAGAATGTATTAACAGTATAGTTGCCATCATCATAACCTGGGCAAAGTTCAGTTGTTGTTCCAATATCATGAGTTCCAACTGCGCACATAGCGTCAATGTTAGTAATATTAAATGCTGAAGTGACCGATTCTTCTGTGTCACCTAAGAAGTAGCCTGAAACTAATGAATTAGTTCCTGATACTAGATCTGTAGACCTTTGAACTATAGATGATTCAAGCTCTGCGTCGGTGTGTGATGTATCTGACGCATAAGGTGTAGTATCACCAGCTGAGTCAAAAAATACTGAATGATGTTGAACTTTAGGTGTAATGGCTCCATCTTGAATCGTTTCAAGATTTGTTGATTCAAAAATATCTTGTTGATTTGCATTGACAATAATTCCATTAATATAAACACCTGATACGCCCTCTTTGTATTTCATCGGCTCATCGGCACCTTGTGCCAAGAAGGTAAAGTTTGCTACCATAGGTCTTGATCTTGGCTCTGTTAGGTATCCAACATCTGCATCAGCATTGGTATTATCAGACTCAACTACATGATCACTAACATCAGAGCTTTGCTTTACGATAACGTATTGCATTTTTCCCTGGTAACCCCAGTCAATATCTAAATTATCATCACCGGCATTGGTACAAACTAAATGTTTAATATTCACAGTTCCGCCAAAAAATTCTACACAATCATCTTGGTTATTGTGAACTTGAACATAATCAACTACCGTTCCTGAACCAACAGCACCAAATGTAATGCCATTTAACTCATTGCCTGGAAAAATTTCATAGCCAGCATATTCAACTCTTACGAAGTTTAATTTTCCGGAATTATCGGCTATATCTGTTCCGCCCATTAATGCATCAGATCCTTCTACAACCTTTTCACAATCTGAGGTGCCCCTGACATCGTTTGAACATTTATTGATTGGAGCCTTACCAAGAATAACAATGCCGCCCCAAAGACCTCTTTCAAATTCTCCAACGGTTCCTTCTATAGCTGTATTATGGGTAAATCTTATTGGCTTGGAACGCGTGCCATTTGCAAATATCTTAGATCCTCTATTTACTACGATATAGTCATTAGATGTTTTTCCCAAAAGAACAACACCGGCAGGAATTGTTATTGTTCCAGTAAGGCCATCATCAATACCAACATCAACTTTGCCTAGCATTCTGTACATTACATCGTCAGTAAGAGTTAAATCGCCTGTAATGGGGCCAGTAATTGCACAAACAGTGTTACCTGCAACAGGAGACCCGTTGGAGATAAATGAGGACTCTGGACATGTTCCTGAAAGAACAGAGCT
>TARA_B110000503_G_scaffold63672_3_pt1 | contig 27558 bp, 28 predicted proteins | sample TARA_B110000503 | Tara Oceans TARA_B110000503 (sample SAMEA4397472) | marine metagenome | biome: Polar Biome; feature: [SRF] surface water layer (ENVO:00010504); material: water (ENVO:00002006), including particulate matter (ENVO:01000060) such as... | depth 5 m | reverse complement strand
ATTATGAGTCGGATGCTCTAACCAACTGAGCTATGGGCCCCTGAGAGGAGATGCGCATTATAGATAAGAATGGCCCCGTGTCCCAGACCCTGTTAGCTTCTTTTCTCGGCTATCATGAGCCAGAGACGACAAATCAGCATAGGAGAACCACATGAAGGCGATATGGCAGGGAAAAGTTGTTGCTGAATCAGATGACACGGTAGTGGTGGAGGGCAATCACTATTTTCCGAGTGACAGTCTGCAGCAGGACTATATTCGTAGCAGTGCTACCAACAGCCATTGCCCCTGGAAAGGGACTGCTCACTACTACTCTTTGGAGATTGATGGACAAATCAACACGGATGCGGTGTGGTATTACCCTGAGCCAAAGCCCGCCGCGGTTGAAATCACCGGGAGAGTGGCTTTCTGGCGAGGGGTAGAGGTTACCGCAGGGTAGCAGTCGGCATACCGTTATTGTGGTAAGTGTCCGACCTTTACCCAGATTAGCGTGTCCTCTTCGACAAAGGGGTGGTGCTGGCTCATGTGGGGGCTGCGAATCCAGGTACCCTGTGGATAGCGGCCGTTCTCGTCCCTTAGTTCACCGCTAATGACATAGATTTCCTCGCCGCTGAAATGTGTGTGCGCTTGAAAGCGTTCGCCAGCCGGCCAGCGCACCAGTGCGACCTGCTCGCCGCCATGCGTGTGCAATGGCAACACTTGCAAGTTGCCAGCCCCTGCCTGAAAAGGCGTAGCATGCGTGTCGATTACAACGTGTTCCATGTCATCGGTCTGGAATTGATGCAGCTTTACCAGCAGCACACAGCCTTCAACGCTGAAGGGTGCGTGGCGGAATCCTTCGGGATTGCGAAAATAGTTGCCGGCCGGGTAATCACCGGTTTCATCGGAGAACACCCCTTCCAGAATCAGTATTTCCTCGCCCAGAGGGTGATCGTGGGCGCTGAAGCGTGCGCCGGGGTCATAGCGGACTATGCTGGTAGCGTGACCGCGCTCCGCATCTTCCCGTGCCAGTAGTTTGCGCCAGACGCCGGGCATGGGGCTGGCGACCCACTCTTGTTGAGTGGTTTCTATGACAACTCGTTTCCCGAGATCCATATTCAGCATGCTGGTGTTGCTCCTGCTACGAGCGATACGAAGCGAGGTGTTGGGGCAGTAGGCCTGTTCACGTGAACAGACAGCGGCTCGCTATCAGTTCTCGTCGAGGAAGCTGCGCAGGTAATCTGACCGAGTAGGGTGGCGCAGCTTACGCAGTGCCTTGGCTTCTATCTGACGGATACGTTCGCGCGTGACGTCGAACTGCTTGCCCACTTCCTCGAGGGTGTGGTCGGTGTTCATGTCGATACCGAAACGCATACGCAGTACCTTGGCTTCTCTGGCGGTGAGGCCTGCCAGCACTTCCTTGGTGGCTTCCTGCAAACCCTGGCCGGTAGCGGCATCCGCGGGTGAGTGGATGGTATGGTCTTCGATGAAGTCGCCCAGGTGGGAATCTTCGTCGTCGCCGATGGGCGTCTCCATGGAGATCGGCTCCTTGGCGATTTTTAAAACCTTGCGCACTTTGTCTTCCGGCATCTCCATACGTTCGCCCAGTTCCTCAGGGGTAGGTTCGCGGCCCATTTCCTGCAGCATCTGGCGGGAGATGCGGTTGAGCTTGTTGATGGTCTCGATCATATGCACGGGAATACGGATGGTGCGTGCCTGGTCAGCGATGGATCGGGTAATGGCCTGGCGAATCCACCAGGTAGCATAGGTGGAGAACTTGTAGCCACGACGGTATTCAAACTTGTCTACGGCCTTCATCAGGCCGATGTTGCCTTCCTGAATGAGATCGAGGAACTGCAGGCCGCGGTTGGTGTACTTCTTGGCGATGGAGATCACCAGACGCAGGTTGGCTTCTACCATTTCCTTCTTGGCGCGACGTGCACGGGCTTCGCCCATAGACATGGCGCGGTTGATTTCCTTGATCTCGGTAACCTCAAGTCCGCATTTGCCTTCGATTTGCCCAATACGGCGTTGCAGACGCTGAATTTCGTCTTTTTCAAGTACCAGCTTGGGGCCGTAGTCTTTTTTGCGTGCGAGGCGACTCACCCACTTGGCATCCGTCTCGGAGCCCTGGAATGAGGTGATGAAATCCTTGCGTGGCATACCGCACACACGGATAGCGAGGCGCATGATTTCGCGTTCCTGATCGCGTATGGCCAGCAGGATATTGCGTGGGGAATCTGTCAAAGGGTCGGAAATACGTGGGGTAAACTTGAAGAACTTGAACAGTTCGCCCAGTTTCTCCATTTCCTTGATGGCGCTTTTGTCCAGTCGCCCTTTCTCTGCAATCACCTTTTCGGTTTTGTTGTGCTGGCGCTTGAGGGCGGTGAAACGTTTTTTCGCCTCAACGGGGTCGGGGCCGGTATCCACTTCTTCTTCGGAATCGTTGCCTGCGGCCGGGGCGGCGGCTTCAGCGGCTTCTGCCACTTCTGCAGCGGAGGGTACGTGTTCGGCCGGGTCCAGATAGCCCACCATGATATCCGAGAGGCGTTTCTCTTCCTTGAGGACCAGGTCGTAGTCATCGAGTACGCTCTTCACGGCGCCGGGATACTGGGCAACAGCGGCCAGCATCTCGCGGATACCTTCTTCAATGCGCTTGGCGATAACAATTTCGCCCTCGCGAGTCAGCAGTTCCACTGTGCCCATTTCGCGCATGTACATACGCACCGGATCGGTGGTGCGCCCGGCTTCCGTTTCAACGGCTGCGAGCGCGGCTGCTGCTTCTGCTGCGGCAATATCATCGGCGGAGGAGTCGCCCTCGGTCATCAACAAATCATCGGCATCGGGCGCGGATTCAAATACCTGAATACCCATGTCATTGATCATCTGGATGATGTCTTCCACCTGATCCGGATCGGAGATATCCTGCGGCAGGTGATCGTTCACCTCAGAGTAGGTCAGGTAGCCCTGCTCCTTGCCCTTGGCGATGAGGTCCTTGAGGCGTGACTGTTGCTTCGTGACGTTTGTCATTGAGAAGAGACCCTGGAAGGTGGGAAAAAATTAGCCGGAGATTATAACCAGAAAGCAGCGACTTACCTACAGCAAGCGGCGAAAATTATCAATTGTGGGGTCATTTGACCCTCAAATCCCCTTAAAGTTGACAATAGTAGATGGGGTTGCCCTGGGCATTTTTCAACCTGGGCCCTATATGTAAAAAGGGTGAGAGCTCCCGCGGCCGCAGTAAAGACCACTCACTCTCGGGGTTTGTTGCGTTGCGTATCGCGCTGCAGTTTCTCTTGCAGAAGTTCCCGGAGTCGTTGCTTTTCCGATTCACTCATCTCAGCGTAGTTGGTGCGTTTCAATTTGTCGACTTGCTCGGCCAGCTTTGATTGCTGTGGCAGGCGCGCCAACGCGTGTATGGTGTCCATAAATTCATGCTCGATGCCGGTGGCGGGAATAAGTCGCTCCTGTCCGGCCAACCGATTGAGTAGCTTGCCTGCGTCGGTGCCGTACCAGTGGCCCAATAGCATGGCCGTGCTGGATTCGGGTCTGCGATGCAACAATTCCAGAAGTTCGCGCAACAACTGCCCATCTTCGCCGACGATGTCCTCCAGCAATTCTGCGTTCACCAGGCTGGCAATGCTCGGTTGGTGCAACAGCAGGGCGATGGCTGCCTGCGCCAGGTTGGAGTAGCCGCGGGCGGGCACCTGGTGTTTGAAGTGTTGCTCGCGCCGGGGTACAGGGTGTTCATCCGAGCCCTGCGGCTCATCATAGTCGGGCGGGAGTTCATCATAATCAGACTCGGGCCCATAATCGGTCAGCCCTCGAGGAGGTGGCTCGGGCGGCGGTGTCTCCAGCAGCATCAGGCTACTGAGTTCCAGCCCGGTGCGCTCGGCCAACGCCTGGAACATCAGCTGGCGGTAAACTCCCTCGGGTAGACGCCGAATGTGGGGCAGGGCCTGTTTGCTCATGCGCGCGCGGCCGTCCAGGCTGTTGAGATCCAGCCCCTGCGCCACCGCGTCAAACAGGAAGGTTTCCAGGGGTACGGCTTTGCCCAGCATTTCCTCAAACAGTGTTTGGCCACCGGCGCGCACGGCGTCATCGGGATCCTGGCCCTCGGGCAGGAACAGGAAGCGGGCTTGCCGTCCGTCTTCCAAACAGGGCAGCGCGGCTTCCAGTGCCCGGAACGCGGCCTTGCGGCCTGCCTCGTCGCCATCAAAGCAGAACACCACCTCCGGGCAGAGGCGGTACACGCGATCCAGATGGACTTCGCTGGTGGCGGTACCCAGTGTGGCCGTGGCATAGCTAATGCCGTGTTGGGCCAGCGCGATAACGTCCATGTAGCCCTCCACCACCACGATACGCTCCAGTTTGCGTGTCGCTTGGCGCGCCTCATAGAGGCCGTACAATTCGCGCCCCTTGTGAAAGATCTCGGTTTCTGGAGAGTTCAGGTATTTGGGTTTGTCATCGCCCAGTACCCTGCCACCAAAGGCGATCACGCGGCCGCGCCGATCGCGGATCGGAAACATCACGCGGTCGCGAAAACGGTCGTATACCCTCCCATTCTCGTTTTTCACCAGCATGCCGGCTTTGATCAGCAGATCGCGCAGGGCATCCCCGCCACCCAGTGCCGTGTGCAGGCTATCCCAGCCCGGCGGTGCGAACCCCATGCCGAACTGTTGGGCTATTTCTCCCGAGAGCCCGCGCGCCTTGAGGTACTTCACTGCCCGCTGTGCCTGCGGGTGGCTGCGCAACTGTTGCCGGTAGAAGAGCGCGGCTTTTTCCATGATGGCGTAGAGCGGCTTGTTACTCTCTTCGCGCTGCGCGGGGTCGCGGCCACCGCGGCTGGGTTCGCGCGGGACTTCCATGCCAGCGCTGCCAGCCAGCGCATCCACAGCTTGGGGGAAGTCCAGATTCTCGTACTCCATCAGGAAGGTGAGTGCGTTACCACCCGCGCCGCAGCCAAAGCAATAGTAAAACTGTTTGTCAGGGTTGACGCTGAACGAGGGGCTGCGCTCTTCGTGGAAGGGGCAGCGAGCGGAGTAATTCTTGCCCGTTTTTTTCAGTTTGACGCGCCGATCTATCACGTCGACGATATCGACGCGGTCGAGCAAGTCATCCAGAAAAGCTTGGGGTATCCGTCCGGCCATTGGTGTTTTTCGTGGTGGCGTGGTGAGTGTCTATTGAACCACGCGGTGGCTTAAAAGTTTAGGCTGGTTATCTTGTCGACCATTGATTCGGGTCCGCCTGTAGGGAGAGAGCAGGCCCCGACGCTCAGAGGGCTGAGATATTCGCTACGGGGCCTACTTTCTCCCTGCAGGCCTTTACTGCGGTGCTCTTCAAGAGCGGTCGTTGTAACAGATTTTTTATAAGCAGGATGGCACGATGTCTGAGGGGGTCGGCGCGGATGTTCGTCCGAAGTGACTATCTCAGCCCTCTGAGCGCAGGGTGACTGTCCGCGCCGGCCCCTGGCTCATAGCAACCTTTCAGAACTAAATTAAGTTTTTAGCCAGCAGCCAATCGTTGCTTAACGAGTTTACTGACCGCGCCAACATCGGCTCGGCCCTGCAGTTGTGGTTTGAGCTGCCCCATCACGGCGCCCATGGCAGCCATACCCTCTGCATCGCTGGCGGCGATCGCCGCGTCTATCATGGTGTCTAGTTCGGCCTCGGTGAGCTGCACCGGCAGGAATTGCTGAACTACTTCGATTTCCGCATTTTCCTTGTCGGCCAGTTCCTGGCGGCCTGCGTTCGCAAACTGCTCGGCGGAATCGCGGCGCTGCTTGACCATTTTGTCCAGCACGACGAGCGCTCGGGCGTCATCAACTTCGATCCGCTCGTCAACTTCTATGCGTTTGAATTCTGCCAGAATAAGCCGGATGGTAGACAGGCGGTCTTTGTCTTTGGCTTTCATAGCGGCCTTCATGGCCGCCCTGATAGTTTGTGCGAGAGTTTCTTCGCTCATTGGGGAGGTGTGGTGAGCTTAGTATAGACGTACGCGCTTGCGGTTCTCGCGAGAGAGCTTCTTCAGGTGACGTTTGACGGCGGCAGCACCGGCGCGCTTGCGCACGGTAGTCGGCTTTTCATAGTGCTCGCGCTTGCGAACTTCAGCGAGAACACCCGCTTTTTCGCAGGATCGCTTGAAGCGTCGCAGGGCTACGTCGAAGGGCTCGTTTTCCTTGATTTTGATATGGGGCATTAATTACCAACCTTATTTTCGCTAATTTTGGGACACCGAGCGCTCAACGGCTACCAGTGGCATTAAAGGGCGCGTAGTCTATCTCGATCACGGAGGTTTTGCAAAGCCCGCCAAAGTGGTAATTTAATCCAACGGCTGGTTTGGCACGCAGGCAGCCAGTACCATACTCTTCCTGTTTTGACGGAATACCAACAATGTTAGTTCTGGGCCTTGAAACCTCCTGCGATGAAACCGGTGTCGCGCTCTATGATACAGAGCGCGGCCTGCTCTCCCACGCGCTGTTCAGCCAGGTGGATGTGCATGTGGAGTACGGCGGCGTGGTGCCTGAACTGGCATCCCGCGATCACGTGCGCAAGGCGTTGCCACTGGTAGAGGAAATCTTGCAGACGTCGGGTTGTGCGGCCGGCGATATTGACGCGGTGGTGTATACGGCCGGTCCCGGACTGGCGGGTGCGCTGATGGTGGGCGCTACGTTGGCCCGGGCGCTGGCCTGGGGCTGGGGTGTGCCGGTGCTGGGTGTCCACCATATGGAGGGGCATCTGCTGGCGCCGATGCTGGAGGAGGAGGCCCCCGAGTTCCCGTTCGTCGCGCTGCTGGTGTCTGGCGGGCATACCCAGCTGGTGCGGGTTGACGGCATCGGCCAATATCGCCTGTTGGGTGAGTCGCTGGATGACGCTGCAGGCGAGGCTTTCGACAAAGTGGCAAAAATGCTGGGTTTGCCCTATCCCGGTGGCCCCCATATTGGGCGTATGGCCGAGCACGGCGATGCGCAGCGTTTTGATTTTCCCCGTCCCATGGTCAGTCGCCCGGGGCTGGATTTCAGCTTCAGCGGTCTGAAGACCTATACCATGAATACGATTGCAGACTGCCGCGAGGACGGTGAAGACCTCAGTGAGCAGGACCGCTATGACATAGCGCGCGCGTTCGAAGAGGCTGTGGTGGCCACGCTGGTGATCAAATGTCGGCGCGCGCTGGAGCAGGAGTCGCTGAAGACGCTCGTTATCGCGGGCGGTGTGAGTGCCAATACCCGGCTGCGCGCGGCGCTGGAAACGGCGCTGGCAAAACGGGGTGGGCGGGTGTTCTACCCGGCGCCGATGTTTTGTACCGACAATGGCGCGATGATAGCCTATGCTGGGGCCCAGCGGTTGCAGGCCGGCCAGGTAGATGACGCCGACACGCGCGTGCGACCGCGCTGGCCGATGGAAGAGCTGCCGCCGCTGTCCCGACCACGCGCCGGGTCGGCCCCGGCTCCGAGGCCATCCGAGTGAATGTTGTGTATATCAAAGGGTTGCGGGCGAAGGCGGTGATTGGCGTCTATGAGTGGGAGCGCGACATAAGGCAACTGCTGGTAATTGATCTGGAGATGGCCAGCGATACCACCAAAGCGGCTGCCAGCGATGAGATTGCACAGGCCCTGGATTATGCGACAATCTCGCAGCGCGTGATCGCGCTGGTCGAAAGCAGTGAGTATCAGCTCATTGAAACCCTTGCCGACGTCGTCGCGGCCATGATTCAGCAAGATTTTGGCGTGCCCTGGCTGCGGCTGCGGCTGAGCAAGCCCGGTGCCGTGGCTGCGGCTGAGGACGTGGGCGTTATCATCGAAGTCGGGGAGCGGCCCTGACCATGGCGCAGGTATTCCTAGGAGTCGGCAGCAATATCGAGCGCGAACGCTACATCACAGCGGGCCTGGACGCCCTGCAGGGTCTGTTTCACGAGCTGGCGCTGTCTTCTGTCTACGATAGTGCCGCCATCGGCTTTGACGGGCAAGCTTTTCTCAATCTGGTGACGGCCGTGACGACAGAGTTGCCGCTGCGCGAACTGGCCGCACAATTGCGCCATATAGAGTTTGAGCACGGTCGCCCCGCAAATGCCACACGCTTCAGCCCGCGGCACCTGGATATCGATATTCTCACCTACGATGATGCGGTAGGTACCTTCGACTGTGTGCAGCTGCCGCGCGCTGAAATCCTGGAGAATGCCTTTGTGCTGCGTCCATTGGCTGAATTGTCGCCGGACGCACTGCATCCCGGTGTGCAGTGCAGTTACCGCTCGCTGTGGGCCGGCTACGATCAGGCTGCCCAGCCGCTGACGAGAGTAGATTTTATCTGGCAAGGCCGCGCTATCTCAGCGGCGGAGTAAGCCAGCGGCGCCTGCCTGCCGTATCGTGTGCCGCCTCACCCGGGTCTTAGCGCTTCCAGCAATTTCGCGCGTTGCCGGGCGATGGCCTCGCCCAGATCGCTGCCGCTCAAACCACTGTCCTTAAATTGTGCGGCGCTGACGCCTTGCGCCACTTCCCGCGCCCGCCGCAGGTAATCGGCCTGCGGATACTTGCGTTGCTCAAGACCCAGTCTGCCTCGCGCATCGGCCTCACAGGCCAGTAAAAAACTCTCGAATCGATCTGGGCGGCGCAGGGCGTCGGTCGCGTTCAGCAGTTTCAGCACGGTTTTACCGCGCAATTCCAGTGCCCGATGGCAGAGTATGTGCTGCGCGCACACGGTGCGCGCCAGCTCGCTGTGGCGCTTGGGTACCCGCAGTCGCTCGCAAGCCTGCACAATCAGCTTGAGACCGCGCTCTTCGTGACGGATGTGGCGCGGCCACTCGGCTTGTGGTGTGGCCCCTTTGCCCACGTCATGTACCAGCGCGGCAAAGCGCACATCGGTGTCCGGACTCAGCGCGGCCGCCTGTTGCAGGCACATAAGCACGTGTTCGCCGGTATCGATCTCCGGGTGATGCGCGGCGGGTTGTGGCACACCAAAGAGCGCCTCCACTTCGGGCAGCAGTTTGGCCAGTGCGCCGCAGTCGCGCAGGACTTGCACGAAGACTTCCGGGTTGCGCTCGCCCAGCGCTTTCTCCATTTCCGCCCACACGCGCTCGGGCGGCAGGTGGGCCAGTTCGCCCAGCGCGACGATGTCGGTCATCAGAGTCAGGGTCTGTGGCGCCACGGTGAACTGCAGGTGGGCGTAGCGCGCAGCGAACCGGGCGGTGCGCAGAATACGCAGCGGGTCCTCGACAAAAGCGTCTGAGACATGGCGCAGCAGGCGCTGCTCAATGTCCGCTTGGCCGCCATAGGGATCAATGAGTTTGCCGTTAGCATCCTGCGCGATGGCGTTGATCGTCAGGTCGCGGCGCAGCAGGTCTTCTTCCAGCGTCACGGTGGGGTCGCAGTCAACGGCAAAGCCGCTATAACCATGTCCCTGCTTGCGTTCCGTGCGCGCCAGTGCGTACTCGTCTTTGGTTTTGGGGTGCAGAAATACCGGGAAGTCCTTGCCGACCTGTTGATAGCCCTGTTGCAGCAGTTCTTCTGGCCGCGCGCCGACTACCACCCAATCGCACTCGACGACCGGGTAGTTGAGCAATGCGTCGCGCACGGCGCCGCCAACCAGGTAGATTTTCATGCGCGCAGAATACCGCTTGTGGGATGCGGCGTCACGGACGGGCTGTGGCAGGTTTGCCGCGGCACTTGCCGTCGTGACAGGCGCAGCGCGTCCACGCGCCACTCTCCATATGGTAGAGCGACATCGCGCCGTTCCAGACACAGCCGGTGTCCAGCGCAATCGCGTTGGGGTGGCTGGACATGCCAGCGAGCGTCGCCCAGTGGCCGAACAGGATGCGGTCATTGGCGGCTTTGCGCTGCGGGTGGCTGAACCAGGCGGACACTTTCTGGCTTCCCAGGTTGGCGACGCCCGGCGTTGGGCTGCTGCCTTTGCTCTCCAGATCCAGCGTGCCATCGGGGGTGCAGTAGCGCATGCGCGTGAGATAGTTGGTGATAACACGCAGGCGTGTCATACCGGTGAGATCGTCGGACCACTGTGCCGGCTCGTTACCATACATGGCCCTCAGGAATTCGACACAGTCCGGGCTGCGCAGCACGGCTTCTACTTCTGCCGCGTACCCCAGCGCCTCCTGTATGCTCCACTGCGGTGGAATGCCGGCGTGGACGAGGGTGTGGCCGTATTCGTGGTGAAGCAGGGGCTGTTGTGCCAGCCAGTTGAGCAGCTCCTCGCGGTCGGGTGCCTGTAGAATTTTGTCGAGCGTATCCGAGCGGCTGGGATTGCGGACACCGGCGGCGACCGCCAGCAGATGCAGGTCGTGATTGCCCAGCACTACCGTCAGGCAGTGCCGCATCTTGTACAGGAAACGCAGGGACTTCAGTGATTTGGGGCCGCGATTGACAATGTCACCCACCGACCACAGCACGTCCTTGGCAGGATTGAACTTGACTGCGCGCAATAGGCATTTAAGGGGCTGCAGGCAGCCCTGCATATCCCCCACAACGTAGGTGCTCACGAATACTCCTTTATCTGGCTATTGTCTAATGTAGTGCGGTCGGGGTGTGCAGGGAAAACGGTCGGATGGGCACCTCAAAGGTCGGTAGTTCTTTGGGATCTATATCCATCGGCTCGTGCACCACCATGAAATAGGCCCCCTCCATGCAGCCCACCGGGGTGGTCAGTGTCGCGCCGCTGGTATAGCGAAATGACGCCTGTGGCTGTATCACCGGTTGCTCGCCGACCACACCTTCGCCCCGTACCTCCTGCACTTCGTTATCGGCATCGGTAATAATCCAGTGGCGTGACAACAGCTGCACCGGCAGGTCCGACGCGTTGGTGATGGTGATGGTGTAGGCAAACGTGTACTGATTGTCTTCTACGCTGGAGTGACTGGGCAGGTAGGTGGTGACCACGTTGATCTCTATCCGGGACGGATTAAACGGCATTTTAGGCATGGAGGGCGTTGGTTATCTCAATAAATTGTGTGAGTTGCAGGGTTTCGGCTCGCGCGCCCGGGTCGATGTCCAGCGCTTCCAGCTGCGTGGTCGATATTAGCTCTTTCAGGTTATTGCGCAAGGTTTTACGGCGTTGGGCAAAGGCGGCCTTCACCAGCGCGCGCAACTGCGGTTCGTTGCATGGTGGCCAGGGTGACTCCTTCCACGGTGTCAGTCGCACAATCGCCGACTGAACTTTGGGCGGTGGGTTGAAGGCGTGGGGCGGTACGTCGAACAGGTGCTCTACGCGGCACAGGTACTGGGCCATAATACCCAGTCGACCCCAGTTTTTGGTTCCCGGGGAGGCGGCCAGTCGCTCCACCACTTCCAGCTGCAGCATGAAGTGCATGTCTTCAACGATGGCGCAGTTTTGTAGCAACTTGAAGATTAGCGGCGTGGAGATGTTGTAGGGCAGGTTGCCCACCACGCGCAATGAGGGCCGCTCGTCGCTCGCGCCCGGTGTGGTGCTGTTGAGCAGAGCCGCATAATCAAAGTCCAGTGCATCGGCATTGTGCAGCTTAAAACCGGGATGGACGCAGAACGCCGCAAGTAACCCCGGCACCAGATCCCTATCCAGTTCAATCACATCCAGTGTGCAACCGCTGCTGATCAGGGGTTCTGTCAGGGCACCCTGGCCGGGGCCGATCTCGACCAGATGTTGCTCCGGACGCGAATTAACGGCCGCTGTGATGCGATCGATGATCGAGACATCATGGAGGAAGTTCTGTCCGAAGCGCTTGCGCGCGCGATGTTGCTGAGGCTGGTTCATGCTGGCCATTGTACCGGTTGCTGTCGGTCTTAGTAATGCGGGCTGGTTCACTTGCGCTTGTTTTTGGTACACTCGCCGCTTATTTGAAACCACTATGACAGGCTAGCGTTCTCTTACATGCCTTTTTTACAATATTTCCGTCTGGCCGATACCATGGCACTTATGGCACTGCGAGCCGATGCAGCACGTTATTTTCTTGGGTACATCTGGTGGGTGCTGGAACCCCTGCTGTGGGTGGGCGTGTTCTATGTGGTGTTTGTGATCATCCTTGATTCGCGCCAACCCGACTTCTTAATATTTTTAGCCACCGGTAAACTGGCTTTTGTCTGGTTTTCCAAAACGGTGACGCAGGCCTCGAACAGTATCGTCAATGGCAAGGGCCTGGTAGGCAAGATCAGCGTGCCGATGACGTTGTTCCCGATGGCGGTTGTACAAGAGGGGCTTTACCGGCAGGCTGCAGTCTTTCTGCTGCTAACGGGATTACTACTCAGTCAGGGTTATCCAATTACCCAGGCTTGGTGGTATCTGGCGCCGTTGATGTTTGCCTATTATATTATGATTGTCGCCTGCTCTTTCCTCGGCGCCTGTCTGGTGTGTATCGCGCGCGATTTCAGTCAGCTTATCTCGCTGGGCGTCATGTTCCTGTTGTTTATGTCGGGTATTTTCTGGGATGTGCGGACACTCGGTGATCCCGCTAAAACCGAACTGTTACTGAACGTGAACCCACTGGCATTCATACTCGATGCCTTTCGTCAGATTATGATGTACGACACGCCCCCCGATATGAACCACGTGCTGGCGATAGGCGTAGGGTTTGGCGCGATGGTTTGTGTCATGGTGCTGCTTATGCGCCGCGGTAGTCAGTATCTCGCATTGAAGGCGCTTACCGCATGAGTATAGAGAATAAACCCGCGCTGCGAGAGGGGAACGGCAATGTCCCCAAGCTCGCCGATGAAGCCCTTGTAGCGGAGTCAAGCGCAGCGTTCGACAGGATTGCCATGCTCGAGTTGGACAACGTATCGCTCAGCTACCACACCGGTAGGCAGACGTTTGATCATGGCATGCACCACGTTCTGAACCAGGTTTCACTGCAACTTTTTGAGGGTGAATCGCTGGGCATCATCGGTCGCAACGGCGTTGGTAAAACTACCCTGCTGCGCTTGATGGCAGGTATTCTGGCCCCCACCCATGGCAAGGTGCGCATGCATCCCAGCAAATCGGCGGCCCTGCTGACGCTGGGGCTGGGTTTCAAGCAGGATTTATCAGGTCGTGACAATGCGTTATTGGCGGCGATGCTGCAGGGCTCCACGCGCCAGCAGGCAAAATCCTTTCTGCCGGGTATCAAAGAGTTTTCCGAACTGGGTGAATCGTTCAACCAGCCGGTAAAAGACTATTCATCGGGCATGCGTGCCAGGCTCGCTTTTACCACTGCACTGATGACCCATGTGGATGTATTGCTAATTGATGAGATTCTGAGCGTGGGTGATGCCCATTTCAGGGAGAAGGCAGAGACTGCAATGAAAAGCCGTATCACCAGCGGGCAGACAGTAGTGTTTGTGTCTCACATGGCCGACCAGGTCAAGAACCTGTGCGACAGGGTCGTCTGGCTGGACCAAGGTAAGGTCGTCTCTATGGGCCCCGCTGCCGAGGTAGTGGACGCCTATATCAAGCATGTGCGAGATGCGCGTCTGGAAGCGGCGGCTAGAGCCAAAAATGTGGTTGCTGCAAGCTGAAATGCTAACGCTGGATATTTCGACTCATCTGACAGGCGATTCTGAGGGCCTGTTCCAGACTGTGCCAGTCTGCTTTGCCGGTACCCGCCAGATCCAGTGCAGTGCCGTGATCGACTGAGGTGCGGATAATAGGCAGGCCCAGCGTGATATTGATCGCCCTGCCGAAGCCCGAGTACTTCAACACCGGCAGGCCCTGGTCGTGATACATTGCAAACACCGCATCACAGTTGTCTAACACCTTGGGATTAAAGGCGGTATCTGCCGGCAGAGGCCCGAGTAAATCCATCCCCGCGGCGCGCAACTGTTCCAGCACCGGAATCACGGTTTCGATTTCTTCCCGCCCCATATGACCCCCTTCTCCCGCGTGCGGGTTCAGGCCCAGCACAGCGATGCGTGGCGCCGCGATGCCAAATTTACGCTGCAGGTCTCGGTGCAAAATGCCCAGCGTTTTTAGCAGTAAGTCGCGGGTGATCGCGCGTGGTACGTCCTTCAGCGCCAGGTGCGTGGTGGCGAGGGCAACCCGCAGCTCCTGAGTCGCCAGCATCATCACGACCTGTTCTGTGCCGGTTTCCTCGGCCAGAAGCTCGGTATGGCCAGTGAACGGGATGCCCGCGTCATTGATCACGGACTTTTGTACCGGCCCTGTCACCAGCGCCTGCCAGGTGCCCTGCAGGCAACCGTTTGTGGCCTGCTTCAGGGTCTCGATGACGTAGGCCGCGTTGGCGGGGTTGAGTGTCCCCGCAACGGTGGGTACGGCCAGCGACACCGGATAAACCTGCAGTGTGCCCGCGCGGTGTGCCTGTGCCGCTTGGCCGGGCGTCCAGATGTGTAGATCGATAGAGAGTTGCAGGGCCTGCGCGCGCTCTTGCAGTAAAACCGGGTCAGCGACCACCACCAGTTCGGCGTCCCAGTCTTGCTGCACCGCACGCAATACGATGTCCGGACCGATACCAGCGGGTTCACCCGTGGTGATGGCTATCCGCTGGATTACCATGCGCTATGCGGCCGCCCTACTTGATGTCGACATAGGCTTCATCGCGGATCTGGCGCAGCCAGGCGTCCAGCTCTTCCTGGTATTTACGATTGTGCACATAGTCCATGGCTTTGGCGCGCGAGGCCTGGGTGGTCATGTCTTCCTGCCGCCGGCCTTCCACTTTGACAATGTGCCAGCCGAACTGCGTGCGCACGGGCTGGGAGATCTGATCGACGGGGGTGTCGGTCATAGCGGCTTCGAACGCCGGCACCATTTGTCCCGGCGTGGTCCAGCCCAGTTCACCACCTTCCTGCGCCGACCCGATATCCTCGGAGTACTCTTTGGCCAGGTCCGCAAAATCTTCGCCTGCCATTGCGCGTGTCCGCAGTTGTGCCACCAGATCCCGCGCCTGGTCGTCTGTCAAGATTTCCGAGGGCTTGACCAGAATATGGCAAGCTTTGGTCTGGGTGACGATCTGGTCCATGCCGCGCACGGCCTCCAGTAAGATAATGTGGAATCCGCTGTCAGAGCGCACGGGGTCGGCGGTTTGTCCGGGCGACAGTTTTGGCACAATTTCAATAAACAGCGATGGCAGGTCGGCCAGCTTGCGCCACCCCAGATCGCCGCCACTAAAGCTGTACGGTTGCGTGCTGGTCTGCAGGACCTTCTCAAAACTCTCCCCGGCGCGAATGCGCTTCATAACCGCGTTGACCTGCGCCGTAGCCACGGAGATCGTCCGGTCTGAGGCATCCGGGGCGATGGGCATCAGCGCGTGCAGCACGTGGAACTCAGGCTGGGTCAGCGCCTGGCCCTCCTGGGTGGTCATAAAGTTGCCCACCTCTTGTTCTGTAATCTGGATGCGCTGATTGACGTTGCCCGCCTGCACACGCTGGATGATCATTTCTTGCCGCACCTGCTCGCGCACTTCGTCGTAGGACTGGCCCTGCTGGGCGAGTGCCTGGCTGAACTGCTCAAGCGTCAGGCGGTTTTGGCTGGCGATTCGCTGTACCGCTTCGTTGAGCTGCTCGTCGGCGATACGAACACCAGCGCGCGTACCCATTTGTATCTGGATGCTTTCGAGTATCAATCGATCAAGGGTATCCCTGATCAGCTGATCTTCCGGAGGTAATTGCATGTCTCTGGCTTTAAGATTTTTGCTCACAGCATCCACGCGCTCGCGCAGTTCGCTGGCCATGATCACATCGTCATCGACGATAGCCACCACCTGATCGACGATCTCTGTTGCGGCCTGAAGTGGTGTGGTAAGGAACATGGCGCCAATTAGGGCGACCGATAACCAAAGTGTCTTAGTATTCACGATCTCTGTAACCTCGAATCATTTCCTGCATGATAGTGGTGATCTGGTTGCCGAAACCGCCCATGCCCTTCAGCAATATTTGGAGTTGTATGGATTTTTGTCGTTCCAGGTCGGGATCGCTGAAATCGATGACAACACCGTTAACATTGTTGTAGTAGCGCAGATGCACCAGGCGCAATCGCCAGCAGCAACTATCATATTCGACACCGACTATATCTTCCACGCTGAGGTTATCCTCCAGCGAATAGTTCATCGCACCAAAAACGCTCCATTTGTTGTCCAGCGGCAGATAGGTAGAAGCTCTAAGCTCATCCGTTTGCGGCTGCAGGTCTGAGCTGAGCTCCCGCCGGTACGCATAGCCAAGGTTGAAAATACTGTCGCCATCCGTTTTGTAGCTGGTGGTGACAAAGCCGGAGTCTGCATTGCCTTCCGATGTGTCCCAGACAACGCTGGTGCGCACGCTTAAATTCTTAACGGGTGTCACCACCAGCTCCCCGGCAATGCCCGAGGTGGACTCGGAGTCTGTTACGGCGTTATTGGCCAGTCGCACGTCACGATCCGTGAAATAATAGATCTGGCCAATGCTGGCACTAAGCAGGTCGCGGCCGGTTTCATCATCAATATAGCGACTGGTCACCCCCGCCGAGATCTGATTGGCGTCATCGATGCGGTCGTGCCCGGCGAAGCGGGTGTCGCGAAACAGTTGCGAATAGCTAAAGGTCAGCTCGGTGGTGTCGAAGTCTGGCTGGTCGGTTTGGTCCCTGTGCTCGCTGTACAGGTAGTGCAGCCGGGGCTCCAGGGTTTGGATAAAGCTTTTCTCGCCAAAACTGGTCTCGCGCTCGAAGACCAGACCGCCGTCCAGGCTGAATAGGGGCGCTCCGGCGGAGGGGCTGTTGTCGGGGTAAAGCTCGGCATTGGTAAGCTCGTAAGTCACCTGCCGGTACTTTGCCGTGGGCTTGAGAAAGCCGTAGCCCCAAAGCATCGGGTAACTCAGGCCAGCTTCGCCGTAAACGCGCTCGCCGGTGACGATGTCCTCGTTGGAGCCGAAATTGGAGTATTGGGTCAGGAGAATAGGTTGCAGCTCAAAGGGCGTACCGGAGCTGCGATACAGGGTGGTGAGCTGGGGCAGTTCCTCGTAGTCCTCATTAATGTCGTCTGCGAGGGACTGGAACTGCTGGGCTCGCAGGTTCGTCAGCCAGCTATCGCCCAGGTAATCCATGGATGCCATCTGCAGCAGGCTGGTTGTGCGCTGCGCATCAATATTGGTGGTGTCCAAATCCTGTATATAGTCAGTGTCGCTGGCCTTGCTGTAGTCAATGTGCGAGCGCCAGCGCTTCTGAAACAAGCCACTTTGCCGCACGATACCCAGCCAGCGATCAGCGCTCTTATTCTCGGGTATATCATCGGCGTAAAGTGAATCGTTTTTCAGGTAGGCGCCCCCCACCAGCCAATGTCCAACCAGAGGATTCAGGTAGCGCAATTGTAACTCGTGGTCCAGTCCGCGCTTCTGGATGAAGCGAGGCGCGTAAAGCGCGTCGTAGTTGGGGGCCAGATTCAAATACAACGGTACGTTGATATCCAGGCCGCCATCGCTGTTACTGCCAAAATCTGGCCACAGCAGGCCGGTGCGGCGTCGGTCGTCCAGCGGGAGCCGCAGCCAGGGCGTGTAGAAAACCGGTACACCTTCCACTTCGAGGGTGGCGTGGTGAGCGGTGAGCAGTGCTTCGTCGAGATCCACTTCCATGTCGTCTGACAGCACCACCCAATCATGATCGTCTGGTGGGCAATAGGTAAACGTGCCGTTGTGGATGTGGATTATATCGTCTGCGTCGCGGTCTAGAATGTCAGCGGTGCCTCGCAGATGCTCCTCGTAGAGCACGAACTCGGCGTCGTACAATTGCGCTTCACCGGTGGTGGAATAAATTTTGCCATTATTGCCCTGCAGCAATATTCCCGGTTCGCGCAGGGTAACATTGCCCACCAGCCTCGCGGATTCCTCGTCGCGATCGATGTTCATGCTATCGCTGCGCATTTGGCGGTAGCCCTGTATTGTCGTCACGTCTCCCACCAGAACGACATCGTTGTCATCCATTTGGCTGGTGTCAGCCCGGGCGCGGATATCATCCTCTTCTGGCGGCGTTTTTTTGCTTTGCTTGGCCATGGGATCCATGTATCGGCCCCCGCAACTCAGGCACTCGCGGTCGCGCAGGGATTCCGGCACGTACTCCAGCGGCACCCAGTCGTATGCGAACTCTGGCACAATTGCAGGGGCCTCATCTTGCGCGGCACAGATCGCCGGCTGGCCTTTGCTGGTGGCGGAACAGTCCTGTGAATTGTTATCCTGTGCCGCCGCCGTCAGCGGCAGGCACAATCCCAGCGCGATTGCTGCCAGCCGCGCTACTGGGCGTGTAAGGCAATAATGTGGAAGGGCACAGTAAGGTGTCATCAATTTCAGGTTGGGTCAGCAAAGCAAGGGTAGAAGTCTAAAGCATCCCCTGCTTAATGTCCGTCAAATTTTAAATCAGGAGAACAGTGTGTCCTTGCGCCTCGCGCCTCAAGAACTCTTACCATGGGCGCTGTCAGCGCTCGATTTATCCGGCAGCGACGCCCTGCCAGAGCTCTCTATGGTGGCGGGAGACGCGAGTCCGCGTCGGTATTTTCGCCTTGCACTGGCAGCCAGTAGCTATGTGCTGGTGGATGCGCCACCGGCGACGGAAAAAAACGTGGCATTTGTGCAGGTGGCGCTGCTGTTGCGCGGCGCTGGCGTGAAAGTACCTGCTGTGTTGGCGGTGGACTTCGACCGCGGCTTTCTGTTGTTGGAGGATTTGGGCGATCAGCTGCTACTGCCACTGTTAGATAGCGGTTCATCGGGTGGCTTTTACGCGCAGGCGTTTGCAACATTGGCGCAGATGGCCGCAGTAGACACGGCCTGCGCGGGTTTGGGCGACTATGACAGAGCGCTGTTGGGCGAGGAGTTGAGCCGTTTTCAGGCGTGGTTTGTACAGGAGCTGCTGGGATATACGCCTAGTGTGGCGGAGCAGGCCCAGCTGGGCAGGCTGAAAGCGAGGCTTATCGACAGCGCGCTGGAGCAACCCCGTGTGCTGGTACATCGGGATTTCCACAGTCGCAACTTGATGCTTACCGGCGATAGAGAGCTGGCGGTGATCGATTTTCAGGACGCGGTGGTGGGGCCGGTCACCTATGATCTGGCGTCCCTGCTGCGCGATTGTTACATCCAGTGGCCTGCTGCGCAGGTGCGGGCCTGGGCGCTGGACTATCGCGATTTGCTGCGCGCGTGGGGCCTGACGGCTGACATCGGTGAAGCGCAATTCCTGCGCTGGTTCGATTGGATGGGTCTGCAGAGGCATCTCAAGGTGTTGGGCACCTTTGCCCGTCTGTACCTGCGCGATGGCAAGTCTGCCTATCTGGATGACTTGCCGTTGGTGATCCACTACGTATTGGAAATAACGGACAAATACGTGGCCGAAGAACCCGCGTTCGCCGACTTCAGCGCCTGGTTTCGCGAGCATTTGTCACCGCTTATTACTCAACAACCCTGGAGCAGAACGCTGTGAAGGCCATGATACTGGCAGCGGGCGTGGGGGAGCGTATGCGACCGCTGACCGACTACACACCCAAACCACTGCTGTGCGTCGCTGGAACGCCATTGCTCGAGCACCATATTCGGCGGTTGGCCGCGGCCGGCCTGCGCGAACTGGTGATCAATGTGTCGTATCTGGCCGAGCAGATCGTCGCGCACTGTGACGATGGCCGCGCGTGGGGTGTCAGCATTGTGTACTCACATGAAGAGGCTCCACTGGAAACGGCTGGTGGCATTATCCAGGCGCTACCACTGCTGGGGTCGGCCCCCTTTTTAGTCGTCAATGGCGATATCTGGAGCGACTACCCGTTCGAGCAACTGCTAGCTTACGCGATGAGACCCGACGAAAGCGCCCATCTGGTGATGGTCGAGAACCCGCCGCAGCATCCGGTGGGCGATTTCGCGCTCGATGAGGACCATCGGATCAGGGCGCTGTCAGCGGGTGCCACGGGCTGGACCTACAGTGGTATAGGTCTCTATGCCGCTGAGTTTTTCGCTGCGATCCCGCCGGGCAAGATGCCCCTGCGACCCCTGCTTGATGCGGCAATAGGCCTGAGCCGGCTGAGTGGTGAGTCCTACTGCGGACAGTGGCAGGATGTGGGCACGCCAGAGCGCCTGCGGAAACTCGATAGCGCGGTGAGTGCGCTGAGCTGATGTTTTTGCGCGGCGCGGCGTTCAACAGCATCGAACTACCCGTGTGCCGACAGCATTTAATCGCTAGAATAGGGCCCTTCAAAAATAGCGTTCTTCAAACTGCCCGGAGTCCCCCATGCCCGAATACCTAATAGCTCCATCCATCCTCTCCGCCGACTTTGCCCGCCTGGGTTTAGAAGTCGATGCAGTGCTTGCGGCCGGCGCCGATGTCGTGCACTTTGATGTAATGGATAATCACTACGTGCCCAACCTGACGATTGGTCCTATGGTCTGTAAGGCGCTGCGCAAGTACGGCGTCACTGCGGATATCGATGTGCACCTGATGGTGAACCCCGTCGATCAGCTGATCGGAGATTTCGCCGCCGCCGGCGCCAGCTATATCACCTTCCACCCCGATGCCTCCACCCACGTTGATCGATCATTGCAGCTGATCCGCGACGCGGGCTGTAAGTCGGGCCTGGTGTTCAACCCGCATCTCGGGCTGGATGTGCTGCGTTACCTGCTCGACAAGGTGGATATGGTGTTGCTGATGTCAGTGAATCCAGGTTTTGGCGGTCAGTCGTTTATTCCCGCGACGCTGGATAAATTGCGTCAGGCGCGCGCGATGATTGATGCCTCGGGTTTTGACATTCGGCTGGAAGTGGACGGTGGTGTCACGCCTCGGAACATCGCGGAGATCGCGGCGGCAGGGGCGGATACCTTCGTTGCCGGTTCGGCGATTTTTAATCAGCCGGATTATGGCGTGGTTATCGATCAGATGCGGGCGGAACTGAGTAAGGTTAATCGCTAGGTTGTCGTTGTTGTAGTGGTCGCAGCGGCTACAACGAGAGGGGCTGAGGCACCACATCAACCAGAGTGAACATAATTCACAGCATTGCTGACGCCAACGCGTTGCCAACTGCCTGTCGATATGTAAAATAGGAAGGCCCAATTCTTGGAGAACGCTGTGAAAACAGCAATGCGTAAGAGCACCGGTCTGCTGCCGATGTGTGAGGTCTCCTGCTGGCGATGTTAGCCAGGTCTTTTTTACGACTTTTTTACGTACCGTAGTTCTTCGAGGACATCCCAATGAAACAGCAGGATTTTGCTGCGCTTGCAGCGCAAGATTACAACCGTGCGCCGGTCAGCCGTGAAGTGCTGGCCGATCTTGAAACGCCCCTCAGTGCCTACTGCAAAGTGGCTGAAGGCCCTTATTCCTACTTCTTTGAGTCGGTGCAGGGCGGTGAGAAGTGGGGCCGTTACTCCATCATAGGGCTGCCCTGCCGTACCATGCTCAAAGTGTTTGGCTACCGCGCTGAAATCTGGGTTGATGGGATATTGAGTGAAAGTGAGTACGTTGCTGATCCGCTCGCGTTCGCCGAAGCCTTCAAAGCACGCTATCGCAGCGCACCTAGCGATGTTCTGCCTGTTTTCCACGGCGGACTGGTAGGCTATTTTGGCTATGACACGGTGCGATATGTGGAGCCCCGCTTGATGGCGGGAATGCCGCCCGATCGGCTGGGCACCCCGGATATCCTGCTGATGGTGTCCGAGGAAGTGCTGGTGTTCGATAATCTGGCGGGCACTATCCGACTGATCGTGAATGTGGATACAGCGCTGGAGAATGCGCTGGATTTGGCCCAGGAGCGTCTGTCGGAGCTGGTGGCGCGCCTGCGTGAGCCCATGTCTGCGCTGCCGGAAGTGGCGCTGGGGGCGGCGAACAGCGCGGCACTCGAGCAGCGGGCGGAATCTGACTTTACGCAGGCGATGTACGAGGCCAGCGTGGAGAAGGTCAAGGAGTATGTACTCGCGGGCGATGTCATGCAGGTAGTGCCCTCACAGCGTATGAGTATTCCGTTCGAGGCGCCTCCGTTGAATCTATACCGGGCCCTGCGCAACCTCAATCCCTCGCCGTATATGTTCTATCTCGATCTGGGTGATTTCCACATCGTGGGCTCGTCTCCGGAAATACTGGCGCGGCTGGAGAAAGGCGTGGTGACCGTGCGGCCCATTGCCGGTACTCGTCGGCGCGGCCATACGGAAGAAGAGGACAGGGCCATGGAGGCCGAGTTACTGGCCGACCCCAAGGAGATCGCCGAACACCTGATGTTGATCGATCTTGGGCGCAATGATGTCGGACGTATCGCCCAAACCGGTTCTGTGGAGCTGACAGATTCTATGGTGGTGGAGCGCTACTCCCATGTGATGCACATCGTGTCCAATGTCACCGGGAAACTCAATCCTGGCAAGTCGGCCTTCGATGTACTGCGTGCCACGCTGCCCGCAGGAACCCTGAGCGGCGCGCCCAAGATTCGCGCAATGGAAATTATTGACGAGCTGGAACCGGTAAAGCGCGGTGTCTACGGCGGCGCGGTGGGGTATATTGCCTGGGCGGGTGATATGGACACTGCAATCGCCATTCGCACTGCTGTCATTAAGGATAACAAACTGTACGTTCAGGCCGGCGGCGGTGTAGTGGCAGATTCGGTGCCCGAGCTAGAGTGGGAAGAGACGCACAACAAGGCCCGCGCGTTGTTTCACGCAGCTTCGATGGCGCTCGCAGGGAGGCGTGACCATGCTACTGATGATTGATAACTACGACTCCTTTACCTACAACGTGGTGCAATATCTCGGCGAACTCGGTGCCAAGGTGCATGTGGTGCGTAACGATGAGATCACTGTGGCGGATATTGCAGCTCTGTCGCCGGAGAAAATTGTGCTGTCGCCCGGCCCCTGCACCCCCAATGAGGCGGGGATTTCGATGGAGGTGATCCGCCAATATGCCGGGGTTGTCCCGCTGCTGGGTATTTGCCTGGGTCACCAGAGTATCGGCCAGGTATTCGGTGGCAAGGTGGTGCGTGCGCGCAAGGTGATGCACGGCAAAACTTCGGCGATATATCACGACGGCAAAGGGGTCTTTCGGGATCTCAGTCGTCCCTTCGAGGCGACGCGTTACCACAGTCTGGTAGTTGAGCGAGACAGCTTGCCTGATTGTCTCGAAGTGACCGCCTGGACACAGACCGAATCGGGCGAGATCGATGAGATCATGGGCCTGAGACATCGCGACATGCTGGTTGAGGGGGTACAGTTTCATCCGGAATCAATACTCACCGCACACGGGCATGATCTGTTGCGTAATTTTCTGGAACAGTAAGGAGATTCGGCATGAATATTCAACAGGCCCTGGTTAGATTCGTGGACGGTGACGATCTCTGCCGGGAAGAAATGCAGGATGTGATGCGCCAGATAATGGCCGGGGATACCACCGAGGCACAAATAGGTGCTTTTTTGGTCGCCCTGCGTATCAAGGGAGAGACCACGCAAGAGATCGCCGGTGCCGCCCAAGTGATGCGCGAACTTGCCATCCCTGTCCATGTCAGCGGGCCCAATCTGGTTGACCTGGTGGGGACGGGTGGCGACGGCGCCAATCTGTTCAATGTCTCGACCGGGGCCTGTTTTGTGGTGGCCGCTGCCGGTGCGACAGTGGCCAAGCACGGTAACCGTGCTGCCTCCAGTCGCAGTGGTATGTCGGATGTGCTGGAAGAATTCGGTATGCCGCTGGACCTTACGCCCGATGAGGTTGCGCGCACGATCAACGAAGTGGGCCTTGGGTTTATGTTCGCACCTGTGCACCACAGTGCGATGCGTCACGCTGTCGGCCCGCGCCGCGAGCTCGGCTTGCGTACGGTTTTCAATATTCTTGGCCCACTCACCAACCCTGCCGGCGTGAAGTGTCAGGTCATCGGCGTCTATTCAGCACACCTGTGTCAGCCCATGGCAGAGGTCCTTAAACTGCTGGGCGCTGAGCACGTGATGATAGTGCACTCGGATGATGGTCTCGACGAGATCTCCATTGCTGCGGGCACGCAGGTCACCGAACTTAGCGATGGGAATATCGAGAGCTACCATATTTGCCCAGAAGATTTCTCGTTTGAGCGGCAGAGTCTGGACGGTTTGAGTGTGAGTAGTGCGAGCGAGTCTGCCGACTTGATCCGGCGGGCGTTGGCCGGAGCTGACGATGAGTCGGCAAGAAAGGCGGCTGCAATGCTCGCCCTGAACGCGGGAGCGACCATCTACGTCAGCGGTATCGCGGCCACTCTGGCCGACGGTGTGGCGATGGCAGAAGACGCACTGGCCAGCCACCTGGCCGAGGAAAAGCTCAAGCAGTTTATTGATTTCACGCAGCTGATGCGTGAACAGGGTTGAGTTGATGGCGCAGAAACCTCCTACCATTTTACGCGAGATCCTGGCGCGCAAGGCCGAAGAGGTCGAAAAGCGTCGGATCACTGACCCATTGTCCAGTCTTGAGAGCCGTATTCGCGAGCAGAGCGTGCCGCGAGGGTTTTGCCTGGCGTTGCAGCAACGCACCGCTGCCAATGAGCCCGCCGTCATCGCCGAGGTCAAGAAAGCCTCACCTAGCAAAGGTGTTATCCGCGAGGATTTCCAGCCCGCACAGATTGCGCGGAGCTATCAGGAGGGTGGTGCCGCCTGTCTGTCCGTGTTGACCGACAGGGATTTCTTTCAGGGCAGCGAAGCCTACCTGCAGCAGGCTCGCGAGGCTTGTACGTTGCCGGTGTTGCGCAAGGACTTTACTATAGATCCTTACCAGGTAGTTGAGGCCAGATCGATAGGCGCGGATGCCGTGTTGCTGATTGTCGCCGCCCTGGCAGATGAACAGATGCGTGAATTGATGCAGGCCGCGTCGGAAATGGGGGTGGATGTACTGGTAGAAGTGCACGACAGAGCGGAACTGGAGCGAGCCCTCGAGCTGTCAACGCTGCTGATCGGTATCAATAATCGGGATTTGCACAGCTTTGAAACATCGCTATTAACGACTCTGGATTTGCTGCCGTATATTCCCGCGGATCGTGTGGTGATTACTGAGAGTGGTATTCATACGGCGGCGGACGTGGCCTTGATGCGCGATGCGAATGTGCAGGCGTTTTTGGTCGGCGAGGCGTTTATGCGGGCACCTGATCCTGGTGGAAAATTGCGCGAGCTGTTTTTTTAAGTCTGAAGTTGTTTCAAAGTTTTGAGAAAATTCTTCTCGGTAGTGTTTTTGACGGACTTTGGTACTTTGGTCGTTGGATGCGGGCGGGGCGGGATAGCCTGCTCGCTCGCAGGGCTGAGATATTCGCTCTTGAGGCTATCCAGCCAGCCCGCATCCAACTCGCTCTCGAGGGGTCCACAGCAAACGCAATCTCGCTAAATTACACACAGTTTTCAGGATTCGACAGCCTACGGGGTCCGAGCGCGAATATTTCAGCCTTTCGACCAATCGGGCCCTGCGGGCTGTCGAATCCGACAACAGTACAACACTTTTCCCGCTAGCGAGTCCCGAACACCACAATAGTTTTGCCAGCCACCGAGACCAGCCCGTCTAGCTCAAGCGTCTTCAGCACACGCCCGGCCATCTCGCGGGAGCAGCCCACAATCTTGCCCAGTTCCTGTCGTGTGATTTTGATCTGCATACCATCCGGGTGGGTCATCGCATCGGGTTCGTGACATAGATCCAGAAGGGTGTGGGCGACACGTCCGGAGACATCCACAAATGCCAGATCACTCAGCTTACGGGTGGTTTGGCGCAGACGAGCGCCTAACTGTCTGGATACCGCGTAGAGGATATCGGGGAACTGGTTGCGGATCTGGTGGAAGCGCTCGTAGGTAATCTCTGCGACTTCACACTGCGTTTTGGCCACAACCATTGCGCTGCGCACTGATTGCTCCGCCTCGAACAGGCCTATCTCTCCGACGAAATCACCGGGATTCAAATAGGCAACCACCAACATATGGCCGGCTTCTGATTCGTCTTCTACCATGACGGAAACGGAGCCGTCGAGGATGAGGCAGAGAGAATCTCCCAGCTCGCCTTGCTTGAGTACGACGCTTTTGGCCCGGTAATCCTTGCGCTGACAATGGCGCAGGAAGTTTTCGACGTTAGGCAGATTCTTGGTTATGTGTGGCTTGAGCACGTGACTAACCTCTTTTAATACCATTTATTTGCACCATATTAACCTGATCGCACGCCAAGTAAAATGTAACTTGTTGTGCTAAACTTCCGCGGATTTTTTTTAGAGGAATAGTCGGTCAATGAAAGCGACAGTAAAGTGGACTGATGGTGCAATGTTCGTCGGCGAATCCGGCAGTGGACATGTCGTGGTGATGGATGGGCCCGAAGATTTGGGTGGCCGTAATCTCGCCCCCAGGCCTATGGAAATGCTGCTGTTGGGCGCGGGCGGATGCTCTGTTTACGATGTGCTGAGGATGCTGAAAAAATCGCGCCAGCAGGTGGTGGATTGTCGTGTTGAGGTGGACGCGGAACGCGCAGACGCAGTGCCGGCGGTATTTACTCGCATCAATATGCATTTTATCGTTACCGGTGTGGGCCTCAAGGATAGCCAGGTAAAACGGGCAGTCGAGTTGTCGGCAGAAAAGTACTGCTCGGCATCCATCATGCTCGGCGCCGCCGGTGTGGAAATGACGCACAGCTATGAGATCGTTGAGTTCGCTGCTGCGCCGTAATGGTGCACAGATGATTGCCACCGTTGGTAGAGCTTGGCGGGGTTATTTTGGTCGGGAGTGATGCGAAACAAACGTAACGGCACGCAACTTCCGCAAGATCTCAGGCCCTTAGGGCTAAAAAGGCCGACAACGCCGCAATAAAGTTCCGCAGATACCGATACCGGAACCTTTTAGAAGCGATAACTACTACTGGTCATAAACTTGGACACGGTAGACATCGCATCTTTCACCCGCAACGGAAAATCGGTACCACCTGCCTCAAGCGCATTTTCGCCGTGGCGCTGTTCGTCCACCAGCATTTGCTGCAGGATTAACTGTGACTTGCGATCGTCATCGGGTAACTGCTTGAGATGGTCGTGGAGATGGCTGCAGACCTGTTCTTCCGTCGCGGCCACAAAGCCCAGGCTGACCTTGTCACTGATGGCACCTGCGATGGCGCCCAGCGCGAATGACATGCCGTACCAGGCTGGATTGAGGTAACTGGTGTGGCTTCCCAGCTCGCGCAGTCGCTCCTCACACCACACCAGATGATCGATCTCTTCATGGGCGGCCTGATGCATTTCTTCGCGCACTGTGGGTAGCTTGGCCGTTAGTGCCTGGCCTTGGTAAAGTGCTTGGGCACAGACTTCACCTGTGTGATTGACCCGCATCAAACCCGCAATATGCTTGCGCTCGGATTCTGATAGCTCGGTGTCGGCATGGTCTTTTGCTGGAGATGGCCGGCCAGCGTGGTGGCCGCGGTTGGTGATGGTTTTCATCACCGAATCCGCTTCGCTGATAAATTTATCTAGCAGGGAGAGGTGGCGCTTTTGCATGGTTGGCTCCTGCGCGAGTCCTTATGTTAACTGTTGTCTGGCGAATTATAGCGCGCTATGGCCCGCCAACCAATATCCCGACGCAGGGTCATGCCGTCCCAGCTGATTTTGTCCGCGGCCTGGTAGCAAGCCTGCTGAGCAATGGCGATGTCGTCACCCAGTGCAGTGACGCACAGTACACGACCTCCATTGGTGACAATTTCATCACCGGCGTACACAGTACCCGCGTGGAATACCTTGATCGCATCCGTTTGC
>TARA_B110000503_G_C7173533_1_pt1 | contig 27771 bp, 21 predicted proteins | sample TARA_B110000503 | Tara Oceans TARA_B110000503 (sample SAMEA4397472) | marine metagenome | biome: Polar Biome; feature: [SRF] surface water layer (ENVO:00010504); material: water (ENVO:00002006), including particulate matter (ENVO:01000060) such as... | depth 5 m | reverse complement strand
AATCGACGTTACCTTTTGAGCAATTTCTGACATTTTTTTAATATTTAATTTAAAAATCTGTGCAAAGAAATACATATCTGACGTAAATTCAAACTCTTTCATTTACGCTTCAGTTAAAGAATTGCAATTTAAGGATGTCAATTTCTTTAAAGTCAATTACTTAACTTGCTTTAAAATTGGTTTTTTGATCATCAAACAAGAAAAAGCATGTAAATTTCATTAATAGTTATAGATTAATTTGTGAAAAGAAACAGACTTATTTCCCCTGAAAATTATGACTTCGCACTTTTGGGTATTGTGGTCAGAATGAAAGAATACAGCTTGGCTTGGCATTTGAATCTGTCGCCCTTTTTTAATTTCTCGAAATCTGAAGACATTAGAATTGCTTATTTGGATCATTCTGAAATACAAATTTCAAATTATATTTGTAAATCAGATCAACACATTTATACCTTGCTTAAAAACAAGCTTAATACAGAGGAGTCGGTCAACGGATTTTTACTTCCTGAATTGAGTCACTTTGATTTTTTCTTAAAACTGCAATCTGACGTTGATAATTTTAATTTAGAAGAAATCATTGACGTCATAAAAAAAATCGATAAAATAGAGTATCTGGCTAGTTTAGATATCAATAAAATTAAAAATAAAGAAAATGTATTACACTAATAAAAATTGGATTCTTGAAAGACACCAAAAAGCTAAAATAGTTGCTACGGTAGGCCCTGCATCCAGAAGTAAAGAAGTTTTAAGAGAATTAATTAAGGCTGGAGCAGATGTTTTTAGATTGAACTTTTCTCATGGCACTCATGAGGATCATCAGCAAACCATAGACTTGGTTCGCGAGCTAAATGAAGAGTTGGGAACGCATATCGCGTTACTTCAAGATCTTCAAGGCCCAAAGATCCGGGTAGATCACGTTGAAAATAATGGGGTTGAAATCGTTGCGGGTCAAAAGTTAATTATTACGACTGCGGAGGGATTGGGGACCAAAGATCGTGTAAGCACCTCCTATAAATTGTTATCAAAGGATGTTAAAATAGGGGATTCAATTTTGATTGATGATGGCAATCTGGAAGTAAAAGTGACTTTGATTGATGGAGAAGATGTGCATACAAGTGTAGTTTATGGGGGGATTTTAAAATCAAGAAAGGGCATTAATCTTCCTAATACGGTAGTTTCCGCACCTTCTTTGACGGAAAAGGATAATATTGACTTGCAATATGGATTAAAGCAAGGTTTGGATTGGGTTGCTTTATCCTTTGTGAGAAAGGCCTCGGATATTATTGAACTCAGGAAGATTCTTGATGCAGCAGGCAGTAGTACAAAAATTATCGCTAAAATTGAAAAACCAGAAGCACTCCAGAATATCGATGAGATTATTCGCGTCACGGATGGTATTATGGTTGCTCGTGGAGATTTGGGTGTGGAGATCCCTGGGCAAGAAGTCCCCGTTTGGCAAAAGCGAATAATAAAAAAATGTAATCAGTTGGGCAAGCCGGTAATCGTCGCCACTCAGATGATGGAAAGTATGGTTGAAAACCCAAGGCCTACCCGTGCGGAAACCAATGATGTAGCCAATGCTATATTAGACGGTGCAGATGCGGTAATGCTTTCGGCGGAATCGGCTTCTGGCAAATATCCAGTTGAATCTGTTTTGGCAATGTCTAATACCATTGCAACTATTGAACAGTCAGGGCTCGGGATATATAACAAATTCAAGGATTTATTACCTTCTGATGACGCGATTAAGCTCAATGACATGCTGATCGCATCAGCTTGCAGCGTAGTTAAAAATTCAAAAGCCAAAGCACTAGTTGCTATGAGTAAATCGGGATATAGCGGTTATCGAGTAGCCATGCATAGACCGAATTGTTATATTTTTCTTGTCACAAATAACAAAAAGCTACTTACCCAAATGAACTTGGTGTGGGGAGTGATAGGTTTATATTATGACAAGGAAAATTCGATTAACGAAACTCTCAATGACGTTGAATCTATATTGGTAGAAAAAGGACTTATGGAAAAGGGAGATATTTACGTGACGACCACTTCTATGCCTACTCATTGGGAGGGTCACGCTAATATGATCAAAGTGAAGGTGATTTAAAGGGTTGGTTTTACCAGGATTACGCGTTCTTTCATGACAGCAACTTTCCCAGCGGGACTTCCTTTTGGTTTTCTGACGTATTTTCTTTCTGTATAAATAACAGGGCATAGTGTGTCAGTCTTACGCTTCGAAAAGTAGCCAGCCAATTGTGCAGCTCTTTCTATGACGGGGCTGGGTATTGGTTTTTTATCTTGTTTTTTTATTATTACATGAGATCCAGCAACATCTCTTGCATGTAACCAGAGATCTTCTTTTTGACCATAATGAAAGGTCAGGAGGTCATTTGACTTGGCATTACGGCCCACGTAGATAGTGTAATTATTTTCATGGAAGGTAGTGAAGGGTAGGCTTGTTACTTGTGTTGTCGAAGGAGAGGATTTTATTAAATTTTGAATTTCCTTGAAGCTTTGCGATTGTCCTAATTCAAGAATATCCTTATCTATTTTTTCCATTAAGACCATTTTAGCAGCAATATTATCTTCGATATGAGTTAGCTCTTGCTTTTGGTTTTTTGATTTTTTATAAAGAATTTCGGCGTTTTTTTGGGGAGAGATGTTTGACTTCAGCTTGAGGGTAATTACTTCTCCTTCTCGATACAGATCGGGCAACTCAATATGGTCCTTTTTTGGGTCGATTAGGTGGAGATTGGCCATAATAATGTTGGCGATTTCTTCAATGCTTCTTTGATCCTTGAGGGATTTTAATTTTTCTTTACTTTTGGAGATGTAGTGTTGTGCATGTGTCCTTTTTTTAATCAGGTCACGGATGTGCGATTGTTTCTTTAATTTGAAAAGATAATCGCCGGTAAAAATCTTGTAAAATCCGTTGCATATTTCCAATGGATCTGTCGTTTCAGTGCCTTCTGAATGGAGCAGGCTTATCTTTGGATAGATTCCGTCTTCAATAGTTATTGGATTTGTTTTTAGGGTGTTGATGAAATCGGGGAGGAGTATTCTTTTTTCTTCTATTGCTAGATGAGTATATTGATACTGAATGTCTAAATGAGCTTTTAGATCATCATCAAAAGTCATTTCTAGGGATGAAATAGTCTCTTCAGTTAAGGCTAGCAGGTCAATATTACGGCTTAACGCTTCGATATTTACCTCTCGATTGAATTTGGATTTAAAAGAGGTGTAAGATTGGTTCAAATTCACTAACCCTATGTTTGATCTTCGTCCGTATAACTGAAAGAGCAGGAAACTTTTGTTTTCAAATAATATTTTAAAGGATCGATCAAATGGAATTTGATCAATAGTTAAAACCCTTTGCCCAAGGGTGTCTGCAAATAAATTGACACTATTTTTCCTGGCTCTTGCATATTCTTTTGGAAAGTAGAGCAAATTTGTTGTTTCCTCTAAATTGGCCTGAATGTAAAAGCGACCTCCATGGTTTAATTCAAAGGCAATTATTAGCTCATCTTTGTTTTGACTAAAACATTCAATGAGCTGCGCGCCTACTAATATTTCTGCTAATCTGCTGGAAATACGTTCAATAAAATAATAGTTGTGGTAAATCATAAGGTAATAATCAGTCCGTCGTAAGCAAGAAATTGATTATCACTTAGCTCTAACTGAACTTGCTGATGAAGTCCCATTGAATGACTAATGTGGGTAAAATAAGTTTTTTCCGCACCAATTTGATGGGCAAGTGCGACGGCCTCTTGGAGAGTAAAATGGCTAATATGTTCCTTTTTTTGAAGTGCATTTAATATCAGTACTTTACTTCCTTTTATTTTCTCAAGTTCTTTTGGCTCAATAAAGTTGGCATCTGTTATGTAAGTAAAATCTCCGATTCTAAAGCCAAAGACGTCCAGTTGATGATGGCGCACATTGATGGGCATTATAGGTACTTGCTGTATTTGAAATAATGCATTTTCAATAGTATGTTCAGCAACTTTGGGTATACCGGGGTATTTATTTTCGGCGAAGATGTAAGCAAACTCTTTTCTTAGCTGTGCCAATACACGATCTCTTGCATAGATGGGCATGTCACATTTTTGTTTAAAATTAAAGCTTCGCACGTCATCCATTCCTGCTGTGTGATCCTTGTGTTCATGGGTAAAGAGGATCGCATCAAGATGGTTAATTCTGTTATTTAACATTTGCTGTCTAAAATCAGGGCCTGTATCGATGACCAAACTCAATCCATCAACTTCAATATGAAGCGCACTTCTAAGCCTTTTATCACGGTAGTCCAATGACCTACAAACCTCACATTCGCAGGCTATTACGGGCACGCCTTGAGAGGTGCCAGAGCCTAAAAGAGTTATTTTCAAAATTTCAGTTCGTTTTGAAGAATGGAATGAAATAGATTTCTATTTTTCGCGCTCAATTGTTCAGTATTTACATGGATGATTCTAAGGATATCGATCAGGCTATTTATTTTACCTTCTGTAGGAAAGTATTTGTTTACGACGATAATCTTTGCCTCATTGAGAATGCAATATCCAGATTGAAAATTCCCTTTTTCATAGCGCAGATGATACGATGTTTCAGAAAAAAGGTCTTCTAACTTAGCTAAAAAATGTGAAGTATATTTTAATTGCATAATAGTTAAATGCTAAATGGTTCCTATAGGCCAAGGTATTATAATTTAAAGATTTTATCAAGAAAAAGCCAGCGTAGCTCAAATAATTCCTTTGAAGAGCATTAATATATGATCAAAGATCGTACTAATGACTTGTTTAATTAATACTGTCTGCTTGTTAGATATAAATTTCTCACAAAGAACGCCAGTTGAGGCATTTATTGGGCGTTATGCAAGTGGTTAAGTGACTCTGGATGATATTTTTGTATTTTATGGTGATGGTTCACCGCATTCTTAACATCATCAAGAAAGTAAAGATGCTTAAGATCAAACATGGAACAACCTAGCTATCTTTGAAAATAATTTTTTTTATTATTTTAGGTTCATATATAGCCTACACTTATTTAATGTAGGCGTGTATAAAAACGAAGGATGCAGTCAAAAAAAATATTATTGTCTATTGTGGGTCCTACCGCTTCTGGTAAAACCGCATTGTCTTTAAAGTTGGCGGAACATTTTAAGAGTGAAATCGTTTCTGCTGATTCTAGACAATTTTACAAGGAATTAACCATAGGTACTTCCAAGCCAACCGAAGCACAAATGATGACCGTCAGGCATCACTTTGTCAATTCACATTCTATAAAGGACGTATTTAATGTGGGATCTTTTGAAAAGCGTGTGTTGCCTTTGATTGAAGAGCTGATGATCCATAAGCCTATTGTTGTAATGGTAGGCGGTTCGGGCCTTTATTGTAAAGCTGTATGGGAAGGTCTAGATGAAATGCCAGAGATCCCCCTTCAATTACGATCAAGTATTATGCAAGAAATTCAATACGCTGGTTTATCGCCACTTTTGAATGAATTATTGGCCAAAGACCCACTTTATTATGCGCAAGTGGATAAACAGAATACAGTACGGATCGTAAGAGCAATGGAAGTCATTAGGGCTACTGGAAAATCTTTTAGTTCTTTTAGATTGAATAAAAAGGCACCTAGAACTTTTGAAAATATAAAAATAGGAATTGATCTAGATCGAGAGGTACTTTATAGTCGCATCGACGCAAGGATGGATGGGATGGTGGCTGCGGGGCTTTTTGATGAAGTAAAGTCACTTCTACCATTTAAAGATTTAAACGCGCTTCAGACTTTGGGTTATTCGGAAATTTTCGGAAATTTGGCTGGAGATTATGATCGTGAAGAAACGTTAAGGTTATTGAAGCGCAATAGTCGACGATATGCCAAAAGACAGCTAACTTGGTTTCAGAAAGATCCTGAGATTGAATGGGTAAATCCGAATGATGTAACAGGTATTATTTCAAAGGTAATGGCTAGATTAAGAGCTTAAGACTTCTATCATCCTCATTAAATCATCGTTAATGGGTTTTGATTTTGAAATGGCTAATTTAAAGCTGGTGTAATGTATTTTATCGTCAATAATCCCGACCATGACGCCTTTCTTTCCGTTCACTAATCCTTCAACGGCTGCCATTCCAAGTCGTGACGCCAAAATGCGATCAAAGGCTGTGGGAGAACCCCCTCTTTGCACATGACCTAAGGTAGAAACCCTAATGTCTAGTTCTGGTAATTCTTTCGATACTTTGGAGGCGATTTCATGTGCATTTCCTTGAATGTCACCTTCAGCAACGATAATAATGGATGAAGTTTTGTCTTTATCACGATCTTTTTTAAGTCGTTCTATGACGTCTTTGATAGTCGTAGATGTTTCAGGGACCATTACCATTTCAGCACCCCCACCGATGCCACACTGAACGGCGATATATCCAGACTGACGACCCATTACTTCTATAAAGAACACTCTATCATGTGAATTGGCCGTGTCTCTAATTAAGTCTATTGAATGGAGTGCCGTATTAACTGCCGTATCGAAGCCGACAGTATAGTCTGAGCCATAAAGGTCATTGTCGATAGTTCCAGGTATCCCGACCACAGGTATCCCGAATTCTTCATAAAAAACATTGGCACCCGTAAAAGTACCGTCACCTCCGATGGCTACTAGTCCTTGAATCCCTCTTTTACTTAGTTGCTCATACGCTTTTTTCCGCCCCTCAGGAGTCAGGAATTCTTTGGATCGAGCAGATTTAAGGATGGTACCTCCTCTTTGGATGATGTTACTGACTGAATAAGATTTCATCTTATAGATATCACCTTCAATCATGCCATTATAGCCATATTTAATTCCATAGATGTCAATACCTAGATAAAGTGCATTTCTGACCACGGCTCTAACACCAGCGTTCATGCCAGGGGCATCACCTCCAGAAGTAAAGACTGCTATGCTTTTCATATGAGATTATAATATTTAAAGTGATTGAATGATAACGATGATTTTGTGCACAATTTAGAGAAAATTTATTTTTTATAAGTGCCAAAGGTTTGTTTTTTCAATGATTATTCCGAATTTCTACGGAGAAAATCCGACAAATCTCCCCATTTATTTTCATCTAAAAATGGCGATATTTTCATTTTTTGATGAAAGCCCCTAAGCGCGCTATACACTTTCTCTTTTCTCTTTTCGAAATGGGGTAAATTTCTATTTTCAAACACATAAATTGATTTCCTGAATCCTGGTAATTTCAAAAAGAGTTTTTTATGATAAAAGAACCTTCCTACATGCATAAGTAGGTATAACCTTAGGTGTCTCCAATTCAGAGGAATTTCTTTTTTGGCGGATACTTGAGGTATGGAATGGCGAAAATAGTAAAGGGTTCGTAGATGATTAAAGCCATCATGAAAGCCAATGGCCGCATTCATCAATGAGGTTCTATTTGCAATGGTTTGTGTGGGTAAGCGGGTTTCAAGATTATGTTCATTGAAATGCGCATCAATATAAGATTGAAATTCGTTTTGATCCTTTGCAATGAGTGATCCTTTATAATGGGGAACTCTAGGGAAATTCACTTCATTATTTAATACAATAGTCGGTTTCTTAAGTAACCAAGCTTCAAAGAGTGTGGTGGTTTCAAAGCCGGTCCAAATATCCGAAGTACTGATTAAATCTTCTATTGGGAATTCATTTTTAATGTATCGCACATTGGGATAATGAATCAATTCGTTCATCTCATTGAGACCTTCAATGGGTTGGTCTTCAAAATCTTCTTTGGGATGCTTTTTTAGAATGAATAATATTTTTGGATTATTCTGAATTGCCGTTTTTAGTATTTCATGAACGTTGATTCTTTGATTTTCTAGCCACTCCCAAGCATAGCTTCTGTTTTCAGGAAAAAACAGAACAAAAGATTCTTCTTTTCTATGGCTATGAATTTTCCCAAAAGCCCATCCGGCATAACCAATTACTTTGGTGAAATGGCCCGCGTCTAAGCTACCCAGCATCTCTGCGCGAGACGTTTGTGGCATAAAAAGATATCGATCGAAGCCGGTGGCTCCCGTGAGGATTATTTTGTTGTGTCCATTTGTAGGAATGATCGTTTTGGCATAATCAACCGTTTTTTGAGACCAACAGGTTACCCATTCCTGAACGATTTCTTTCGATTTATTATACCCCCAATAATCAAAGGAACCGTCCGTTGGAAAATTACCTTCAGAATCCAAGGCCAAAACAATGATGCCCGCCTTTCTGGCAAAATAGGCAATTTCTACATACAGATTGTGCCCTCTGACATTGGGTAATAAAATCACGTCAGGACGCCATATTTTGATGTTAAGGAGGTCCCAAATGAATTTATATTTGACTTCTATGTTAAAATGTTTTTCAAATAGATAGGTAACCGGCAATAAAATCTCTGTATCTCTACCCAAGGGATTGTCTACAAATGCTAGTAATTTTATCTTCTTCATAAAATTTGCTCAAGGTATTGGGCTACCTTTTGTGTCTGTGATTTATTAGAATAGTTTAGCACTGTTGGGTTGTCCGTAAGGACAGTCGAGGTATCCTGTCGCATCATCAAGTTAATATAGGCTGCTTGACTTTTCTGGTCTTCGTAAGCGCAACAAATACCTGCGTTGCATTCTTTGAGTATTTTATGTGCATCGCTAGCTGGCGGCCCTAGTGCCAAAATGGGATTATAGGTCCGTAAATATTCATATAATTTCCCTGGCAATCTACCCTGGGCATTTTCTGCTTGGTTGAGCAAAAGGATCAATAAATGAGCATTCATAGCCAGTTGCAAGGCATCTTTTCTTGAAACGATTCCTAAAAAGTCAATTTGTACGTGGTGGGCGATTTGCTTTAATTGTTTCTTTACTGTTTGGTCTATTTGCCCTGCCAGACGTAATCGAATAGGTTTTGAGCTCTTTATTTTCTCTATTACCTCCATTAAATCAACGGGCGCACGATCATGCCCAATGAGTCCAATGTGTATAATATCAAAAGTATCCTGAGGCTTGTTTTTCTGAAGTTGCTTGAAGTCATCCTCATCATATCCATAATAGAGCACCTCTACATTGGTCGCGCCAATAGATTCGAGATCTTTTTTCCAAGTATTACTAGCAATAGTGGTTTTATTAGCAGCGTGTAAACATTCTTGCTCCATAGTCCGGTGTTGTATTGAGGCACGACGTCCGATGGGCATCATTTGATAATAATCAGCTTGCGTCCAAGGATCTTGAAAATCCATAAGCCAGGGAATACCCAGTTCTTTTTTTAATCGGTACGCAATGACGGTGTTCGTGTGCGGTGGTCCATCTGAAAAAATAGCATCTACTGGATGGGTAGATAAATAATTTTTTAAATACTTCACAGAGGGTTGGATCCATAAAGCTCTAGCGTCTGGGATAAAAAAATTCCCCCTCAAATAAATTCCAATCAAATCGAACCAGCTTGATTTATCATCTTTTATTTGAACAATAGAATTTAAGGGATCTGTTTTTTTTCTACCGGTGAGCCACTTAAAAAGTTTGAAAGGCTCTATAATGGGAAGTTTTAAAATCTCCAAGTTTTTTGGGACATCAGCCAATCCCCCCTCATCCAGATAAGGATAATGCGCATTCGACGCTGTGAAAACCACAGGTTCCCACCCGAAATCCCGTAAATATTTTACGATCTTAAGAGAACGTAGTACGCTGATACCTCCTGCAGGGGGCCAGTAATAGCTAATGACAAGAACTCTCTTAGCTTTCAATATTCTTAATGTTTAAATAAATACCAGCCACCAAAAATACTAGGGTAAGGGCAGAGAATAGGGCCGTTATTTTATTGCCTATAAAATAGGAATCAGGTTTAAATTCAAATATAATTTCTTTTGCATTTGGAGGAATTTCTAATCCTCTTAAGACATAGTTTACTTGCTTAATCTCTGATGGTACTCCGTCAATAGAGGCCCTCCATCCTTCTGAATAATATATTTCTGAAAAAACGGCAAAGGAAGGTTGGTCGTTGGTTGTTTCGTATTTTAAATAGTTGGGTAGATAATCCAATAATTTTATGGTTCCTGATTTCGTGTAATTTGTTTGATTAACTCGAAATTTGCTTGTATTGATCACCGCAGTATTTTGATCCTCAAGTTCACAAACTCGCACCAATTCATCATCGGCATTATTTACAGAAATCAACTCCTCAATAAACCAAGCGTTGCCATAGGCACCGCTATTTGGAAGAACCTGATTGGATTGATCACCAAACTTCAAGTATTGTGCGTTGAGCATGTTAATAGCACTGAATTGTTCGATTTGACGTGAACCCCCTTGGAGATTACCAATCAGCTGTGAAAGCTCGGGGGACAAACAATATTCAATTAATTCTTGATAGCGCCGTAGCTTGGCTCCGTGATACCCACCCAATGAGCTGTGATGGGCAGAGGTTTTAGCTTCATTAAAAGGATTTAATAAATTGAGTGTCCTGTAGTGTGCTCCAATTCCTGCATTTTGTATAATGAACTGATCAGCGTCAGTCAATTTTAAGAAGTTTTGAGTGGTTTGCCTTTCAAAGTTCTCATCATTAACGTATCTTCTATCAACGTTCCAGAAATCAAAAAGTACCAAAAACGTAAGCCCCAAGAAGGTATAGGTCATGTTAATCTTTTCTTTGCCATAGGCGTATAAGAGTCCAAAGGCAAGTCCAATTAACACGAATGTCCTTAGTGCATCCATTTTCAGCAGACTTTGTCTGTCTTGCTTAAGGGCAGCTAAAAACCATTCAGGCACGTTGGTAAGTTGCGCATCAACAGCGCCTTTAAAACTAAAGAATCCACTAAAGACGGCGAGTAATAACGCGATACCACCTGTGATCCCTGCGCTCATTAAAAGCGGTTTAATGGTATCTTTTTTGGATGATTGAAGCGTTTTTTCTAGCCCCAACATAGCCATTAAAGGAACACAAACTAATAGCGAAACAATAGCCATGCTTACCGACCGGAACTTGTTGTATCCCGGAAAATAATCATACATGGTATAATTAAACCATTCAAGATTTTTTCCCCACGCTAACAGTATAGAAAATAAGGAGACTACTAAAATCCAATTCTTGACGCGCGCTTCCACAGTGAATATTCCTAGAACAAATAGAAAACACATAATGGCACCCAAATACGTAGGTCCGGCAGTAAGGGGTTGATTCCCCCAGTAAGTAGGCGCTGACTTGAGTTGGTCTCGTACTTGAACTTCTCCCAGTCCATTTTGACTCAAGGCCTTCCCTAAATTTGAATTCACCTTGAGGGCTTGTTGACTGGCACCTCCCGAAAAATTGGGCACAAGAAAGGTAAATGATTCTAAGATACCATAACTCCAATTGAAGACATAGTCTCGCTCCAATCCTGTATTTTTCGAATTGGTGTCATTGTTTGTTAATTCGGAGCTACCCCTAGTAGAATATTTCGAGTACTCAAATGTGGTCCAGAGCCGGCCAGTATTGGCGCCGATCCCCAGTAAGGCGGCCAATGACAATATCGCTAAATGACGCCTCAATTGAGGTAATTGTTTACTTTTTACATATTCAATTACCTGAAAAACACCATAGATCAATAATAGTAGGAATAGGTAATAGGTGATTTGAAGATGATTTGCTTGGATCTCGAGCGCGGCCGCTAAACTCAAAAATCCTAACGCAAATATTCTTTTTTGGCTGTTAAAAAGTAGGTGCACCGCCCCCAATACCAAAGGCATATAGGCCATGGCACGAACCTTCCATATATGCCCGGCCTCAATACTAATAATACTGAACGTATTAAAGCTAAAAGCAATGGCTCCAATAAAGGCCAGCCAAGGACGAACCTTAAATATGAGCAGCATAAAGTAGCAAGAAAGAAAGGCCAAAATGGTTACTTGAGCTGCGGAAGGAAAGTTTAGTGTGATTATTTGCTGAATGTGTTTGATGAAATCACCGGTCCATGAGATATTAATTAAATAGGCGGGCATTCCGCTAAACATACGGTTTGTCCATAAAGCTTCCTCTCCTGTTTCAAGTCGATAATCAACCACTTCTTGTCCTGATCCGACGCCCTGAAAGACGTCATTTTGATTCATACTCTTATTTTCGTAAAAAAGAGGATTAAAAAAAGCAATGGTCAAAATAAACCCCGCGGCAATTGCGATGAGATGAGGTTGAAGAATTTTTAATATTTTAATAATCATTTTCTAGAGGTTAAGCGAAAGAATACCTTTTCTAATATTTCATTTATTTCAACGGATAATTTGAGTTTGTAAATGGAAAAGGTAAATATCAATACCAATATTAAAGATCGCATGAGAATATCCAACCATGGATTGATAAAAAAAGGAAAAGAGAAATTCAGCATATAAAGAGTGGCCATTAGAGCCATTGCAAAAATGGTTTTTTTTGTAAAGGGGAACAAATTGGATGTAATTTTCAGCAACAGCATCTTCAGGATATTATAGACCGTAAAGACAGCGAAATAAGCATAAGCGGCCCCTAATAGACCGAATTCTGGAATTAACAACATATCAGCGCCGATCATGGCAATTCCCAAAATCAAAATCAATGCCATATTGAATTTATAATATTTGGAGATGGCTATGATACTATCATTGATGCTGAAAAGCATGTTGATCAGTTTAGTGAAACCTGCTATTAATACAACACTTTTACCTGCAGCGTAAAATTGACCACTTGGCATGAGTTGAAAGATATTATCAAGATTGATCACGAGTAGTAAATATAATAGTGACCCTATTAAAAAAAGATTGATGGATGCTTTTTTATAGTGATTATTGATTTCATTAAAATCCTTTTTTGCAAAGGCATTGGAAAGAATGGGAGCAGAAATCTCACTGACAAATCGATAAGGTAATTCAATGATCATAACCATAAAAATGGCAGTCGTATAGATCGCATTTGCGCTTAGCCCTAAGTAACTACTTACGAGTTGTTGATCGGCTAGGGTCAATAGACTCATACCAAGTCCTGAAAGAAAAATCACCGAGCAGTACCTGATAAATTCTTTAATGACAGCTGTAGGTAATAGATTAAATGAAATTTTTATTTTGAATTTAACGACTGATTCGACATATAAAATCACCATTAGAATTAAATATAACAGAAGATGCGAATGAACAAAAGTATTAAAGGAGATCCAGCCCATTCCCAACAAGACGATACCAGCCATATTGAGTATTTTATAAATCAAGTCTTTCAAGGTATTCGCAACGAAAATACTCATATGAATACTGGCCAGTGATTGTAAGAATGCAAAGGAGATAAGTTCTATAGTGAGAATCACCAATAACCAGAAGTAGTCATGAATTGCATCCGCTTTGGCGTCGTAAAATCGCTCGAAAAAATCTCTAAAAATGAAGAAAAGAACTAAAAAAAGAAGGGTTGTACAAATATTGATAAAGAGCCCTAGACCGTAAACAGCTTTGGCGTCGATATTTTTTTGTTCCAAAAGTGATTTGAAGCGGATGAGTGCGGCAGAGATACCAAATTTCCCGAAAGTTGATAATAATAAGGCGGCTCCAAGAAGGGTTCTGAATAGACCGATTTCATCGGGCGTCAAAAACTTTGGCATCAATACGATCGCATTAACGAAGCCGACAATAACGCCGAGGTAGGACGTAGTAGCACTTAGGGCACTTTGACGAATGACGATTCCCATATCAAATAAAACGTGAAATTATAGCATTTTTGTCTTAGTTGTTAAGAGATCACCAAGGCATTTGGCGATTGGTCCGCATTACTCATCAAATATAATGCTTTCAGTTACTGTCAGAAATCCTATAGTTAGCAAGAAAAAGGGTGCAAAGTCGCGTGTTTAACTAAACCATAATTTTGCAGACAAGGCGATTACCGTGGTTATTAATAAATATTGGATGTATTTTTCATTGACCCTTGCGGACCACCTACTTGCCACCCATCCGCCGATAGCATTTCCAACTGCTAAAATAAGACCATATTCCCACAGAACTTTACCTTCATAAATAAATACTAGCAAGGCCATACCCGTATAGCATAGGACCACAAAAACTTTGATGCTATTGGTTTTTGCTAAGTTCATACCGTGAACACTGGTGAGGGCTGCAATGATCAGGAATCCAACACCAGCTTGAATGAATCCACCATAAATTCCTATTCCAAAAAAAAGAAATATCGAAGTAGCATTTTGAGATTGGGTGAATTGTTCGATTATTTTATGGTTTTTGAAATAGGGTTTCAAAACGGTGATGCCGATGACAAAAAGCATAATTATAGCGAGTAATTTGTTAAAGAATTCACTACTGATTTCTACAGCTAAGTAGGCACCTAAAAGTGCGCCAATGGTAGAAGAAATGCCTACCCAATAAGCAAAAGGGAAAACAGCCACACCCTTGCTCTTAAACCCTCTGACCGCAAATATGTTTTGAATAAAAATGGCGACTCGGTTGGAAGCATTGGCTTCTGCTCCAGGAAGTCCCATGAATAAGAGTAACGGCAGTGTTAGCAAGGAGCCACCACCTGCTACGGTGTTGATGAATCCAGCGATAATGCCTGTGGAAATGAGAATAATGATTTCAATTAAGGTCATTCGTTAACTTAAAGGAAGTGAGGAGACAAGTTAATGGATCATCGCATGCTTCCATGAGTGTTTTTTGATCCTTTTTGTAAATGGGATGTATGCGATTTTCTCCAAGTTCTATGAGTGGCATCAACGTGAATTTTCGGTTTGATATTTGGGGATGTGGGAGCGTTAGGCTTTCGGAGTCAATGATTACATTTTTAAAATATATTAAATCAATATCTATTATCCGTTCTCCCCATTTCTGATGTCTTATCCTACCTAATTTGCGCTCAACTTCTAGGCAGATTTCCAGTAATTTGTATGGGGCATATCCGGAATCTATGGCGATAACTGCGTTGTAATACCAGTCTTGATCAGGCTTGCCCCATGGAGCAGTTTCATAAACACTAGAGATTTCTAATACTTTTATTGATGATTTTTGAAGGAGATTAATGGCTTGTTGAAGGTTCTCAAGGCGTGATCCTACATTGCTTCCTAATAATAAATATACTTTATCCATAACCATAATGAAACAAAGTTAGGAATGAATTCGTCAAAACTTATTATGTGCTTATTTTAGCGTCCTAATTAAAAACATTCAAATGAACTTTCTTAAAAATATTTTAGCTACCATTTTAGGGCTATTGGTTTTTTCCTTTTTAATATTTTTCCTACTAATTGGTGTGGCTTCTGCCGTTGAAGGTGATGAGGACGTCGAGATAGCAGCATCTTCTGTATTATCGCTCAAGTTAAGTGGCGTGATACAAGAACGAGTGGTTGATGATCCTTTTGAAGAGCTTTTCCCAAATGCGACGGCAAGCACTATTGGATTACATGACCTTGTGGCTGCTATCAAACATGCTAAAGAGGATAGCAAAATAAAGGGTATTATGATGGACCATCAATTTTTAAGTGCTGGTTTTTCTTCTCTTCAGGAAGTAAGAGACGCGCTGGTGGATTTTAAGTCATCAGGTAAATTTATTTATGCCTATGGTGAATATCTCAGCGAAGCAGATTATTATTTGGCATCCGTCGCAGATAAGCTATTTATGAACCCTGAAGGATCATTGGAGTTCAATGGACTGGTTGCTAATATTACTTTTTGGAAAGGATTGTTCGATAAGCTAGAAGTCAAACCAGAAATTTTCAGAGTGGGAGAATACAAAAGCTATGTTGAACCTTTTATCAGGAAGGATATGAGTCCCGAAAATCGCTTTCAATACAATGAATTGTTGGCGTCGATTTATGATACTTATCTATCAAATGTTGCCATTACTCGAAATATTGATAAAGTTGAGTTGACTCGATATTCGAAGGAATTACTTGTTCAATTGCCCGAAGATGCCGTGAATTTACATTTAGTTGATTCATTGGGGTACAAAGATCAAGTGTTAGCTATGGTTGCCTCTGATTTGGGTATAGAAGATACAAAAGATATCAAGTTTGTTAGCGTCAAGAAATATAACAAATCCTATAGCGATCCTTACGCTAAAGATCGAATAGCAGTCATTTTTGCTGATGGATCGATTGTAAATGAGGGTGATGATTCTCAAATTGTTGGCTATAAGTTGGCTAAGGAAATCAAAAAAGCAAGAGAAAATAAAGCAATAAAGGCGATTGTTTTGCGTATTAATTCGCCAGGAGGCAGTTTAATAGCCTCTGATTTAATATGGCATGAAATCAGTTTAACCAAAGGCGTTAAGCCGATCATTGCATCCATGTCAGATGTAGCGGCATCTGGTGGCTATTACATTGCGATGCAATGCGACACGATCATTGCCCAGCCCAATACCATTACGGGTTCTATTGGTATTTTTGGGATGATGTTTAATCTGGAAGATTTTCTTGAAAATAAATTGGGCATTACTCATGATGTTGTTAAGACAGGTGATCACTCTGATTTGTATACAGTTACAAGGTCCCTGACTGATTTTGAGAAGGGTGTGATCCAAAAAGGAGTAGAAAAAGGATATCAAACTTTTCTCAATAAAGCGGCAAAGGGTAGAGGCGTTTCCCCTGATGAGATTGATAAGGTAGGCGGAGGTCGTGTATGGACGGGTGCACAGGCCTTAGAAATAGGTCTAATAGATATAATTGGTAATTATAATGATGCGGTAACCTTGGCCGCAATAAAAGGAGGTATATCGGATGACTACAAGGTCGTTTTTTATCCAGCTCAAAAAACGCTCATTGAGCAATTCATTGGGGATGTTCAGAATGAAGTTTCGGTCAGGCTTCACCTAGAGAGTAGGCTTTTGGCCCCCTATCTAAAACAACTGGAAGAACTAAATCAGATGAAGGGCATACAGGCAAGGTTGCCTATGGATATTGTGATCGATTGATGAGTTGTTGAGGTTGGGATCGGAAAGTTGATTATGTACGTCTTCAGAATCTTTTTTGAGAGCCAAAATCATAGCGAGCTCATCTCATGAAAACTTTTAGTTTGAAAGGTGTTTTGGGATCATTACAATAGATCCAAAGCCATTAAATCTTAAATTATTTCAAGATTATTTTATTTTGATACAAATCGATCAAATCATCAGCACCTTTGGTTTTCCATAAAGTTTCTTCAAATCCTTCAGTGTCCTGATATCTTATGTTGAGACAAATAGTTAACGCAGTATTAAATATTTTTGCCGCATCTTCTTCACTAAGTAGGCCGGATTTAATTTTTTTCTTTAGCCCTTTTTCAACTTTCTCCATCGAAAAGTAGATAACTGATTTTTCAACGACATTTTGAGAGGTAAAGCTGAGTTCATTGTAAATCTCGTATGTATAACTTTCTTTTAATAATTCAATTTTGGTTGCAATGTCATCTCCTAGAAAGTGAGGGGTAATACGATCGATAAACTCCACTTCTTTTGTTTCTTTCATGTCATAACTAAAAACAAACTCCTGACCATAACCACTGATTGACCAAACTAAAGCAACAAAGCATACTATTAACATTCGAAATAGAGACATAACTATAAATTAATTAAAAAGTAAACAAGACTAAAATTTAAATATTTCGCAACAAAATTAAGAAATGACTAGCAATACATTTCCTTTACAGACCAATTTTTTCACAAGTAACCAATTTTTTTTATCAAAAAGATAGAGATTTCAATAAAAACTCAAAGCTATTTGGACTATCGTCTGCGTACAAAAGATGTGAAAATCGAACGCCAAGATCTAAATCCACCAGTCTTAAAAACCTAAAATCAAAGGTAAGCTCCATGCCCATTGATCGATAGTCTTCGGATGAGAGTGGTACATTTCCTTGAAAGGAAACGTCGGTGAGCGGGGTGATTTCTTTAATAGATAGTTGTTTAAGATGGGATATCGAAAGGTCATAAAACAAATTAGTTTTTATTCTTTTTAAAAATATTATAGGTCCCAGTGCGAGATCTGGATAGCATAGGGGTAATGAGTAATTGAAGCCAACGCTACGGATGTTGTCATGTGGCGCCTTTTCATAACCCCTAGCATATCTGAAATTATCTAAAAATTTGTAGGACGAGGCAAATGGCTCGGCATGATATGCCAATTCGGTATAAAAACTATGATTTCGACTGATTCCAGGGAAATAAATGGTGCTGTTGATTAAAAATGAAAAAGAAGCATTTGGTGTTTGGCCGATCGTTTTGTTGTAGTTCGACGCGACGACGATCCCCATCCTCGGATTAATTTGCTGAAAGGCTTTTCTGCGTACAAACTGCATCAAAACATCAAGGTCATAATTCAGAAAGGTACCGTCTGTTCCCGTAAGTGGATCTTCAAATTGAACCCAGCGTTTATGGACCTTTTGGGTAATCCAAATCTTATTGTAGAAATTGTCTACCGTGAGATTAAAAGGCAGTCGAATACCCATTGCGATGTCTTTTTCTAGCCAATTTTGGGTAATTACCTTTAGGTTGGGTGATTTTATGTTGTTTTCTTCTGTTTCGAAATATACAGGCAAGTAGCTGCTTCTATTGGATTGCTCAGCACTGAGATTGATGACAGGATAATATTGAGCGAAATCAATACCGAACGACCAAGTGCTTCCTTTTTCATTTAGATTGTAATTATATCTAGCGATTCCGGATAAAGTAGCCATCTTATTATCGACGAAGACATTTATGCCTAGGTCAGGGGTGAAGTAGGAAAGATTGCGACTATGTATTTTTAACCCATCTGTGTTTTTGTAATCATGTACGGTATAGGATTCCGTAGGGATGCTAGTCAGTATATCTGACTTGGAAGTTGATTGATAGTTATCAATTAATGAATAGTTAATCGCCCCGATTTTCTTCCAATTGGCAACATTTATTTCGGTTATGTGTGCGTCATACCCATTTATTGAATACAGACTATATGTCAAATATTGACCATTGGGTGAAACGTCTGGCGAGACGGCACCAAGTAAAGTAGAGGTCACTTGGTAAACTTGTCCATCATCGATCGATATCGCATATATGTTGTTAATGCCATTGAAAATACCATCAAAAAACAGGTATTTATCGTGATAGTTAAGATGAGCAATGTGTTCAATCCACCAAGGACTTAAAAGTGTGGATTGATCGGTATCCCTATTAATTATCTGAATGGCATTACGACCTGATTTGCGGACAATAGTAGCTAATCGATGCTCATTGATCCAAGTTGGGTAGGCGTATTGATAATTATCTGTGTTTTTTATAATTTTCTTTAGACGACCATCTGCCACGTCAAGTAGGTGCAGGGCATAATATTGATCAGCAGGGGAATGTACTGCGATGAGTTCAAGGCCAGTTGGAGAAAGTTCAGGAGCGAAGTACCTCGCCTTAGTGGTGAGTTGATTTTTTAGCTTTGTTCGCAGGTCATAGCGCATTATGTTGCTATACTCTACATTACCCCATCGAGCATCAAATCTTTTTTCTGCCCATAAAATATGGGAAGAATCGAGACTTAAACTTGCATTAAAAGGTGAATAGAGGCCTGGATGAAATAGTTGCTTTTCATTTCCATTTAGACTTAGTTGATAATAAGTGGGTATTTGATCAAATCCCGATTTTTCTACTATTAAGGATGAATCATTAAGGAAATGGGGGTTTTTATAATCGGTAAAGTTCCTTTTGATTTTGAGATTTAACTGCTCACTTTCAGTTAATTTAAGTTTTGCCGCCTTATGTTCCCAGTCCGATTTAAGATGAGCCATAGTTTGTTTGTAAAATCTGGGAGTGCTAAGGTTTGTTCGTTTTTTCATGCTTTTGCTGAAACTAAAAAAGAGACCATTAGTCCAATAATTAAGGGCATCCGATAAAAGATCGCCCATGATACGCTGGCCATAATCACGATTGAGGGCTGTGGTTAGGTGGTAGCCCATATTGTATATGTTAGGGACAAATGTTTTGTATGATCCAGCACTGTTCTTTTCATAATTTATTTCGTTTCCCGAAAGAAGTAAGGCCCTATATTCACCTTCAAAATAAGGCATTCTTCCTCTTCCCGCACTAGTTAGCGCAGTTTCGGTAAATACTGCATCGCCTTCAAAAAACCATGGAGGCAATGAGAGATGGGCGCCGACCGACCAAGCATATTCCCCGAACAATGCATGCCCTATTTTGACAATTCCTCGATTGGCATTTTGTAGTTGTTGGACATGTCGATACTCATGAATAGTAAGTAAATCATTCCAATCTACAGCTCCTCCAAAGTTATCCTGAGGAGGATTGGTATAAAATTCTGACCTGAAAGGTCCTACGCCGACAAACGCATTGGGAGTAATAGATTGGTTTTGAAGAATTACGCTTATTTGCCCCTTGGTACCTCCTAAAGAATAATAACTACTATCACTTAGCTGCTGAATGATATTTGCAATACGCTGTGCTTGATTATTGATGCCTACTGGAAAAATGACTTTGGCTGCATTATTTTCAATGTATTTCCAATGAATGGAAGGTGGATTGAGTCCGATCGGATAAGCCTGACCAAGTAGGAGTTGAACTGAAAGTATAAAGCCGATAAAAAGAAAGGGTTTCACCATCAAAAACGCTTATTAATATTGACACTGACATATTGATGAGCCTTTGCCTTCGTTGTTTCCGGACTGCTAAAATGATAAACGGTAACTAAATCAAATGTTGACCAACTCAAGGTCAACCCAATTCGTTTTTGGACCATCCAATCTTTTGCTATTTCCGTATGTGGACTATCAGCACCTATTAAATTACCTTCAATAGTTGCATTGTAAACTTGATATTGTAATCCTATTGCAAGGAAAAGATAAGTTTCTATCGGTTTTTTATCAGCAACTTCCTGCCATTTTAAACCAAGCCGTCCATTGTAATGAGTGGAGGATTTAAAATTATCGAGTCGACCCAATCGTAGTACCAAGTCTTCTGAAGCCGAATTGAAGGTAGTGCCTAAAGAGATACGTGTTTCTGAGATTAAATCGCTATAAGTACCGTGAGCCAATTGACGAGCATAGATCCCATGCAAGTTGATGATGGGAGCATTGCCTATTTGGTATTTCCATCCGGCTGGAACGGGTATATTAAGGAAGGTGTGCCATTTGATTTGAAAATCATCCGTATGAGTCCTTGGACCAATAATGCCCATTTCCACGGTTACCTTTAAATAATGCCCTGAGTCCATATAATACTCCTGACTGAAATACGCCGCAAGTACGCCCGCGTACGGTCGATCAAATTTTGATGGATCGTCCCAAGAAACTAATTCTGGTGTATATATGCTTTGGTGAAAAGACGCCGAGCGGATCATTTTACGTTTCGCGATTTGGTTAGCGGCTAACCATCGATAGTGGAGAAAAATACCAGAAGTATAATATTGATCTCTATAAAATGAAGTAAAGACGTCATTCTCGATGACTAATCTGATTTCTTTTTGTTTTGTCTGAATCGAATCCTGTCCCTGTGCTACCGACGAGATGCTTATAAATACAAACAGCCAACAGATACCATATTTAGAAGTCAAGAAATGGATTGAGAACATTGAATTATATGTTGACATGCTGAGTTCATGACCATCAATACTTAATAGAAACAGAATGTAAATTGAATGAATTCTTTGTTTACATTCACATTATTATGCCTTAACATGTTTATTTATGGTGATTAACGATCGATCACCACCCGCAATGTTTAAATATGTTGTGTAATATCAAATTTTTCCAGATAATCGGCTACCCTTCTTACAAAACTACCACCTAACGCGCCGTCTACGACACGATGATCATAACTATGAGAAAGGAATATTTTGTGTCTTATCCCGATAAAGTCCCCCTCAGGTGTTTCGATTACCGCTGGTTTTTTCTGAATAGCACCCAAGGCCAAAATAGCCACTTGTGGTTGCATGATGATAGGTGTACCCATCACATTCCCGAATGAGCCAACATTTGAAACAGTAAAGGTTCCTCCGTCTAATTCATCTGGTTTAAGCGTATTATTACGAGCCCGCAAAGCGAGATCATTTACTGCTACCACAATTTCGAGTAGACTCAATCTATCGGCATTTTTTAGCACTGGGACAATGAGATTCCCAGTAGAAAGGGCTACAGCTACGCCAATATTGATATTTTTCTTCTTAATGATCCGATTTTCATTTACTTGAATATTGATCATTGGAAAATCCTTAATGGCTTTTGCGATGGCCTCAATGATGATTGGAGTGAAGGTGATGGATTGATGAGTTCTCTCCAAAAGCCCATTTTTAACTTTATTTCGCCAGCTCACAATTTGGGTCATGTCCGCTTCAACAAAAGAGGTGACATGTGCTGATATGGACCTGGATGCGATCATACGTTCGGCAATGATCTTCCTCATTCGATCCATTTCGATGATTTCATCAGTTCCCGTCTGTATCGAAGAATGTGTTTCTGGCATTAAAACAGTAGGGGACTTGATGGGACTATTAGCTAACTGTATTTTTTTCTTGGTATCCTCTAAATACTTCAGAATATCTATTTTGGTGATTCTACCTTCTTTTCCTGATCCTGAAATTTGTTCGAGTTGCTCAAGTTTTATATTTTCTGCCTTGGCAATATTTCTTACGAGCGGTGAATAAAAACGATTACTTTTTGAATATCTCTCAATCTCTGGTCTTGAGATTTCTTCCTTAATAGCTGTATCTAGGAGGTTTTCAACTTCCCTAGAGAGTTGTTTTTCGACGAAAGTCTCTTGCTTGGTGTGTGATAATTCAATAATAGCAATAGGTTTTCCTACTTGAACTACTTCTCCTTCTTGCGCTAAAATTTCTTTTAAGATGCCTGCGTGGGTAGACGGTATTTCGGTATCTACCTTGTCTGTTCCGACTTCTAAAACTGATTCATCTTCTTCGACTGAATCTCCGACTTTTTTCAGCCAAGACAAAATAGTGCCTTCCATTACACTTTCACCCATTTTGGGCATAATCATTTCAATAGAGGCCATATATAAGATGCTTAAAGTCTTTTTTTAGAAGCCGTAAATATACAATATTTTGTTATTTAGCCGAATACTTTAATCGAAACAGATTCAAAGCGGCAAGGGCTGTCCAATGAATTATGAATTTTCGATCCCTAGCAAAATTGAATTTTTTGGCAATACTAATATATTGATCTGAATAGGCGATCCAAACAGTTCCAACTGGTTTTTCTTCGCTACCTCCGTCTGGCCCTGCGATTCCCGTAGTAGCGATGCCTACGTCTGTTTTTAATTTATTCCTGATGCCTTTGGCCATCGAAAGTGCCACCTGTTCACTTACCGCGCCATATGTTTCGATATCTTTTGCCTTAACTTCAAGTTCGTTCATTTTAACCTCATTTGCATAGGCCACAATGGTCCCTTTAAAATACTTGGAACTACCCGGGATGCTAGTAATCAAATGTGCCAAATAACCGCCAGTACAACTTTCAGCTACACCCAATGTTTGATTGTTTTTTATTAACATTTGACCAATAATTCCTTCAATTTGTTCATCACCATATCCATACACATATTTGGATATTTTTGGAAAGATCCGCTTTTCTTGGTCATCAACTTCTCGCATTAAAGTGTCTAGGTGTGTGCCCATAGCAGTTAATCTTAGCTTGACCTGTCCCATAGTCGGTAAATAAGCTAATTTCATATGTTTTGGAAGGCTTAATTCCCAATCCTCAATCAGATCAGATAGGGACGATTCGGTAATACCTATGGTCTTGATAATGTGATGATGGATGATGTTTTCCCCAAACATTTTTTGCAATTTGGGTAAAACGCTGTCAGTCATGATTCTCTTCATTTCATAAGGAACCCCAGGCATCGCCACAAAAACGGTATTATTTTCATAAAACCACATGCCGGGTGCGGTGCCGACTGGATTGGTTATTTTTTCGCAGTTTGCTGGAAGTTCGGCTTGTTGCACGTTGACGGCCGTGACTTCACGACTTGCTTTGGCAAATAGTGCTGAAATTTCTCTTAGGGCTTCTTCATTTCTAACTAACTTGACCCCGAAGTACTTGGCCAACAGAGGCTTGGTTAGGTCATCTTTGGTAGGACCCAATCCTCCTGTAATTAATACAATATCTGCTCGTGCCGCAGCTTCGGCAAATGCTTTGAGAATTTGTTCTTCATTATCTCCAATGGTTGTTTTTTGGTACACTTTGATATTGAATTCATCAAGTTTCCCGCTTATCCAATGGGAATTGGTGTCTAAAGTTTGCCCATATAGCAATTCATCACCTATAGAGATTATTTCAGCAGTTGGTGTCATTAATAACTTGGGTTAAGTAAGTAGTCCAATGTTACGCTCTTAAAAATTTTGTTGAATAAATAAAATTCATTTTTGAATAAATATCCTGAAGTTCGTATCATTTTTTTATTGTTTGAAATTGATGTTTCCTTGGGTGCGGGAGCTTATAAAGGCGGTAACATGTGACATGATATTTTTCTTTCCTTTTAATTGCTGTACAGCAGGCTGATTGAGGTTCATGACAATCAGGAGTCGATCTAATTCTCTGTCAGATAAATTGAACCTAGTCTTGAGCTCATTACGGGTACTTTCAAGTTCCATCAATTTGGCATAAGTGATGATTTGTGCGGTCGCTATTTCAGCTTCTATTGCCTTTCTTTTTTCGATATTTTCCTTTGTGAAGTAGCTTAGTGCGCCGCTGATAGCAACGCCTGGTGCATAGTATTGATTAATCATGGGAGCAACGGATATTTGCGGCGTAGGGTCTTGTCCTGGTTCTGAAATTCCGGGAATTTTCATAGGTTGGCCCTTGTATCTTTTGGGTACTCTTAGGTTCATGTCAGAAAACACCCATACAGATTGAAGAAAGATGTCTTGTGGGGCCATTGTAGTAGTGATTTGTCTTTGGATTATCTCCTCATCCACCATAAGAATCAAAGGTTTATAGCCTATAAATGTCATTCGGATGGTATCATCTTTAGTTGCTTTAATGTAAAAAATCCCACTATCAGAGGATATGGTGCCTGTTTGTTGGGTAGTATTGACGATATAGACATAGGGCATTGGTTGATGAAATTCATCTAATACAACGCCTTGTAGCTCCTGGCCATAAACCAAATAACTAGTTGTCACAATAAGGACCACGAGCAACCATTTCATGTTGCAAAAATACGAATTGATATGGATAAGGACCTATCATTGTTATGGCTTAATGGATTCAGACTTGATTTTTTATGTTTCCTATAATATATCCGTTACACCAACATCAGTGATGGGTTAATGTTATATGGAATTATTTATGATGGGATGAGGGTTTCATTATAAATAAATTGTTAGCATTGAAGAAAAAAATATTAGGTGAAGTTGCAAACTTCACTAAGAGGATTTTTTCTTGTTTTTTAGAATCTAAGCATGCTGAATTATGCTCGAAATAATTTTTAATCATTCACACTTTGTAGCGATCAATAAACCCCATGATTTGTTGGTGCATAAAACCTCCATAGCTAGGGATGTGCAAGTTTTTGCGTTACAGTTATTAAGAGATCAGTTAGGTTATGAGGTACATCCCGTACATAGGTTAGATCGGAAAACTGGGGGTGTATTGCTTTTTGCAAAAAACAGGTCTGATATTTCATTTTTTTCAAATCAGTTTCAATTCGGGAAGGTACAAAAGTCGTATTTGGCTATTGTAAGAGGTCATACGGAGGATTTTGGTATTATTGACTATCCATTGACGAATGATTCCGGTAAAGCACAGGAGGCCATTACCCACTATGAGACTTTGGATCGAAGCCAAATGGATTTCCCATCTACTCAACACCCAACTAGTAGGTACTCATTGGTTCAGCTCGAACCTAAAACAGGTCGTATGCACCAATTGCGAAAACACATGGCGCACATATTGCATCCCATCATTGCTGACCGACCGCATGGTTGTAACAAACAAAACAAACTTTTGAAGGAAAAATTTGAGCTAATGACTATGATGCTGCATGCCCGCACGTTGCAATTTGAGTGGAGAAGTGAGCGCGTGGTCGTTGAGGCCGAACTTCAGTCTGAATTTAAGCGGATGCTAGGCGTTTTGTGCTTGTCACTCAATGGAAGTTGATTTGCTGATTTGCTGATTCGATGGTTTGATGAGCTTTGATAAAAAAAAACCTTCGCATTATTTGCGAAGGTTTTTTTAAAAAGGTTTGTAAGCCTACGATTACATCATACCACCCATTCCACCACCCATTCCACCACCCATTCCACCTGGCATTCCACCACCATCCTTTTCTGGATGATCTACAACGATAGCTTCTGTCGTTAGTAATAATCCAGCAATCGAAGCTGCATTTTCTAAGGCCAATCTGGTCACTTTTGTAGGATCTATAATCCCTGCTTTGAACATATTTTCGTAAACATCTTTTGCTGCATTGTAGCCATAATCATCTTTACCACCTCTGACAGCGTTGACCACTACAGAAGCTTCTCCGCCTGCATTTGATACAATTGTTCTCAAAGGAGCTTCAATGGCGGCTCTGATAATGGCAACACCTGTGTTTTGATCTTCATTTTCAAGCGACATATTATCTAAAGCAGAAATGGCTCTGATGAAAGCGACCCCTCCACCCGCAACAATACCTTCCTGAACGGCGGCTCTTGTGGCATGAAGTGCATCATCAACCAAGTCTTTCTTCTCTTTCATTTCAACCTCAGTGGCGGCACCAATATAAAGAATAGCAACCCCGCCAGACAGTTTCGCAAGTCTTTCTTGCAATTTCTCTTTATCGTAATCTGAAGTTGTATTGTCAATCTGCTGCTTGATTTGATTAACCCTAGCATCGATATCTTCCTTTTTACCAGCACCATTTACGATGGTCGTATTGTCTTTATCGATGATGATTCTTTCAGCGGTTCCTAGATAGTCAAGTGTTGCATTCTCTAATTTATAACCGCGCTCCTCTGATACAAGCGTTCCACCAGTTAAGACTGCAATATCTTCTAACATAGCTTTTCTCCTGTCTCCAAATCCTGGCGCCTTAACCGCGGCCACTTTCAGGGAACCTCTGATTTTGTTGACTACAAGTGTAGCCAATGCTTCACCATCAACATCTTCAGATATGATCAATAAAGGCTTTCCCGTCTGAGCAGTTGCTTCTAGCACAGGGAGTAATTCCTTCATATTTGATATTTTCTTATCGTAGATTAGAATGTATGGATTTGCCAATTCAACTTCCATTTTCTCGGTATTGGTCACGAAGTACGGAGATAGATAACCTCTATCAAACTGCATTCCTTCGACAGTTTTTACCTCTGTTTCAGTTCCTTTAGCTTCTTCAACTGTGATGACGCCATCCTTACCTACTTTATCCATAGCATCGGCAATCATCTTACCAACTGTGGGGTCATTGTTTGCAGATACTGATGCCACTTGTGCGATCTCGTCACTCGTGGCGATTTTCTTAGATTGTTTTTTTAGATCAGCAATTACGGCGGCTACAGCTTTGTCAATGCCTCTTCTTAAATCCATTGGATTAGCACCTGCAGCGACATTTTTAATCCCATGTCCATATATTGCTTGAGCTAAAACAGTAGCGGTAGTAGTCCCATCTCCTGCGCTATCTGCCGTTTTAGAAGCTACTTCTTTAACTAATTGTGCACCCATGTTTTCAACGGGATCACTTAATTCAATTTCCTTTGCAACAGAAACCCCATCTTTGGTGATGCTCGGAGCACCAAATTTTTTCTCAAGGATTACATTTCTACCCTTGGGTCCTAAGGTTACTTTTACTGCATCAGCTAATTTGTTGACGCCTATTTTTATTTTGTCTCGAGCTTCGCTATCAAAAAAGATATC
>TARA_B110000503_G_scaffold33512_1_pt1 | contig 27802 bp, 26 predicted proteins | sample TARA_B110000503 | Tara Oceans TARA_B110000503 (sample SAMEA4397472) | marine metagenome | biome: Polar Biome; feature: [SRF] surface water layer (ENVO:00010504); material: water (ENVO:00002006), including particulate matter (ENVO:01000060) such as... | depth 5 m | reverse complement strand
CTCAATCCTTAGGAATTTAGTGACTCGGCGAGTTTGGCCAAACGGCCTCGAATGGACCCGTCTATGACGGTATCCCCAGCGCGTATTACGGCGCCACCAAGCAGGCTCTTATCAAAACTAACCTGCATGTTTATGTTACGTTCCAGCTTTGCACCAAGTGCATCACTGAGTTTTTGTTGCTGTCCTGCATCCAGTTCGTAGGCCGAAACCACGTCAACATCAATCGCTTTTTCTCGATTAGCTTTCATAATTTCGAACTGACGTGAAATCTGCGGCAATAGCTGCAATCGTCGATTCTCTGACAATATTGCAATAAAATTCTGCCCAGTGACACTTATCGCATCACCACAGATATCGATAACGGCCGCTGCTTGCTGCGCTGCTGTTGAGTTCGGCGAACTCAAAAACTTAACAACCGCGTTCTGTTCAGCAACAGCACCGGCAGTTGCAAGGCTTTTGGACCAACCTAGCAAGTCTCCAGCATCCGCAGCAAATTCAAACGCTGCCTTGGCGTAGGGTCGGGCTAATGTGCTTAATTCTGCCATAGGAAACCCCGGTTACAGCTGCGCTGCCAATTTATCAACTAAGGCGCGATTAGCTTGCTCATCAATTGAAGCCTCGAGAACAGCCTCAGCACCAGCTAATGCTAGCCCAGCCACTTTGGCACGCAGTTCTTCTTTAGCGCGGTTAACTTCTTGTTCGATTTCAGCGGCAGCAGACACCTTCAGGCGATCGCCTTCAGACTTCGCCTGCTGCTTGGCTTCATCAACAATTTGATTTGCGCGCTTATTGGCCTGATCAATAATGCCAGCCGCTTCCTGCTTTGCCTCTTTCATTTGGTCAGTCGCTTTATCCTGAGCCAACGCAAGGTCACGCAAGGCTCGGTCTGCCGCATCAAGGCCATCGGCAATCTTTTTCTGGCGCTCTTCCATAGAATCAATGATGACAGGCCAAACAAACTTCATGCAAAACCACACAAAGAATGCAAAGGTTACCATCTGACCAAAAAGCGTTAGATTAATATTCACGCTATTACCTCATTTAAAGATGCGTTAAAAACCAATGAAAACTGTTACGCGCCGGCTGCTGTAGGAGCAACAACAAAGATCAAGTACATCGCGATACCAACACCAATAATAGGCACAGCATCAATCAAACCCGCCAGCAGAAACATTTTTCCCTGAAGCATTGGACCAAGCTCTGGTTGGCGTGCTGTCCCTTCGATCAGCTTACCGCCCAACAGGCCCATACCAATAGCTGCCCCTAATGCGCCCAATCCGAGCATTATTGCCGCAGCAATGTATATAAGTTCCATCGTAGACTCCCGATTTTTAGTAGTTAAAATATAAAGTGAAAATTAGTGTTCTTCATGCGCCATGCTGAGATAGACGACAGTTAGAACCATAAAAATAAATGCTTGCAAGGTAATAACCAAAATATGGAATACTGCCCAGCCCCATTGCATCAACCCGCCACCCAAAGCTGTCAAGCCGCCGCCTATGGTCATGAACACCATACAGAGCAAAACTGTTCTACCTGTGGATATTTTGCCTTTGAGATTTAGTCTGCAAACACCACAGACTAAGATAAAGATGACTAACCAGAACCATGCGCTAGTTTGCTCCCCAAAGATTTGTGCGTGCAGGCCGCCCCCAATAATACCTGCTCCTGCGCCCGCTGCGAACATGGTCGCAATCAGGATAAAGATCATCTCGCCAGCATACATGTTGCCGAAGAGCCGAAGACCTAAGGAGAATGGTTTTGCCAGCAAGCCAACAGTCTCCATAAATAGGTTAACCGGTATAAAGGCCCAATGATTAAATGGGTGCATCGTCAATTCCCTAACAAAGCCCGTACCCTTAATTTTGATTGAGTAATAAAGCATCAGAATAAAGACGCCCAACGCCATGCCTAGGGTTATATTGGGATCGGTTGACGGAACAATCTTTTGGTAGGGAACGCCTACCATCATCAACAGTTCCGGAATTAGATCAACGGGCAGTAGATCCATAAAGTTCATCAAAAAGATCCAAACAAAAATTGTTAGCGCCAGAGGAGCAACCATTTTATTGCGGCCTTGAAAGCTGTCTTTCACCGCGCCATCAATAAATTCGACGACTAACTCAATAAAACTTAACAGGCCTGTGGGTACACCCGTAGTCGCGCGGTTTGCCGCAGAACGGAACAACCAGCAAAAAAGCAATCCCAGCCCAATAGACCAGGCCATCGAGTCAACGTGGATCGCCATGAAACCCATTTCAGCGGCTTCTTGTGCGCCATGTGCAAAACCCCACCCATTTTCAGGGTGATTGCCATAAACCAAATTGGTTAAGTGGTGCTGAATATATTCAGTTGTACTTGCGGGATTTTCGCCGGCCATCTACTCTCAACTCTTTTTCAGGCTACACAATTCTATTGTGGACTCACACGTAAATTACCTGTGAAGTCTTTGCAATTAATATTTCAACAGTCTCACTGTAAAGTACCACTGCACTGGTATCATCAGGATAAAAGTGCTCATCAAGGCCAGAAAATTAAAGTTTGGTAATTCTGAAAACGCTATTACAAACAACGCCGCCGTTAAAACCACCTTCCCTGTCTCACCTTGGTACATAGCCCGGACAACCAAATGGGTTTGCCGAGCCCCGGTATATTTAAACGCTTGTCTCGCAAACCAAGCGTGGGGGACAACCTGAATAACACCGCCTACCAATACCGACAAACCTATAACAGCATCCAATAGGAAAGCGACCCCAGTAATTGGCAACAACAAACACATCTGATAGAGCGCCACTCTATTGACTGGGGGCTTAGGTATGGTGGTCATTATACGGTTTAGCCACGATTATCCTTTTTCACCGAAAGGGCTTATATCCTCCTTCAGCGGATCGGCATTATAGGTATAGTCTGGATGATATTCAACTCAGTAAATGAGGTATATATTGAGAATTGATCGATTATATAGTCAGCTACTTCAGATGTGCCAAAATACCATCTAGCTCATCAACGCTGTTATATTTAAAAACCAACCTCCCAGAGCCTTTGGCGCTGTGCTGTATCAGGACAGCCGCTCCGACCTTTTCAGACAGCTCATTCTGTAGACTGATGATGTCGGGGCTAGTAATCTGCGGTGTATCGGCAGAGTGGCTGGACCCGGCCGTTTGAACTTTCTTAACCAGCACCTCAGTTTGACGCACGGTCATTGCGTTGGCAGCGACCATTCTAGCCGCGCCTACTTGCGCCGCGCCTTCCAAAGCCAAGAGACACTTAGCATGGCCTAACTCCAATTCGCCCCGCTCAACCTGTGACTGCACGGAGGGCTCTAGGGTTGCAAGCCGCATGAGATTAGTCACGGCTGAACGAGATTTACCAACCGCATCAGCAACCTGTTGCTGGGTAAGATTAAATTCATCCTGTAGACGAATAAGAGCCAGACTTTCTTCGATGGGGTTGAGATCTTCACGCTGAATATTCTCAATCAGCGCCATTGCAATGGCTGTCTGATCGGAAACTTCACGAATAACTGCAGGAATAGTCGCTAACCCAGCTTGCTGAGTTGCCCGCCAACGACGCTCACCGGCAATAATTTCGTATTTATCTGTGCCTATAGCCCGAACAATAATGGGCTGCATAACACCCTGATTGGCAATTGATGCAGTTAGCTCTTTAAGAGCCTCAGGGTTAATGTCTCTGCGAGGCTGATACTTGCCGCGCTGCAAAAACTCCACAGGCAGTTGACGCAAATGACCATCAGCAATTATCTCACCGGCAGTTACAGGGGATGCATCGCCTGACTCCAGGGAGTCGAAGCCTTCAGGTATGCCCAATAGTGCATCCAGACCCTTACCCAAACTCTGTCTTTTTGTGGCCATATTGCTAGCTTCCTTAGGCTTGATTTTTTAATGTCTGAGCGGCTTTTTCTTGACGCAGGATTTCGCCTGCCAATGCCAGATAGGCGACCGATCCCTTGGAATTTCTGTCATAAACCAACACTGGCATACCATGACTTGGAGCCTCGGCCAAACGTACATTGCGGGGAATACTGACACGATAGACAAGATCACCAAAATATTTTCTTAGTTGCGCCGAGACAGCGTTGGTCAGACTACTCCGAGGGTCATACATGGTGCGTAATATGCCCTCTATTTTTAGTTTGGGGTTGATCAGTTTGGCTATCTGGCGGATGGTATTGTTTAGCGCAGACAAGCCTTCAAGTGCATAGTACTCGCACTGCATGGGAATCAAGACACCGTCACTGGCAACTAAAGCATTAACAGTCAACATATTTAACGAAGGAGGACAGTCAATAATGACAAAATCGTAATTATCGGCTATACGCTTAATCGCATGTCGTAGTCGGCTTTCCCTACCAATCTCTTGCATTAGTTCCACTTCCGCAGCTACCAGATCTCCATTTGAGGGAATAAGGTGATACCTGCCTTGCTCAGATGTGACTATAACATCCTCAATAGGGCTTTTCTCTGTGAGGATATGATAGACGCTAAGCTTACAGTCTTGCTTATTAATGCCAGACCCCATGGTTGCGTTGCCTTGGGGGTCTATATCAACCAGTAATACTCGCTTTTTATAAGCTGCTAGTGATGCAGCAAGGTTGACGCTAGTGGTTGTTTTACCTACGCCTCCTTTTTGGTTAGCTATTGAGAGTATACGCACCGAGTCTTTTACCTTTTAGTAGTCTGAACTAAGTTTGTTGTGAGTAAGGGTGACCAGGTGTCGCTCACCTTCAACCTCAGGAATATTTAATCGACACAACGCGTCAACACTATAGCGGCTCGATATGCCTGCCAACTCCGATTCTGACAACCTTCCTTTCATTGCCATAAAGCACCCCTGAGCTGTAAGCAGGTGTTCGCAGGTGTCCAACATATCAGAAAGCGAGCTAAATGCGCGACTTAAAACAGTATCGTAGTGCTCAAGAGGTTCATAGGCCTCTGCACGCTTATTAATTTCAATTACATTTTCCAACTCAAGCTCGGTTCGCACCTGAAAAAGAAAGCGGGTTTTTTTTCCGGCACTGTCAAGCAGGCTAAAGTGCTTATCTGGATTCATAATAGCCAAGGGAATACCCGGTAAGCCCGGCCCTGTGCCGACATCAATCAATCTTTTCTTTTCCGTTATGTGGCTGTGCACTGCTAAGCTGTCAAGTAGATGTAGGCTTATCATTGCGATTGGTTCGCGAATAGCTGTTAAGTTGTAGGTGTTATTCCAGCGCACCAGTAAATCAAGATACTGCATCAGCAGATCTAGCTGCTTAGGACTGCATTCAATATTTAGTGCGGCTATACCAGCGGCCAGCAGTTGTCGATGCTGTTTTTGAGCATCAATTTGCGTGGGGCTAGCAGATAATTTAGGCGACATGTTTTTTAAGCATTACCAACAGTAATGAGATAGCTGCGGGTGTAACCCCAGGAACTCGCGATGCACGCGCCAGAGTCTCAGGCAATGCCTCGCTTAGTTTTTGCTTTATCTCATTAGATAAGCCACTGATATTACTGTAATTAAAATCTGTTGGGATACGAGTATTTTCGTGGCGCTGCAACTTATTCACCTCGTCTTGCTGGCGGGTTATGTAGCCTGAGTATTTTGCTTCGATCTCTATCTGCTCAGCGACTGTTACTGTAACCGGTTGACCGGGCTTCTGAGATAGGGAATTAATAATGGTGTAATTGAGTTCTGGCCTCTTTAATAGTTCATACAGAGAATATTCATGAGTAATATTATTTTCGATATGTTTCGCCAGATTTCTTGCAGCAGGCGTTCCCGCCTGTACCCAGGTATCTTTGAGTCGCTGACGCTCTAATTCTATGGCCTCACGTTTGTCACAAAAATGCTCCCATCTATGATCATCAACCAACCCTAACTCGCGACCTTTTTCGGTTAAACGCTGGTCCGCATTGTCTTCTCGCAAAAGCAGACGATATTCGGCTCGGCTAGTAAACATACGATAGGGTTCTGCCGTACCCATTCTAATAAGATCATCAACCAACACTCCCATGTAAGCTGTATCTCTAGTAGGGCACCAACTTTCCTTGTCCTGAACCTGACGAGCAGCGTTTAAACCAGCAAGGAGCCCTTGAGCAGCAGCCTCTTCGTAGCCAGTTGTTCCATTTATTTGGCCTGCAAAAAATAACCCATTAATTGATTTGGTTTCGAGTGAGTATTTAAGATCCTGTGGATTAAAATAGTCGTACTCAATCGCGTAACCTGGTCGACTAATGTGCGCATTTTCAAATCCAGCTATCGATCGAACTAAGTCGAGTTGCACATCAAATGGTAGGCTGGTTGAAATCCCATTAGGGTAAAGCTCATGGGTGTCTAATCCCTCCGGCTCAATAAAGATTTGGTGGCTGTCTTTGTCGGCAAAGCGCACGACCTTGTCTTCAATAGAAGGGCAGTATCTTGGGCCAACCCCATCGATAACGCCGGTATACATTGGCGAACGGTCCATACCGCCGCGGATAATGTCGTGTGTTTTGGTGTTAGTGTAAGTAATCCAACAACAGGTTTGCTTAGGGTGATCCTCCAGTCGTCCCATATAAGACATTATGGGCTCAGGGTTATCGCCCCACTGCTCAGCCAAGTGGGTAAAATTAACGCTGCGGGCATCAATTCTTGGCGGCGTCCCTGTCTTTAATCGTCCGACACGAAAAGGGAGATCTCGCAGTTTGGCCGCAAGGTTCTCTGATGGTGGGTCTCCAGCTCGACCTGCGGCATGATTCTCTAAGCCGATATGTACCTTGCCTGCCAAAAAAGTTCCAGCGGTAACCACAACGGTTTTGGCCGAGATGCGTAAGCCCATCTGTGTAATTGCGCCCGTAACTTGATCGCCTTCAATTATTAGGTCGTCAACTGCTTGCTGAAAGATGGTTAAATTTGGCTGGTTTTCCAACATGTGGCGAATGGCTGCCTTGTAACGAATTCGATCGGCCTGAGCTCGAGTAGCTCGGACTGCCGGGCCTTTTCTTCCGTTAAGCATTCTAAATTGGATGCCGCTGAAGTCAGTGGCCATTGCCATAGCACCACCAAGAGCATCGATTTCTTTAACAAGATGACTTTTTCCAATTCCACCGATTGCGGGATTACAGGACATTTGCCCCAATGTTTCTATGTTGTGTGTCAGCAGCAGCGTAGTGCAACCCATACGTGCCGCAGCAAGGCTGGCCTCTGTGCCTGCATGGCCTCCGCCTATGACGATCACATCGAATGTGTTTGGGTATTGCATAAGCCAGTCAAGTCGCTGTTGGGTTCAGTCGGCCATTATACCGGTGTAAGGATAAAAAATAAGCACTTTTTATTGAGTACTTTGGCCTGTGGTTAACCTGAGCTTTTCGTTTAATTAGTTAATAATATTATCTATATGTAGTAGATATTAGTTTATTGTTATTGTTATTAGGGTCGCCTCTTTTTGTGGGTAAGATTAAAATATCGTTTTATCTTAACTACTTATGAGGCTAATTCGACCGTATAAGAGGGTGGGGAGTATTGTTGATGGTCTGGGGTTATTTATTGCGACCACTGTATTAAATTGGGCGTTCCGCGCTCTGTTTCGTTCGGTGCCGAATAACTGTGTTTAAGTTTTACGGTTACTCAGAGACCTTACACAGAAAATAAATTTGTGTCCGTCCGCTCAGAATTGTTGGGCGAATACCGTTGATAAGCTGTGAGTAGTTCGGTCTGGCCTGTGCTGGATTGGTATGCTGACGTCATTTAGGAGTGGTGCTAGGAGTGCTTCGCAGTAGTATTATCGATATTAGTGCAATAAATCATTGATATGAGACAGTAATTTCATTAAAATTCTCCGCCTGAAAACAGTACCGTAAATTCTTTGGAAGCAAGATAATGAAAAGAACATTTCAACCTAGTAATTTAAAGCGCAAGCGTACCCATGGATTTAGAGCGCGTATGGCTACGCCAGGTGGCCGAGCGGTGCTAAACAGGCGTCGAGCAAAGGGCCGTAAGCGCCTGTCAGCGTAAAGGTATCGGGCTCTGTGCCCAGTTTTGCTTTCAGTAAAAGCCGTCGTCTTCTCAAAGCCTCTGAATATAAAGAGGTGTTTGATCGCAATGTGGTCAAAGTTGCTCATCCAAAACTTCTTCTATTAGCTATTCCTAGCATCGCCAGTCAATCGAGACTGGGGTTGGTCATTGGCAAGAAAAATATTCCTACGGCTGTCGGGCGCAACTGTGTTAAGCGCGTGGTCCGTGAGACTTTTAGGCAATTTGAGTTCCTAGTACCCTTAGACATTGTGTTCCTGGCTAGAAAGGGAGCTGATCAGATGACGCCAGAAGATATGAACTTGTTGTTGCAGCAATCTTGGTGCAGACTCCGTCAGCGCCATGAGCAGCTGAGGAAATAGGATGCGCAGAGTGGCAATCAAAGTGATAGAGTTTTACCAGATAGCACTTAGCCCGCTTTTTGGCAGTAATTGCAGGTTTTACCCGACTTGCTCCCACTATGCTAAAGAGGCTTTTAGCCAGTTTGGGTTTATTAAGGGATTTTATCTTACCGTGAAAAGGCTTTGTAAGTGTCATCCGCTGCATGCTGGGGGTTACGACCCAGTGATTTCGGAAGATGACAGTTGCGAGGCGTCACATTACGCTAACAAAAACAAAGAGTTATAGAAAAGATGGATTGGCTAAAAGCAACGTTATTGGGTGGTATGGCGATTGTCGCGTGGTTACTAGTTATACAGTGGACTCAGTTTCAAGAGGGACGTGAGCCAGAGGTCGTTCAGCAGAGCAGCTATGCTATGCCCGCAGGCGATTCCTTGATTCCTGAAGTACAGTTCCAGGGCGATAACGAAGTTCCTGAATTGACCACAAAACTAGCACCCTCAGCATTTGTATTGCCGCAAGAATATAATCTAGTCCGGGTAGAAAGTGACGTTTTGGAGGTGATAATTGATACCCTGGGTGGTGACATTATCGAAGTCAACCTTTTGAAACACCTAACTAAGATGGCTGATGACGGAGGGAAACCGTTTCAGTTATTGAATCGTACCGCAAACAATGTCTATATAGCCCAAAGTGGTTTAGTGGGGCCAAATGGTACTGATACTCGCGCGGGCCGACCTCAATTTTCGACTTCTTCTAACGCATATGATTTTAATGATGGCAGTGAGCTGTTAAATGTTGATCTTAGCTTCTATCAAGAAGGCGTGCGGTTGGTGAAGCGATTTACCTTTAGCCGGACAGGTTATGACATTGCGGTTGAGTACCAGATTAACAATGGCACATCATTAGATTGGAATGCCACGTTTTATGGGCAAATTAAAAGGGATTCACATGCACCACCTGTGTCTTCGGCGGGTGTTCGTCCCTATCTTGGGGCCGCACTGCGGGAAGAGGAGAAGAATTTCGCCAAGCATGATTTCTCTGATATGGAAGAAAAGAAAGTAGAGGGATCTATCGTTGGTGGTTGGGTGGCAATGGTGCAACATTACTTTATCAGTGCTTGGATCCCGCCAGCAGGTGACCAAAATCAATATAGCCTCCGCAAACTGCCTAGCAAGGACGTCTATCTCATGGGGTTCACTGGACAGCCGCTAACTGTTTTAGCGGGTGAAAGTGGCAGCTATGTAGCGCAGTTTTATGTTGGGCCTAAAGATCAAACTAAACTTGCAGAGTTAGCGGAATACCTGGACTTAACGGTGGACTATGGGTTTTTGTGGATGCTTGCGAAACCTATATTTTTTGTGATGAAGTGGATTCATGATGTTATCGGCAACTGGGGTTGGTCTATCATTCTGTTAACATTGGCGATTAAAATTCTCCTCTACCCGCTATCGGCGACGAGCCTTAAATCTATGGCTAAGATGCGTAATTTGCAACCTGAGATGGCTCGATTGAAGGAGCTCTATGGTGACGACCGGCAGAAGATGTCTCAGGAGTTGATGGGTTTATATAAGAAGGAAAAAGTTAATCCAGCGGGGGGGTGCTTCCCCATGCTGCTGCAAATGCCAGTGTTTCTTTCGCTGTACTGGGTACTTTTGGAATCGGTTGAAATACGGCATGCCCCTTGGATATTTTGGATTCAAGATCTATCAGCCAAGGACCCTTATTTTATTTTACCTTTGGTAATGGGTGCAAGCATGCTGTTAATGCAGAAAATGCAACCGATGCCCACAGACCCGATGCAAGCTAAGGTGATGCAAATTATGCCGATAGCTTTTACATTTTTCTTTATGGTCTTTCCGGCAGGGTTGGTGCTTTACTGGACCGTTAATAACCTGCTTTCTATGGCGCAACAGTGGTACGTTAATCGCCAGCTACTTAGCAGCGGCAAAGGCAAATAACAGTGAACGGTAAAGCAAAAAAGGCTCCTCAGGGGGCCTTTTTTGTGCCATTTTTTTTAAGGCTGGGTGATCCATGTTAAAAAATGATACGGATGTGATTGCGGCTATAGCTACGGCCCCTGGTCGCGGTGGCGTTGGGGTCGTTCGATTGTCTGGTATGGCTGATTTAAACGCCTTTTTGGTTGGGCTTTTGGCTAGGCCGGCTTTGAATCCGCGGTGCGCCACGCTTTGTTCCTTTCTAGATGGCCAGGGTGAGGTTATTGATCAAGGTATTGCGCTTTACTTTTCAAACCCACATTCATTTACGGGTGAGAATGTTCTTGAATTACAGGGACATGGAGGGATGGTGGTGCTTGATAGATTGGTTGCTCGCTGTGTTGAGCTGGGGGCGCGTCTGGCAAGACCGGGAGAGTTTAGTGAACGCGCCTTTTTGAATGACAAAATGGACTTGGCGCAGGCGGAAGCTATTGCGGACTTAATTGACGCCTCTTCGATACAGGGCGCTCGGTCCGCGGTACGGTCAATGCAGGGAGAGTTTTCGGTTCTTGTCTGTGCGCTGGTCGAAAAATTGATAGAGCTCAGGATTCATGTTGAAGCGGCCATTGATTTTCCTGAGGAAGAGATAGATTTTCTCGCTGATAAAACGCTGCTAAAGAATCTGCAGGCCTTGGTATTTGACCTTCGTGACGTGCTTAGTCGGGCGCAACAGGGCTCATTACTCAGGGATGGCATGACGGTGGTCTTGGTCGGCAAGCCTAATGTCGGTAAATCTAGTCTACTTAATGCTCTAGCAGGCAACGAGGCCGCGATTGTTAACCCTATTGCTGGTACTACCCGAGATGTTTTACGGGAGCGAATCTTACTTGATGGGATGCCATTAAATGTGGTGGATACGGCAGGGCTTAGGGAGACTGAGGACGAGGTTGAGCTGGAGGGGGTTCGCAGAGCATGGTTGGAGATCGAAAAGGCGGACCTGGTGATGTTGGTTGCCGATGCGACCGAAACTGATGAGCCGGATCTTCGGGCGATTTGGCCTGAGTACTTTGAACGGTTTCCGCATGTGGACCAGTCGGTGATGGTTGTGCTAAATAAGATAGATCGCTCAGGGCATAGCCCCGGGCTGGTTGAGGGCCGAGATAGAACCTTTGCAATCTCGGCCAAGGAAAAAATCGGCGTTGCTGGGCTTACGCAATATTTACAGAGGAGTGTCGGTTTTAATGGGCAGTGTGAGGGGTTATTTTTGGCGCGACGACGGCATCTTGATGCTCTCCAAAAGGCTCTTGAGCTTGTTCTAGAGGGCAATAGGCAACTCGAGATAGCAGGAGCGGGAGAGTTACTTGCCGAGGATTTACGTCAAGCCCAACAACAGCTGGCAGGAATCACTGGCCAGTTCACATCAGATGACCTTTTGGGGCGTATTTTTTCCTCGTTCTGTATCGGAAAGTGACTCAATTTTTACTCTCGGTCACGATACATTTAACGGATTACAGTAAATTGTTTTATAAATCGGGAAATTGATAGTTAAACACTGGTTGCAAGCTGTATACGCACAGCTTATCCACAAACTTTGATCATTTTTCGGTCAATTTTTTTTCTTATCCTGTTGATAATAAATAAATTGAACTTTCTTAACTTGTTGATTTTTAATCATATTAATTTATTTTGGGTTTTTTTGTTATGAGGGCGCTGTGGATAAATCTGTTTTTGGCGTATAGAATGGCGCAGGCGCGGGATTATTGGCTACGCTTGACATATGAGGCTAGGGATCGGCTATCGTCGTCTGGTCAACGACATAGATAAGGTGTGCGCAATAGAGGCCATTTGAGGTTCAGCGGTTGGATCTCAATTGGCAAGAGTGATGTGTCCATCGGTTTTTCGTGAAAGGTCTCAACAATGGGGTTTGATGTGCCGGAAGTGGTTTGGAGTCTGTGTCAAAGGCAGCTGCGCAATGAGTTGCCTGAGCAGCAGTATAATACGTGGATACGCCCGTTGGTTGTGCGCGCAGATAGTGCTCTCAACGGAGTCGTTCAGTTATTGGCCCCTAATCGATTTATTGAGGAGTGGGTGAAAAGCAAGTTTCTCGCGCGTATTCAGGATTTGTTTGGTGAGCAGGGTTGGTCTGGAGTATCACTGATTGTGTCGTGCAGTGAGCCTCGTCCGCCGGAGTTCTCTAGGGGTGCTGCTGGTCAGGTGCCACAAATATTAACCCCGCAGGTAGCGCCTGAGGCGTTTCAGCAGCAACCAGCGTTCAATGGTTCTCCTGGTCGGGTTATTAGTAATGTGCCTGCGCCTCTAACGACGTTAAAATCGGCTGCCGAGAGTAGCCTAAAAACCAATCTCAATAAAAACTTCACTTTCGATAGCTTTGTTGAAGGTAAGTCTAATCAATTGGCTTTTGCGGCCGCTCAGCAGGTGGCGGAAAACCCTGGCGGATCCTATAACCCCCTATTTATCTATGGTGGGGTGGGGCTGGGTAAGACACATTTAATGCATGCTGTGGGTAATGCCATGCGCGAGAGGAAGCCGGATGCAAAAATTGTGTATCTGCATTCTGAACGGTTTGTCGCTGACATGGTCAAGGCGCTACAACTTAAGGCAATCGATGAATTTAAGAGCTTCTATCGGTCAGTCGATGCGTTGTTGATTGATGATATTCAGTTTTTTTCTGGGAAAGAGCGGTCGCAAGAGGAGTTTTTCCATACCTATAACGCCCTACTCGAGGGTGGTCAACAGATGATCCTAACCTGTGATCGATATCCGAAAGAAATCGACGGCGTTGAGGAGCGATTAAAGAGTCGGTTTGGTTGGGGTCTAACGGTGGCGGTGGAGCCTCCTGAGCTAGAAACTCGGGCGGCGATCTTAATCAATAAGGCAGAGCAAGCCGGCATGGCCCTATCAAAGGATGCAGCGTTCTTTATAGCGCAGCGGATTCGCTCTAATGTCCGCGAGTTGGAGGGTGCACTAAAGCGGGTTTTGGCGCATGCGCAGTTTACGGGTAGGGCTATAGATATTGATTTAATTCGTGAATCGTTAAAAGATTTATTGGCACTTCAGGACAAGCTAGTTACGATAGATAATATACAGCGCGTGGTCGCTGACTACTACAAATTGAAAATGTCTGACATGCTGTCTAAGCGTCGCAGCCGTTCCATAGCTCGACCTAGACAGGTCGCGATGTCGATTGCAAAGGAGCTAACCAATCACAGTCTTCCTGAAATTGGTGAGTCGTTTGGAGGTCGTGATCATACGACAGTTCTACATGCGTGTCGTAAGGTGAAAGAACTAGAGAGTATTGACCGCGAGGTTCAGCGCGATCTTAAGAATTTATATAGGACGCTGTCTTCTTGATCTAGCATCAGATCAATGCAGAAGAGTGTGCATTTAACCAGCCATCGAGTTTTGGAGATAGAGAATTACCATGAAATTTAGCCTGTCACGTGAAGCCTTATTATCCCCATTGCAGTTAGTTGTCGGTGTTGTAGAGCGTCGTCAAACACTGCCTATTTTGTCTAATGTGTTGTTGACTCTTGATGGTACAAGGTTATCTCTGACTGGGACGGACCTCGAAGTTGAGATTATTGGGTCTACCGAGGTTTCGGTTGCGGCGGAAGCGGGTGAAGTCACCGTGTCAGCGCGTAAATTCTTAGATATATGCCGTTCCTTGCCCGAGGGTGCTCAGGTAGATTTTTCCAGCGGCGATGGAAAGGCAATGCTCAAGAGTGGGCGCAGTAAGTTTACATTGGCGACCTTGCCGGCGAATGAGTTTCCCTCGGTTGACGAGGGTGAGAGAAGTATTGCCTTTGCAGTGCAGGGGAGTCTGTTGAAGGGATTGATTGAGGCTACGTCTTTTGCAATGGCGCAGCAGGATGTTAGGTATTATCTGAACGGTATGCTTTGGGAGCTGACTACCAATAAACTGCGTGCTGTAGCCACTGATGGCCACCGTATGGCACTGTGTGACTGTATCTGCGAGGTTGAAGTCGAGGACACTATAAGTGCAATCCTTCCGCGGAAGGGGGTTATGGAGCTTGCTCGCTTGCTTGGGGAGGGTGAGGTTCAGGTTGCTATGGGCTCAAACCATATACGTATCACTGGCCCAGACTATTGTTTCACATCAAAGTTAGTGGACGGAGCCTACCCTGACTACGATCGCGTGTTGCCCAAGGGCGGTGATAAATTGGTGGTGGGTGATCGTGCCTCCCTCAAGCAAGCTTTCGGGCGAACGGCTATTTTATCGAATGAAAAGTACCGGGGTGTGCGTATTCTTCTCTCAAATAGCGCCATTAAGATGGTCGCTAACAATCCTGAGCAGGAGGAAGCAGAGGAAGAGGTAACCGTCGACTATCTAGGGGACGACCTTGAGATTGGCTTCAATGTGAGCTACTTGCTGGATGTGCTCAATGTTATCAAAGGCACTGACATACGCTTTACCCTATCCGATTCTAATAGTAGTGCCCTTGTTGAGGATGCTAGTGACGGCAAGGCCGTCTACGTTGTTATGCCTATGCGGCTTTAATGCGCTCGGCACTGTCCGGCTACCCGCAGTTTTAGCTACCCATGATACTTTCTCGTTTGGATATTCTGCAGGTTAGAAATCTGCAGGATGTTCGCGTGCTATGCCATCCAAAAGCTAACGTCATCTATGGCGCAAACGGCAGCGGTAAGACTAGCCTGCTTGAGGCTATCTATCTGCTGGGCCGTGGTCGCTCGTTTAAGCATCGCGATCTTCGACTGGTTATTAGCGAGGGGGCTGCCGAGTTAGTGGTTTCGGCCCGCGTAGAGCGTAACCCGCCTCAGTCTGGCTATCAACTTGGCGTCAAGCGCACGTCGGACGGGAAGTTTGAGGCCCGTCTTGATGGCGCTGCGCTGCAATCTTCAGCGCAGCTCGTTGAGGCGCTCCCACTTCAGATGATCGACGCTCATAGCTTTACGTTATTGGAGGGGGGGCCTCTCCAGAGAAGGCAGTTCTTAGACTGGGGAGTGTTCCACGTGGAACATGGCTATTCAGGGTTGTGGAAGCGATTCCAAAAAGCGTTAAAACAGCGGAATCAATTACTCCGGCATGGTAGGATGGACCAAGACTCCTTAAGCGCTTGGACTGCAGAGCTGACCCCGCTAAGTGATGAGATTACGGGATACCGTCGAGATTATTTAGCCGAGCTTTCTCGACACGCGCTGGAGGCTGCCGAAGGGTTTAATGGGTTGGGTCAGGTGCAGCTCGATTACTATCAGGGTTGGCGTGATGATTGCGGCCTGGGGGAGGCGCTTGAGGCGTCCAGAGTTCGAGATATAGCCACAGGCACTACGAATGTGGGTGCTCATAAGGCTGATATTATTATTAAGGTAGATGGCGTTCCTGCGGCTGAGCGACTGTCGCGAGGACAGGTTAAGTTGTTGGTGTATGCGCTGAAGCTTGCGCAGGCGGCACATTTCAGAGAAAAGACCGGGCGCGGCTGTCTGTTTTTGCTAGATGACTTGCCGGCGGAACTCGATTATCAGCATCGGGGTCAGGTGGTGAGTTGTTTGAACAGCTTAGAGTGTCAGTATTTTATGACGGGCGTTGATAGGAAAGACTTTGAATCGCTGGTCGATGGGATGGCTCATCAGATGTTCCACATGGAACATGGTGTTGCTTCGGAAGGTTGAATAACGGGGAAATTATTATTTATGAGTGATGAAGCGAATTATGACTCGTCGAGCATCAAGGTGCTTAAAGGCTTAGATGCTGTCCGCAAGCGGCCCGGGATGTATATTGGTGACACTGATGACGGCACAGGGCTGCACCATATGGTCTTTGAGGTAGTCGATAACTCCATTGATGAAGCACTTGCGGGGCACTGCTCTGAAATTCGTGTGGTTATTCATCCCGATGAGTCTATCTCTGTATCAGATAATGGCCGTGGTATTCCTACGGAGATGCATGACGAAGGTGTCTCGGCAGCTGAGGTGATTATGACTGTGCTGCATGCTGGGGGGAAGTTTGACGATAATAGTTATAAGGTCTCTGGTGGCCTCCACGGGGTAGGAGTCTCGGTGGTCAATGCGCTATCTAAAAAAATGCGCCTAACTATTCGGCGTAAAGGCAAGGTTCATGAGCAAACCTATTCTCATGGAGTCCCTCAGGGGCCTTTGACCGTTATTGGTGATACTGAGGAAAGCGGTACGGAGGTGTATTTTTCTCCCTCAGAAGGCACTTTTACCAACATTAAATTCCATTTTGACCAGCTCGCGAAACGCTTACGCGAGCTGTCATTTCTTAATTCAGGGGTCCGCATAGTATTACACGACGAGCGAACGGCTAAGGAAGAAGCTTTTGCCTATTCCGGGGGCTTGAGCGCTTTTGTTGAGTACCTCAACACCAATAAGACTACAGTTAATAACATTATGCATTTTAACTCTGATCGCGAAGACGGCACCAGCGTTGAGGTGGCACTGCAGTGGAATGATGGCTACCAAGAAAACATTCTCTGCTATACCAATAATATTCCTCAGCGTGACGGCGGCACCCATCTGGCAGGTTTCCGGTCGGCCCTGACTCGAGGTCTAAATACCTATATCGAGAAAGAGGGTATTAATGGTAAATCCAAGGTTAATACTACTGGCGATGACGCCCGTGAGGGACTTACCGCAATCGTCTCGGTCAAGGTTCCGGACCCTAAGTTTTCTTCTCAGACAAAAGACAAGTTGGTGAGTTCCGAGGTAAAGGCGGCTGTTGAGCAGGAGATGGGCAGTAAGTTTACCGATTACCTGATGGAATTCCCCCAGGAAGCTCGGGGTATCGTCAATAAGATGATCGACGCAGCACGTGCACGTGAAGCTGCCCGCAAGGCGCGTGAAATGACTCGTCGGAAAGGAGCGCTCGATATCGCTGGGCTCCCTGGGAAATTAGCCGATTGCCAAGAGAAGGATCCGGCTCTGTCCGAGCTATACCTAGTGGAGGGAGATTCTGCTGGCGGCTCCGCAAAACAGGGTAGGGCACGTAAGACGCAGGCGATTTTGCCTCTTAAAGGTAAGATTTTGAATGTTGAAAAGGCTCGCTTTGACAAAATGCTCTCGAGCGTGGAAGTAGGCACCCTGATCACCGCTCTGGGTTGCGGTATTGGCACTGAAGAATTCAACCTTGCTAAATTACGTTATCACACTATTGTCATTATGACCGATGCGGATGTCGATGGTTCTCATATTCGCACGCTCCTACTGACGTTCTTCTTTAGGCAGATGCGGGCGTTGGTTGAAAACGGACACATTTATATCGCGCAGCCGCCACTCTATAAGGTGAGTAAGGGTAAAAATGAGCAGTATGTGAAGGATGATGCCGCACTTTTGGTGTACCTGACCCAGAAGGCTCTAGAGAGCGCTAGCTTGCATGTTAATGCCAGTGCGCCGGCTATTCAGGGTGCTGCGCTGGAGACTCTTGTTGCGCAGTATAGGCACGTTGATAGCCTCATGGATCGAATGTCTCTAGTGTACTCGCGTAAAGTGCTTGAATCTCTGGTTTACATCAGGGGTTTAGATAGCGCGGCTTTGATAGTAAAGGACGATGTTGAAAGCTGGGGTCTTGAGCTTCAGGAGAAGCTAAATGAAGAGGATAATGGCACTCACCGCTACCGGGTCAGCGCAAAAGAGGACAAAGAACGCAATATCTTCGTGCCGAATATTGAAACTACCGCTCATGGCGTCCCTCATTATCACAGCCTTAGCAGAGACTTTTTTGAGTCTAGCGAATACAGTGCCTTGGTTGACCTCGGTAAGACGTTGCAGGGTCTTTTAGAAGAGGATGCCTACGTTCAGAGAGGAGAGCGCAACCAGCCGGTCGAGAGCTTTAAGGAGGCCCTAGATTGGTTGATGACGGAATCACGTCGCGGTATCAACACGCAGCGGTATAAGGGTTTGGGTGAGATGAACCCAGAGCAACTCTGGGACACCACTATGGATCCTGCCAGCAGGCGCATGCTTCTGGTGACAATCGAAGATGCGATAGCCGCTGATCTGATGTTTACCACGTTAATGGGTGACCAAGTTGAGCCGAGGCGTGAATTTATTGAAAAAAACGCGCTATCCGTGATGAATCTGGATATCTAGCGGTGACGATTAGGGCGCCTAAAAGCGGCCTAATTATTAGGCATCGGCGTTGATTCGGCGCCTTAAAAAAGCTTTTGCGCTGTGGCCAATGGCCAGTATTGGTTGGTTTATTCTCGGGTCAATATCACCCCTTTAAGTGGCGGCCAATGCTTGCCAAAGCCCCTCACCTAAAGTGCGCTTTCGATCCAATCCCGCGCCTGTTTAGTCAGGTCTCGGGGACTGCCAAACGCGCTATTAATTACGGGACCGATGTGCAATCGAATAGTGCCTGATTGTTTCAGAAAACTATGATGCAACCAATATTTGCCTGCATCATGGGCTATCGGTAGGATATCTACGCAAGCCTTTTTTGCAATCGCCGCGCCGCTACTTTTGAATCCGCTTAGCTTGTCGGGGTTACCTCTAGTCCCCTCAGGGTAAATCACGATTCTGTTACCCTCCTTGAGTCGGCGCTGGCCATGCTTCAAAATAGACCTTATGGCCGCAGCTGGATTGTCCCGCTCAATGGCGATAGGCCGCATAAAATACAGACTCCAACCAAATATTGGGATCCATAGCAGTTCACGTTTTAAGATCATACTTGCCGGTTGAAAAAACCACTGCATAAAGAAACCGTCCCAGGTACTCTGATGATTGCTCAATATCACACAGGGGCCGTCAGGGATATTTTCCTCTCCAGTTACCTTCACATCGATGTTACAGACAACCCATAACCAACCCAATATTAGGCGGTTACCGTAGGTGGTGATCCGCTGTAAAAGTGGAAATGGCAAAAATGCAAAGACACAGCAGACGCAACTACTAACCACCACAATGATGCCAAAGCCGGCATAAAATAGTAGGGCTCTAAATAATTGTCGAATCCTTACGAACAATGACATCCTGTTGTCCCACTCCTTTAGATCATTTAGCCGGCACTAGTTGAGAGATATCAGCCACCCCAATAAATAGTTGCTGCAAACTGTACAGCAGCGCGAGGCGATTATTTCGCACAGCGCTGTCATCAGCCATTACCATGACGTCGTCAAAAAACGTATCAACAGGTTCCCGGAGTAGTGCCAGTTTCTGTAGTACTTGGTTGTACTCTCTTTGCGCTAGCATTGGGGTGACCAACAAGGCTAAAGACTCTATGTCTGCCGCCAATTTTTTCTCCGCGGCGTCCTCAAGAAGGTCTAAATTTACCCCAGGGGGAATCTTATCAGCAAGCTGTTTAGTTAGAATATTGGAGACTCGTTTATTGGCTGCTGCCAGCGCCACAGCCTCAGGTAACAGCGTGAACTGATGGACGGCTAAGACCCGTGCATTAATGTCTAGTGGGTTTGACAGATTTAGTGCTGCCACAGATGCAAACACTTCCGCGTCCATTCCCTCGTCTCTATACCAAGATTTAAAGCGCTCAATAATGTAAGTGAGTACTTGCACCTTGAGTTCGCCAGCCTCTCCTCCAAAGGGTTTCGCAGCCACAGAAATAGCCAGCTCCAGATCTATATCGACCTGCCGATCTACTATAATTCGCAGCACGCCCAAGCTCGCGCGACGCAAAGCAAAGGGATCTCGAGACCCCGAAGGCTGCTGTCCGATACTGAAGATTCCGACAAGACTGTCTAAGCGGTCGGCCAGAGCAAGAGTGATGCCTGTCGTAGTAATGGGCAGATCATCGCCGGCAAATCTTGGTAAATACTGCTCAAATAGTGCCTCTGCAACGCCTATATCCTCGCCATCATGCAGGGCGTAGTAGCGACCCATAGTTCCTTGAAGATCGGCAAACTCACCGACCATATCACTGACTAGATCAGATTTACTAAGCTCCGCGGCACGGCGAGCCAACTTGCTATCACCTCCGGTAAACTCACACAAAGCCTCTGCCAACAATGCCACCCGCTCTGTCTTGTCATAGACCGAGCCCAGCTTCACCTGAAATACAACCTGCTTTAAACTTTCTCTGCGACTACTGAGTGATGCCCGCTTGTCATTGTTATAGAAAAAGGCCGCATCGGCGAGCCTTGGCCTAATTACCCGCTCATTTCCATCGATAACCTGAGCAGGATCCTTGCTCTCGATATTGGCCACAGTGACAAAAAAGGCCATTAACTTATTGTTACTGTCTACTAGGTGAAAATATTTCTGATGCTCCTTCATTGATGAAATCAGAGCTTCCGCAGGGACATCCAAAAAATGCTTATCAAAGCGACCCATCAGCGGCACTGGCCACTCATTTAAAGCGCTGACTTCATCGAGCAAGCCCTCATCGATCACGGCGAAGCCACTGACACTGGTGGCGAGGGTTACCACTCCCTGGCGGATCATATCCCGACGCCGACCAAAATCAACAATGACAAAGGCTTTTTCAAGCTGTACTGCATAGCTGTCCGGCGAATTAATGATGATCTCGCCGTCAGAATGAAAACGGTGACCACGGCTAGCATTGCTTGTTTCAATTCCTAAAATGGTTTCACGGCAAACCTTGCCGTCAAATAGTAGGACCGCCCATTGCACGGGACGCACAAACTCAACCTTCTTACTGCCCCAGCGCATGCGCTTGGGGATTGGTAAGCTAGCTAGGGAATCATTGATCACCTGGCTTAGTAAACCGTGGGTTTGGCAACCCGCATCTGTGCGTCGAATACAGAGTTTGTCCTGTTGACCATCGCTCTCAACGAGCTTATTTAAATCCTCAACCGCCACACCATTTTTATCTGCAAAGGCGACGGCAGCCCTAGTAGGTAGGCCTTCGGCATCAAAGGCGACTTTGGTTGGCGGCCCCCAGATCACTGCTTCTGCATCCGGTGCCTGGCGGTCAAGGCCTCGGATCATTACCGCGAGCCGACGTGGAGCAGCATAGGATACAACCTCGTCAAAGCACAGCTGATGTGCCTTAAACCCGCTAACAATACCTGCAGTAAAGGCCTCTGACAGGCGCATTAATGCATTAGGAGGTAGTTCTTCGGTACCGAGTTCGAAAAGAAAGTCTGCGCTCACTTCGCGCCTCCTAACTGTCTAGCAGTCACTTCCGCAGCGATATCTTTATCTGCGAGAGGAAAGCCCAAGGCCATGCGGGAGTCAAAATACCCCTGCGCAACGCCGCGGGCCAAGGTGCGAACTCGAAGAATATATCGCTGGCGTTCAGTGACAGAAATGGCCTTTCGGGCATCCAAAAGGTTAAAGGTGTGCGAGGCTTTCATAACCATCTCATAGGCTGGTAGGGGAAGCCCCGCAGCTATTAGACGCTCGCTATCTCTCTCATGTTGGTCAAAGCTCTTGAATAGGAAGTCGACATCCGCAAACTCAAAGTTATACGTCGACATCTCGACCTCATTTTGTAGAAAAACATCACCATAGGTGACATCACCGTCAGGCCCGTGGGCCCAAACAAGATCGTAAATACTGTCCACCGCTTGCAAGTACATTGCAATGCGCTCTAGCCCGTAGGTAATCTCCCCCGTCACTGGATAACATTCGAGACCGCCGACTTGCTGGAAGTAGGTAAACTGAGACACTTCCATGCCGTTCAACCAAATCTCCCAGCCAAGACCCCAGGCCCCGAGAGTAGGAGACTCCCAGTTGTCCTCTACAAAGCGCACATCATGGATCAGCGTATCAACACCAAGATGTCTGAGTGACCCCAGATAGAGTTCCTGAAAGTCTGCTGGGCTTGGCTTCATGACCACTTGAAATTGATAATAATGCTGCAGGCGGTTTGGGTTTTCGCCATAGCGCCCGTCTGTGGGTCTGCGCGATGGCTGGACGTAGGCGCTATTCCATACCTCAGGTCCGATCGACCGCAAAAACGTCGCCGGGTGGAAGGTGCCCGCGCCGACTTCCAAATCGAGCGGCTGCATAATCAAGCAGCCTTTTTCAGCCCAGTATTCCTGGAGCCTTGAGATTAGATCCTGAAACGTATCAGGCGGCGCGCAGAGCATGCTCAAAAAAGTCACCTACAAAATAAAATACAAGAGAAAGAATCGGCAATTATAGAGGCGCATGCCCAGAAAGATAGGGGATATCCGTTCGAAAGTCTCGATTATATGTCCTAAGCAGAATGACTTACGGATATAATAAGATCAGCATTACTATCGACTAATCGCGTTATGGAGATTTAGATGGCCCACGTAGGATATGGGGACAAAGTTCGCAAGGCCGTTTTTCCCGTTGCCGGCATGGGATCACGATTCCTGCCAGCGACTAAAGCCAGCCCCAAAGAAATGATGGCAGTTGTGGACAAGCCGTTAATTCAATATGCCGTTGAAGAGGCTATTGATGCAGGGATAACCGAAATGATTTTCATCACCGGCCGGACCAAACGCAGTATAGCGGACCATTTTGACAAGGCTTATGAGCTTGAGCATCAGCTGGAGCTTCATGGCAAGACAGACCTGTTAGCAATTGCGCAAAACATTGTGCCTAAGGGTATCAGCTGTACCTACATTCGTCAGACTGAGGCGCTGGGATTGGGCCATGCAGTAGCAACCGCCTCCCATTTGATTGGCAACGAACCCTTTGCTGTTATTCTTGCCGACGATTTAATCAGCAGTAAAAAGGGTGCTCTGTGTCAAATGGTGGACATCTATGAGCAGTACAATAGTGCCGTGATTGCCGTACAGAAAATCGACGGCGCGGCTATTTCAGCCTATGGCGTGATTAGTGGCGTCAAGCAACGCGATCGTATTTATCAGGTGGATAGTATTGTTGAGAAGCCCCCGTATGCCGATGCGCCCTCGGATCTGGGTGTGACTGGCCGCTATATTTTCACGCCGAAAATATTTGCTCACCTTGCAGCATTGAAACCCGGCGCGGGTGGAGAGTACCAACTGACCGATGCGATTCAGGCCCTCCTAGCGGACGAACAGGTTCTGGCCTTTGAATACGAAGGAATCCGTTACGACTGTGGCAGCAAGCTAGGGCTCTTAAAAGCTAACATTGAGCTGGGGTTACGGCACCATGAGATTGGTGATGAATTGCGCACCTATCTTAAAAATGAGCTACTAGCCAAACTCTGAGGGACAAATGATCGCCAAAATAGTGCTTTTTATACTGCGGGGTCTGTCTTGGTTGCCGCTATCGGTGGCGCGATCGCTCAGTCGCCTGCTAGCTCGCCTAATGGTGGCGTTCAATGCAAAGGCCCTAGGGGTTTCGCAGATTAACCTTAGGCTGTGCTACCCAATGATGTCGGAGAAAGAGATTCAGGTCCTCAGCCGAGCCCACATGGAACATTTTGCCCACATCCTCTGTGAAACCCCACAGATTTGGCGCAAGGGCTATCCCTGGTTAGTTGAAAATATCGTTGGCTGTCAGGGTATGGAGCATCTACAAAAGAAGCCAGACAACGGTGCTGGGACTATTTTTCTGGTGCCCCATCATGGTAGCTGGGAGGCCATAGGCATTTGGCTTGCGCAGCTTGGACCCATGACCAGCCTCTATGAGCCGGCGAAACATCCGGCCTTAGACAGCTGGGTGAAAAGCTCTCGCCACCGGTCTGGTATGAGTTTGGCGCCCACCAATGTACGCGGAGTAGCGCAGTTACTAAAAAGTCTCAAACGAGGCGATAATGTTGTCATTCTGCCCGATCAGAGCCCGAGGCTCAGCGGTGGTGCTTTCAGTGTTCTGTTTGGCGTCCCAGCTTTAACAATGACTTTGACCCATAATCTTATTCAGCGCACCGGTTGTCAGGTGCTTTTTGTTGCCGCCGTGCGGGTTAAAGGCGGCTTTGAGATCGTTCTACAGTCGGCCCTGGATGATATTTACAGCGCCGATCAGCAGTCCAGCCTTTTAGCCTTAAACGCGGGGGTTGAATCAATTGTCGCGCTGGCTCCCAGCCAGTATCAATGGACCTATAAGCGTTTCAGAATCCAGCCAGATCAAGCCGGTGAACCTTATGATGCTGCAAACATCCTTTATCCCAAAAGGCCTCAGAACCACTAGATCATTGTTGGTCGTGCATTAGGAGCCTCCCATCACAGTCCCTTTACCTTTATCGCAGCGCGACGGTGCTAGGCCTCATCCCGAAACGATTTGGCGACGCTGCCGGTTTAGCATGGGTGACCCTGTGTCACCGGAATGGCGTGACTGGCTTTTGGACAGGGGCTCACTGACCAAGCGGCTCATTGATGCCAGCGATAACCAACTAACAGTGCAGGTGCTGAGCCAGAGGACGGAGATGGCGCGACCATCGGAAATACTGGCCCTATCTTTGCCGCCACGGCAAAGGGCGTTAGTTCGTGAGGTTCTACTTTTGGCTAACGGAGAGCCATGGGTTTATGCGCGAAGTGTTATCCCTTTAACCACATTGACGGGGCGCCTGCGGGCCTTAAGGCACTTAGATAATCGTCCCCTGGGTGCGTTGTTATTCAATGACGCCAGCATGACTAGACAACCCATAGAGGTGGCCACTATTGTGCCCGATACACTAGGTTTACCGGCGGCCCTTAATTCTATTCAGACAAATCTTTGGGGTCGACGCTCCGTCTTTTGCCTAGACAAAAAACCATTACTTGTTGCAGAGATATTTTTACCTGCTTTTAAACCTTACAATCAAAGCCTAGCATAAAGGGTAATCGAGATGACCATGAATAACGAACATCCCCAACCGGCTAGTCGTTGGTTACGCCTCATGCGCCTCGACAAGCCCATCGGCACTTACCTGTTGTTGTGGCCGACGCTCTGGGGGCTATGGTTTGCTGGTGAGGGAGCACCGTCGGCTGAAAACCTAATGATCTTTATGTTGGGCGTGGTCTCGATGCGCGCCGCCGGCTGTGTGATCAATGATTATGCCGATCGCAATGTAGACGGCCTTGTTGAGCGAACCAAACGCAGACCCCTACCCGCAGGAGAGATTGAACCCTATCAGGCCCTATTACTGTTCATTCTGCTGCTCTCGGTGTCCCTCGGCCTGGTTTTGATGACCAATCAACTGACCATTATGTTGTCTATTGGCGGTTTAGTATTAGCGTTCTGCTATCCTTTTTTAAAGCGCATTACCCATCTTCCTCAACTGGGCCTGGGAGCTGCATGGGCCTGGGCGGTGCCTATGACTTTTGCCGCGGAGCGGGGTCAATTGCCCGCCGGGCTGTGGTTAATTTTTGCTGCAGTAATCCTGTGGACTCTGGCATTTGATACCTACTATGGGATGGTTGATCGGGAGGATGATTTGAAGATTGGCATCAAGTCCGCTGCCATATTATTTGGCCGTTACGATCTAGCTATTATTGCACTATTGCAGTTGCTTAGCTTGGCACTATTGTTCGTTGCCGGACTGCAGTTTGGGCGTGGCTGGATCTACACCGCGGGATTGTTGGTCGCGGGCGGTTATTTTGTCAGGCAAAATTGTCAGGCCCGGAGTCGGAATCGGGACGCCTATTTTAGTGCTTTTTTAAATAATAATCGGGTCGGCCAGGTGATTTTTATTGGGCTATCGGCCGACTACTTTTTTCAACCATAGGGCGTTTTGTCGCCCGTGTCAGCGCTTTTGCCAGACGATTAATCGATTATTGGCGGGCATGGCATTATCTTCCCGAAGATTGAGGCCTGCATTCATGGCCAGCTGATTGATATCATGGAATTCTCTGATGCCCTGATGAGCAGACTGCTGCTGCAGCCGGTAATCAAAGTCAATATTCGACTGTGCATCCAGAACGCCTAAGTACTTGAAGGGGCCATAGAGACAAAATATCCCCCCTCCTAAAAGCCTTTGGCCGACACCGGCAAACATCGAGGCCACCGCGACCCAAGGCATGATATGCGCGGTATTAGCCGAGTACATCGCATCATAGCGGGCAGTTGGCCATGGGTCGCTCACCACATCCAATCGTATGGGGGCAATTAGATTGGGTGCCGGGTCGTCGTTAATCCACTGGTTAATACCCGCATGGTTTTGTACCCGATCACTCATCTGCCAAATGAGATGTGGCAGATTTTTGGCAAACCAGACGCCGTGTTGCCCCGTCCCGCTGCCTACCTCAAGAACAAGCTTCTTGTCAGTAAAGACACGCTCTAATATCTGACAGATAGCGATTTGATTATTGACGCAGGCCTGCGAAAACGGTTTAACCATAATATTATTGACTCTTGCCTTAACCAATATAACCTTAGAACAACCCTATGCAACGCACCTAAACGTCAAGATTATCGAATAAACACCCACTTGTCGGCGTCGCTCATAGCGGAAGAGAATGCATAGCCCTCAGAGTCAAAACCCTTAATCAAATCCACATCAGTAATTCTGTTCTTAATGATATAGGCGCTCATCAGACCCCGTGCCTTTTTTGCGTAAAAGCTGATAATTTTATATTTATCGTCTTTCTGGTCCATAAATACCGGAGTCACAATGCGCCCATTAATGGCTTTTACTTTTACCGATTTAAAGTATTCGTTGGAGGCGAGATTCACGAGTGTAGCCTGCGGCCCTGACAGTCCTTTATTGATTTGCTGGGTAATAATATCGCCCCAAAATTGATAGAGATCCCTACCGCGGCTATTACTCAATTTGGTGCCCATCTCGAGACGATAGGGCTGCATAAGGTCCAGTGGACGCAAAACGCCATAAAGTCCCGATAGAATGCGCAGATTATCCTGCGCCCATTGCAGATCCGCTTCGGACATAGCATCCGCATCTAGGCCCTTATAAACATCACCCTTAAACGCCAGTATGGCCGGGCGAGCGTTGTCATCATTAAACGGTGTGCTCCATTCTTGGAAGCGCTCATAATTCAGGGCCCCGAGCGTGTCACTAAGGCCCATTAGCGCACTGACCTCCTGAGGTGAAAGTGTTTTTAGGCCTTTGATTAGTTCCCCAGCCTCACTTAAAAGCGCCGGCTGAGTATGACTACGCGTCCCCGCTAAGCTGCTATAGTCTAGCTTTTTTGCAGGTGAAATAACTGTTAACATCATAGTAGTTGACCAGTTCATGAAAATTCAGTGCATTTGATGGAGCTATTATAGCAAGCTATAGCAGCCAAAGAGATCTCAAGGAGCAATAAAATGATACCAGCGATTCGCCCGCAATCCGTATTAATTTCAGTTCTGTTGCTAGCGCTTTTCGGCTGCGCTGTTAACCCGGTCACCGGTAAAAACGAACTCTCATTTATGTCAGCTCAGCAGGAGATCGCGGTGGGTGAGAAAAACTATCGTCCTTCACGCCAATCTCAGGGCGGTGACTACTATCTCAACCCGAAGCTACAAGCCTATGTCGCTGGAGTCGGCAGAAAACTCGCCGCGGTGAGCGGCCAGCCTGATTTACCCTACGACTTTGTGGTGCTCAATAACTCTGTGCCCAATGCCTGGGCGCTACCGGGGGGGAAGATAGCCATTAACCGTGGTTTACTCGTTTATTTAGAGGATGAGTCGCAGCTGGCAGCGGTACTGGCCCATGAGGTGGTGCATGCAGCTGCGCGGCATGGAGCACAGCAGATGAC
>TARA_B110000503_G_scaffold135972_1_pt1 | contig 27813 bp, 27 predicted proteins | sample TARA_B110000503 | Tara Oceans TARA_B110000503 (sample SAMEA4397472) | marine metagenome | biome: Polar Biome; feature: [SRF] surface water layer (ENVO:00010504); material: water (ENVO:00002006), including particulate matter (ENVO:01000060) such as... | depth 5 m | reverse complement strand
GTCTGTGAAGTCATAGAACCATCCTCAGATCGGGTCAGCGCACCGTGTCGCTTTGCTCATCGTTCAGGATGCGGCGGATGCGACTTTCAGCATATTTCAGTGGCGCGTCAAAGAGATCTTAAAAGCGATGTCATTACAGAACAGTTTTCGCGAATTGCAAAGATGGATATCAGCGTCGATGTTGAAGAGGTTGCAGCCCCTCTTGGCTGGCGTACGCGTTGCAGCGCCGTGACAACGAAATCTGGCGCACTGGGTTTTTACCAAGCTAGAAGCCATAAAGTTGTCCCAGTCGACGATTGCCGCATCTTGGTTCCTGAGATGAAATATGCCGAACTTGCCCAACGCGGTTCAAAGCCGGATCAAAGAATTGAAATCTCAATATCAAACACTGGCGAACGCACAATCGCAACAGCGCATTCGGGTGGTGAATCACCACTTCGTATAAGTGATGGACCCGATATTTCTCATTACAGAGTTGGGGATAGCTCATTTGAAGTGAGTCAAAAATCATTTTGGCAGAGCCATAAGGATGCGCCTCGAATTTTGACTGAAGCAGTCTTGCAATATGCGCAGTTACAAAGCGATGACTCTGTTCTCGATCTTTATGGGGGAGTAGGGCTCTTTGCCGCCAGCTTTCTTGAATTAATTGGACCAACAGGCACGGTCGATATTGTTGAAGGAAGCAAAAGCGCCACAGCAGATGCGGAGCGAAATTTCGCAAGCGCTAAAAATGTGAAGATTCATACAGGCGATGTTGCCCGTGTCATTACTCGCTTTGAGCGAGCCGATGTCATCGTCTTGGACCCACCTCGTGAAGGCGCCGGAAAACAGGTGCTTGAAAAGTGCACACAGCTTGGAGCTCGCGTCATTGTTTATGTGGCGTGTGATCCAGCAGCTCTTGCGCGTGATGCGGCCTACCTAGCCGAATCCGGTTACAGCTTAAAGGCGATGCGTGCCTTTGACCTCTTTCCTATGACTCACCACATCGAATCGGTTGCACAATTTGTGGCCAGTAAGGTATCTTGATGTCAAGATATCTCCCATGAAAGAAGTGCTGCAATGAGCCTGAACTCCCTTGGAAGCAAGAAGACCCTGACAGTTGCAGGCAGTTCCTATGAGATCTTCGATATCTCGCAGGTCAAGGGCGCCTCTGACCTTCCCTTCTCACTCAAAGTGCTCCTTGAAAATCTTCTGCGCACCGAGGATGGCGCCAATATTACAACTGAACATATTGCAGCCCTTGCTCAGTGGGATCCGGCGATTGAGCCAGATACTGAAATTCAATTCACTCCAGCGCGAGTAGTAATGCAGGACTTCACAGGAGTTCCATGCATCGTCGACCTTGCAACTATGCGCGAGGCAATTGTGGAGCTTGGGGGAGATCCTTCAAAGGTTAATCCACTGGCCCCAGCTGAGTTAGTAATTGATCACTCTGTGATCGCTGATGTCTTTGGAAGTAAAGATTCTTTTGAGAAAAATACAGATATTGAATACGAACGTAATCACGAGCGCTACAGATTCCTGCGTTGGGGGCAGGGCGCATTCGATGAATTTAAAGTTGTACCGCCTGGAACCGGAATTGTTCACCAAGTAAATATCGAGTATTTGGCTCGAGTCGTCATGACGCGTACCGTTAATGGAGTTCTCAGCGCTTATCCAGATACTGTCGTCGGAACGGATTCACACACAACTATGGTCAACGGGCTGGGGGTTCTAGGGTGGGGAGTAGGCGGCATCGAGGCAGAAGCTGCGCTACTTGGTCAACCTGTCTCCATGCTTATTCCTCGCGTTGTTGGATTTAAACTTTCGGGTGAATTACCAGTTGGAACAACTGCAACTGATATGGCGCTGACGATTACCGAGATACTGCGCAAACATGGCGTTGTTGGAAAGTTTGTTGAGTTCTATGGTCCCGGAGTTGTCTCGGTACCGATGGCAAATCGAACAACTATCGGGAATATGTCACCAGAATATGGATCTACATGCGCGATCTTCCCAATTGATGAAGAAACTCTTCGCTACCTTCGCCTGACTGGACGCAGCGATGATCAGATTGCACTTGTCGAAAAGTATGCAAAGGCTCAAGGAATGTGGCATGACCCAACTACTACTCCACGTTTTTCAGAACATGTCGAATTAGATCTCTCTACCGTTGTCTCATCCATTGCTGGCCCCAAGCGCCCTCAAGATAGAATTTCATTAACATCCTCTAAAGAAGCATTTGAGCAGATTCTGCCTACCTATTACTCGGATAAGACTGGCAAAGAGGCTTACCCTGTCAACGTAAAGGGCACCGATACCACCATTAAAAATGGCGATGTGGTCATTGCCTCGATTACATCATGCACGAATACTTCTAACCCATCAGTCATGATTGGCGCCGCTCTGCTTGCCAAAAAGGCGGTAGAGAAAGGGCTTACATCAAAGCCATGGGTAAAGACCACCTTGGCACCGGGCTCAAAGGTTGTTACCGATTACTATGATCGAGCTGACCTGACTCGATATATGGAAGCCCTTGGTTTTAATCTTGTCGGTTATGGCTGTGTTACTTGCATTGGAAACTCTGGACCGCTTCCGCTAGAGATCAGTAAGGCCGTTAACGAGAAAGACCTTGCAGTGACTGCAGTTCTTTCAGGAAACAGAAACTTTGAAGGGCGCATCAGCCCCGATGTGAAGATGAACTACTTAGCTTCACCCCCACTCGTCGTTGCATACGCGCTAGCTGGGACTATGGATCATGATTTTGAGTCAGATTCATTGGGTACCGATAAGTCCGGCAATCCAGTCTTCTTAAAGGATATCTGGCCATCAGCACAAGAGATTCAATCAGTAATTGAATCGTCAATCTCATCAGAAATGTTTAAGAAAGATTATGCAACGGTCTTCGATGGAGATCATCGCTGGAAGTCACTCGATACACCAACAGGCAAAACCTTCGATTGGGACCCTCAATCTACCTATGTGCGCAAGCCTCCCTACTTTGAAGGCATGCCTGCAGAACCGAAACCGGTTACAGATATAACAGGTGCACGCGTACTTGCAATTTTGGGGGATTCGGTCACTACTGATCACATCTCACCTGCTGGAAATATCAAAGCTGATTCACCAGCAGGAAAATATCTTGAGGCGCACGGAGTAGATCGTAAGGATTTCAACTCATACGGTTCTCGACGTGGAAATCATGAGGTAATGATTCGCGGCACCTTTGCAAATATTCGTCTTAAGAATCTACTTCTCGATGGAGTCGAAGGCGGATTCACAAGAAACTTCCTCAGCAATGGTGATCAGGCAACAATTTACGATGCATCAGTTGCATACCAAGCTGCAGGAGTTGGCCTGGTAATCCTTGCCGGAAAAGAATATGGATCTGGTTCATCACGCGACTGGGCTGCAAAAGGAACTGCATTACTTGGCGTCAAGGCGGTCATCGCCGAAAGTTTTGAACGTATCCATCGTTCAAATCTCATTGGAATGGGTGTGCTTCCATTGCAATTTACCGATGGCGCTAGCGTTCAATCTCTTGGACTCACAGGCGATGAAACATTTATGATTTCAGGAGTTGATGCTCTCAATAACGGTTCTATTCCTAAAGAGGTCACTGTGACCGCAGGTGGTAAGAGCTTTGCCGCCAAGGTACGTATCGATACGCCTGGAGAGGCGGATTACTATCGCCACGGTGGAATCATGCAGTACGTACTGCGCCAACTGCGTGGCTAATCTAGACTGCTCCAATGCTTGAATCAATCAAGAGCCCAGATGATCTGCGCACCCTGTCACAGGATGAGCTAGTCATACTCTCCGAAGAGATTCGCCAATTTCTTATCGCAAAAGTTTCAAAGACCGGCGGACATCTGGGTCCAAATCTAGGCGTTGTCGAACTAACGCTTGCTATCCATCGCATCTTTAATTCACCACGCGATGTCGTTCTCTTCGACACCGGACATCAGTCATATGTACATAAAATTGTCACAGGACGCGCCGACCAATTTGATTTGCTGCGTCAACGTGGCGGAATAGCTGGCTACCCCAACCGTCGAGAAAGCGCTCATGATGTAATCGAAAATTCACATGCATCAACTGCGCTCTCATGGGCCGATGGAATATCTCGGGGGTTCTCGCTGACCGGTCAGAGAGATCGCCATGTCGTCGTCGTAGTCGGTGATGGCGCACTCACTGGTGGAATGTCTTGGGAAGCACTCAATAACATCGCAGCAGCTGATGATCGGAATTTAATAATTGTTGTTAATGACAACGAGAGGTCCTATTCACCCACTATCGGAGGTCTTGCTACCTATCTTTCAACACTTCGAGTAACTCGTGGCTATGAACGTTTCCTTGATTGGGGCAAGGAAGTTCTCGCAAAGACTCCAGTAGTCGGCAGCCCAATTTATGAAACTTTGCACGGAATGAAGAAGGGCATCAAGGACATTGTGGCCCCTCAAGGAATGTTTGAAGACCTTGGCCTTAAATATGTAGGCCCCATCGATGGCCACGATATTACTGCTATGGAGCGAGCTCTTGAACAGGCTAAAGAATTTGGTGAACCAGTACTTATTCATGTCATCACTGAAAAAGGGCGAGGCCATAAGCCTGCAACAGATGATGAAGCTGAGAAGTTTCATGCTGTTGGAGTAGTTGATCCAGAAACTGGCGCACCTCTTGCAGAGTCATCTACCAGTTGGACCGATATCTTTGCTGAAGAGTTGACGGTTCTGGGCCACGAACGCAGCGATATCGTAGCTATTACCGCTGCAATGCTTGGACCAACAGGGTTAGATAAATTTGAAGAGACATTCCCTGATCGCACAATAGATGTCGGTATCGCCGAACAACATGCAGTAACAAGTGCTGCAGGCCTTGCCTTTACTGGACTGCATCCAGTCGTTGCACTTTATTCAACCTTCCTTAATCGCGCCTTTGATCAGCTACTCCTTGATGTTGCACTGCATAAGGCGGGAGTTACCTTCGTATTAGATCGCTCTGGTATTACAGGCGATGATGGACCCTCTCACCACGGAATTTGGGATTTAGCGTTGACTGGAATCGTTCCAACGCTGCACGTTGCAGCTCCTCGCGATGCTGCCCGGCTTCGAGAAACTCTCCGTGAAGCTCTTCTCATTTCTGATGCTCCCTCTCTTATTCGCTTTCCTAAGGGAGCAGTCCAGCCAGATATTCCAGCCTTCGAACGCCGCGATGGCATAGATGTTCTCTATCGCGGAGAGAGTGCCGATGTACTTCTTGTCAGCGTTGGCGCAATGGCTGCTATCGCTGTTGAAGCGGCATCTCAGGCATACCGCGAAGGCGTTGGCGTCACAGTTATTGATCCGCGTTGGGTAAAGCCGCTGCCAGAATCGCTGATCACCATGGCCCAGCGCTATAAGAGCGTTGTTGTCCTTGAAGATGGAATTCGCCATGCTGGAATTGCTAGCTCAATATCTGAGCTCTTCCGTGAGTGCGGGCTCAACGTTGCCATCCACAGTATCGGCGTACCGCTTGAATTTATCGAGCACTCAAAGCGAGCACAGATAATGGAAGATTTAGGAATTACAGCTCAGAAGATTTCACGCGATATTGTCGAGTGGAGTTCTACTGTGGTAGAGATCCAATACCCGGTGCATGAAAGCGCTGACCAGAAACAGCCTCGCTAATTCCTTCGCGGTCCAGGTAGGGAAGTATTCCTCCAAGATGCATCGGCCAACCAGCGCCCATCAACATGCAGAGATCAATCTCGGCCGGAGTTGAAACGACGCCTTCATCAAGCATCATGCGAGCTTCCTCAGCTAGCGCTTTGAGTGCACGTATCCGAACTTCATCAGCAGTTGATGGTGTACTTCCTTTATGGACCAGAGCAAGGGCTGCAGGATTGGCACCTACGCTGCCATCCGCGTTCTTGATATAGAAAGTTTTAACTCCCTCTTTGACCATCGCCTGCATCGTAGGGGAGATGCGATAGCGGGGCCCAAGATTCTTATTGAGAGTTTCAGCCACATGCAGCGCCACACCTGGCCCTACAAGTCCCAGTAGTTCAAATGGAGACATCGGGAAACCGATACTGCGCATTGCATTATCGGCAACTGCAGGCTCTGTTCCCTCATCGACTGCATCGGTGATCTCACCCATAAAGCGAGTGAGCAAGCGATTAACAACGAAGCCAGGAGCATCTTTGCAGATGATCATTGTTTTTTTGAGCTCTTTACCTATAGCCACGGCTGTAGCAGTTGTCGCATCATCGGTCTTTGAAGTGCGAGCAACCTCAAGAAGAGGCATCACTGCAACAGGGTTGAAGAAGTGAAAGCCCACTACGCGTTCTGGGTGTTCAAGGCCTTCACTCATACGCTCGACAGAGAGCGATGACGTATTAGTGGCTAAGACACATTCTGGTCCGACAATCTGTTCAAGCTTCTTAAAGAGTTCCTGCTTGAGTGTGAGCTCTTCAAAGATTGCCTCAATGACAAAATCACAACCAGCAAAAACTTGTTGGTCGGCAGATCCGCTGATTAATAGCGTAAGGCGGCCCGCAGATTCAGCGCTCATACGCTTCTTCTCGACCAACTTGGCGAGCTCTGCCTTAACCCACGCAACGCCTTTATCCGCGCGCTCTTGATCGATATCTGTCATGACAACAGGACATTTGAGATTACGTAGAAGCAGGAGCGCTAGTTGTGAAGCCATGAGCCCTGCACCAACTACTCCGACGCGAGAAACTTTTCTGGCAAGAGCAGGCTTGGGCGCACCTTCAACTTTTTTGCGCTTCTTCTGAATAACGTTGAAGGCATAAAGGGATGCGCGCAGTGGATCTGACATTACAAGATCTGCCAAGGTTGCATCTTCAGCATCAAAACCTTCGGCGCGTGTATTGGTTCGCGCGGCAGCGATGAGTTCAAGGGCCTTGGTAGGAGATGCGATTTCTGCGCCGCCATATTTTTTCAAGGCAGCAGCGCGGCCGGCGGCAAGGGAGGCATCCCATGCGGGATCAGTTGAATAATCTTTACGCTCGATTTTTCTTGCACCACTTAAGATAGAGGCAGCAAAGGCGACAGATTTTTCAAGGAAATCTGAAGGCTCATAGATAGCATCAACAACTCCGAGTGCAAGTGCATCCTTAGACTTCATCATGGTGTTGTTATTGAGTGCATTACCAATAATTACTTGCACTGCGCGTTCTGGGCCGATGAGCTTTGGGACAATCGTTGCACCGCCCCACCCAGGAACGAGCCCTAGGAATACTTCAGGAAGAGCGGTAAAGGCGGTACTTGCCAGAGTGCGGTAGGTACAGTGAAGTCCAACTTCTAGACCGCCACCGAGGGCTAACCCATTAATGAAGGCGAAGGTTGGAATACCAATCTCATCAAAGCGGCGGAAGACATCGTGACCGAGTTTGCCGATAGCTAACGCCTGCTCGCGCTTATTAAGAAAGGCTAGCCCCGATAAGTCTGCGCCGGCTGCAAAGATAAATGGCTTACCAGTAATAGCGATTGCCGCAGGCTCTCTCGATGCTGCATCGGTGATGGCAGCGCCAAGTGCCTGAAGTGATTGCGGGCCAAATGTATTGGGACGATTATGATCAAAGCCATTATCGAGTGTGATGAGCGCAAGGTTTCCTGCAAATCCGAAGGGAGTTAGATCTACATCACGAACTAGCGCATGCGTTACTACCTCTTCAGGTGCACCTTCAGGAAGGGCCATTGGTGTTGTCATTAGCGTTCTGCTCCAGTGCTCGCTGTACCGTTCCAGTGTGGGTTCTCCCAGATGACTGTGCCACCCATTCCAAGACCGATACACATTGTTGTAATGCCATAACGCACATCTAACTTCTCTTCAAATGTTCGCGCCAAATTAAGCATCAGGCGCACACCAGATGATGCCAAGGGATGTCCGACAGCAATTGCGCCACCATAGGGATTAACGCGCGGATCATCATCTGCGATTGCAAAGTGATCAAGGAAAGCTAATACCTGAACTGCAAATGCTTCGTTAATTTCAAAGGCTCCAATATCGCCAATTACAAGTCCAGCTTTATCAAGAGCTTTAATAGTTGCAGGAACTGGTCCGTAACCCATCACTTCAGGTTCCACGCCTGCAAAGGCAAAGGTCACAAGGCGCGCCTTAATAGTTAGCCCAAGTTCGAGAGCTTTCTCTTCACTAGCCAATAACGCTGCAGTTGCACCATCGTTAAGCCCTGATGAGTTTCCTGCAGTGACGCGACCTGCTGGACGAAAGGGAGTCTTTAAACCAGCAAGTCCCTCCATTGTCGTTGTTGGTCGTGGCCCTTCATCAATGGTTGCAATACCCCAACCAAGTTCTGCACTTCGCGCCGCAGTCGGAATTAAGTCGCGCTGAATCTTTCCATCTGCATAAGCCTGGGCAGTTTTGATTTGCGAATTAAGGGCGTAACGATCTGCGCGTTCTTTTGTTAATTGAGGAAAGCGATCATGAAGACGTTCAGCTGTTGCACCCATGGCGAGCGCATCTTGTTCAACAAGTTTTTCTGCCAAATAACGTGGATTGGGATCCATGAGTTCGCCCATTGGATGATTTCCCATATGTTCAACGCCACCTGCGATTGCAATATCAATTGCACCCATCGCGATAGCTCCAGCGATAGTTGTTGTTGCAGTTAGCGCACCTGCGCACCAGCGATCTATCGAATACCCAGGAACGGTTTTAGGAAGACCTGCAAGAAGCGTTGCGCTACGACCGATATTCATTCCTTGATCACCAGTCTGTGTTGCAGCAGCGATGGCAACATCTTCAATTGCATCCGGTGCAACCTTGGGGTTTCGCTCTAAGAGCCCACGCATTGCGCGGACCATAAGGTCATCGGCGCGAGTACCGGCATACATACTGCCGGCCTTTCCAAAAGGTGTGCGAACTGCATCGACAAGGACAACGCTTCGGGACATGAGACTTCCTTCTTCTGGTGAGTATGTTGCTAGGTTACCCGTCAGTAGTAAAAAAGGCTATGCAGCCAGAAGGGTTTTCGCCTTCTTCGCAGGAGCTAGATAGGTAACCAGCGTTGCAACAAGGTAGCTGCTCCAGATCAGAAGTTGCAACCATGAGGTTGTTGTATCAAAACCAATGGTTCCACCTAGGAAGGCTGCGATAAATGACTCTTTAGGCATCCAGGCAGTGACATCCCACGCAAAGGCATCTGGAGCCGGCAGGAGGCCAAATTCCTGGAATTCATGAACTCCATAAGAAAGAACGCCTGCAGCCACGATGATGAGCGCGATTCCTGAGTAGGTAAAGAAGCGAGAGAGGTTGATCTTGACTGCTCTCTTATAAATTCCAAATCCAAGGCCGACAGCAAGAGCTAGCCCCAGTACGAGTCCGAGAGTCGCTGTTGAGAAAGCGCCGACAGTGCGAAAGTTTGTGTAGAGAAAGAGTGATGTTTCAAGGCCCTCTCGAGCAACGGCGAAGAATGCGACAAATGCTAAAGCAACAGGGCCAGTAGTTACTGCAGCCTCTGCCTTGCCATGGAGCTCATCGCGAAGACTACGCGCTGTGCGCTTCATCCAGAAGACCATCCAGGTAACCAGGGCGACGGCTACAAAGGAGGTTGTGCCAGCAAAGAGCTCTTCGCCGCGGGAAGAGAGTTCAGCGGAGGTAAAGCTCAGGAATGCACCCAGGGCCAGGCTTGCAGCGATAGCAGTTGCCACACCGGTCCATAGCGCTTTCAGATGGCTGCGTCGCTCGGTCTTGACTAGATAGGCGACAAGGATGCCGACGATGAGGGCGGCTTCTAACCCTTCACGAAGGGCGATGATGAATGTACTGAGCATAGGGGGAGGTTAATTCACCTTGATGAATTACGCAACTCCAGCGTTGCGTAATTCATCACTCCTGGGTCTGCGCCTCTTCTACTACGATTTCTAAGGGATCGGTCTCAAGAAGGGCTGCCTCCAGGATGGGGGATGCAATCTCTGCCTGCCAGCGGCGGGCTCCCATGGAGCACAGAGCCTCAAAGACTGAAATCGTCGGAGGTTGCCAGCAGATACGACGGACGAGTTCTGGGCTAATCATATTTTCAAGTGGAATCGAGAGCTCTTCAGCCCGAACCTGCAAGTTAAAACGGGCATGTGATAGAGGCGCAAACTTTTCAGGAAAGCGCTCGCGCCAAATCTTGATTGGCGGCATGGCATCGCTCTTGCTACGCGCCTCTGGCCATTGATCTTCAGGAAGAGCTACGGCATCTGTAATGCAACTTATCCATATGGCAGCGTTTTCTAGCCAGCGCGCTCGCAATCCCAGGGGGCGAAGGATCTTTTCAAGATGCTTGCGATTTGTAATCGGATCCTTATCGGATGCAAGAGCAATCTCTGTTATTGCTGCATCTGAAAGCAGGCGACCAGGAGAAATGTCTTGCTCCTGAGCAAGTTCATTACGCGCTTGCCATAGCTGGCGAATAACTGCCATGTGGTTACGTTTCTTTACCTTATGCATTCCAGAGGTTCGACGCCATGGGTCAATGCGGGGCGCAGGTTCTGGGGCGTTAATGATTGCGGCAAAATCCTCTTCAGCCCAGCTCCATTTTTCTGCATCGACTAATAGTTGATAAACCTTATCTCGCAATTCAATCAGTAGTTCTACATCAAGGGCTGCGTAATTGAGCCAATCATGGGGCAGGGGACGTTTTGACCAATCAACTGCCGAATGTTCTTTTGCAAGTGATGCACCCATGAGAGATTCAAGGAGAGGACCTAGCCCAACGCGAGCAAGACCTGCGATACGACCACCTAATTCGGTATCGAAGAGAGTCTGGGGAAAAATGCCGACTTCACGAAGACAAGGCAGATCCTGAGTGCTTGCGTGCAAAATTACCTCTTGATCTGAAATCATCGAATTCAGGGCTGTAAAGCATCGATGTCCTGGGCCAAAAGGAATCGGATCAATCAGATGAAGTCCACCGCCTGCTCTCTTAATTTGAATCAGATATGCGCGCGCACTGTATTTATATCCAGATGCTCGCTCTGCATCAAAGGCGAAGGGACCATGGCCGGCTGTCAATTGAGTTAACGCTACATCGAAGGCTGCTTCGGTATCGATAATTGAAGGAACGCCTTCCGCGGGATGCAGAAGTGGAGTTGGCGCCTGTTCTTCTTCGACTTCAGACACGTCGACGAGCAGAACTAATGGATGCAACTCCATCGGGAATCGGTGGAAGTCCGGCAACTTCAGTCATGAGGTTGCACCATCCTTCTACATGAGAAAATATTTCTTCGACTGATTTAATAACTGGAGACCATGAAGCTCTGATTTCTATTTCAGAATCATCGTTGCGGGGGGATAACTTTCCAAAGGAGGCACTTGATACTCGCGTCACCGTTCCACTCGGAGCGTTCAATCTCGCTCCTGTTGCTTGCAATGAATCTAAGAGCCAGTTCCAGCCAACTTCAGGCAAGAGTGGATCTTCTTGCATCTGACTATCGACATCTGCACGCATAAAAGTGACGCAACGGAAGTCACCTTCCCATGTATCTTGCCCACCAGGTTCGTGAAGTAAAACAAAGCGACCGGAGGCAACCTCATCCTCTGCATCCCCAGTGAGACCGTTTGAAATATCTGCCGTAAAAGCAAAAGAATACGTCGCTAATTTTTGTGGAGCAGGAACTTCCTCAAGAGTAATTTCGCTACGTGGAGTGAAGGTACGAAGAAGTTCAATCATCTCATCAAAGGAAAGCATCGACTTCACTGGTTAATTCTAAAGTTGAAGGCATTTGATTCGTGGGAGGTTGGAGCTTAGGGCCTGTAGAGTTGCGGATTATGGCTGGCATTCTGGCGCTTTTATCGAGCGCGCTCTGGGGTAGCGCTGATTATCATGCAGGAAAATTAAGTAAAAATTTTCCCGCAATTGCAGTTCTTGCATCCAGTCAGGCGATTGGCTTCATCGTAGGTGCAACCCTTGTGCTCACTACTGCTTCGTGGCGAGCTGTTGCTTTCGGCAGTAACGGATATTTCCTGCCAGGAATCTATGCAGGATTAGCTGGTTATGCAGGTCTACTTTGTCTCTATGGGGCCCTATCAATGGGGCGAATGGGTGTTGTCTCGCCCATCAGTTCACTTGGCGCACTGATTCCATTATCTTATGCGATTTTTATTAAAGGTGATCAACTTTCAGCCATTGTGAGCATAGGAGTTATCGCAGCTCTCGTTGGAGGCTTCCTGGCAACTGGCCCAGAACTTTCTCAAGGTCTTCCTGTCAAACCTGTCTTGCTCGCGCTAGGAGCTGCAATTTTCTTCGGCGTTGCCTTAATTTGTATGGCGATCGGATCTGAAAGTAGCGCTTTAATGACAATGTCAACGATGCGAGCAACAACGCTCGTCATCGGCGCTGCACTCTTTGCTCGTTTTCGCACCTTTGGTGGGCTTGGTAAAGCCGAACTTCCTATTCTCATTTTTATTGGAGTTGCAGATTTTGCAGCAAACTTGCTTCTGGGTGTTGCTACCACGAAAGGCTTGGTCTCACTCGCAATGGTTTTGGGCTCTCTCTACCCAATCGCGACAGCGCTGCTTGCCTATATTTTCCTGGCAGAGAGATTACATAAGGTGCAATATGTAGGAATTGTTCTAGCAGTTTTTGGTGTAGCGATTATTTCCTCTTTTTAAGGGCGCTGATTAATCCAAGTAATTAATTTATGCGGGCAGATATGAAGCGAGTGCCATCTACAGAATACTCTTGCGCAAAGTTGAAGTAGGCCAATAATTTTTCGATATCGATTTTATTTTGACCGCCGGTAACCTCGGTGACGCTTAACTCAAGTGCATCAACGCGGTTGGCTGCAATAAGTGCACTCACAATTGCTGTTCCGCCTTCGATATGAACGTTTTCTCCAAAAATTTTCTGCGCTCTGGTTAGAGCATCTTCAGGCGATAAATTCCAACAATGCGCCAATCGGTTATCTGCAAGTGGATTAATGAGAGAACGTGAAATGACGACAACTGGTACAGGAGAACGGTGATAGGGCTCAGATCGAGCAGTCTTTCCACCGATTACAATGCAGTCAGCGAGCCGCCTACGTGCCAAGAAAGTACTTCGATCAGCTTTGCTCGATACGCCCGCGGAATTGCCATCGAGAGAGGTAGAGCCATCTGCGCCCACCACAAGCGTTACCGTGACCGTCATATGCAGAAGAATATGGAATTTCTCACTCATTTATCAGCCAAATAGCTCCTTTGACATTGAAAATCGATAGAGAGGGGCGTTAGCCTTAAAACATGAGAAGAGGGTTGAGTGCCGGCGCTGTTATCTCAAGTCTGCTCGTTCTCGCCTCTTTCATCACACCTCCCGTGGCATCTGCAGCTCAAACTCTTGCCCAAGTAAAGGCTCAAGTAACGCAGTTGGAAGAGGAAGCCACTACTGCAGCTGAAGGTGCACAAGAGGCGAAGGTCAAACTAGCTGAGTTGACTCGCAGCCTTGCAGGTATTCAGGCAGAGGCTGAGGCGCAAGGTAAGACCGTTGATGCAATTTCAAAAACTTTAGGCACTATAGCAATTAATCAATATATGTCAGGTTCCATTAGCCAGAGCATGGAGCTTCTCTTCTCATCCGACCCCACTCTCTATCTCTCATCTGCAGGGGTGCTGGAAGCGATAACGCGTCGTAAATCTACGCAACTTCGAAGGTTTCAATCGGCCGAACAGAAGCTCAATGCCACTTCCTTGACGGTCAGCGATCGTTTGGCACAAGTAAAGGTTCAGCAGAAGAAGTTTGCAGCGCAAAGCTCTCTTGCAACTGCGAAATTAGAGCAAGCGCAAGCAGTACTTGCAAACTTGAAGAAGGAAGATCGTGAACGCTTAGCAAAGATCTCTGAAGATCAAGAGAATGCAGATCAGGCAGCGTCGTTGAAAGCCGCAAAGAACGCATCAGCGATTTCAGGAAGAGGCGGCATTGCTCTTAGATTTGCTTTGAAGCAAATCGGCGATCGTTATGTCTTCGGTGCCGACGGCATGACTTACTGGGATTGTTCGGGCCTTACGATGCGCGCCTTCCAGGCTGCAGGTGTGTCGCTGCCGCATTCATCGGCGGCACAATCACGGATGGGTAAATCGATTCCATTTAACCAGAAGAAACCTGGTGACCTACTCTTTTATGGCAGACCCGTCTCCCACGTTTCCATCTACATGGGTCGTACACAAATGGTTCATGCTCCTCGTTCAGGTTCTCGAGTTAAAGTAGTTGAATCCCTAAGTATGGGACCTAAGCAATTGGTTGCAGTGCGCCGCTTCTAATGAATATAGAGAAAATTCTTTGTATCACCAATGATTTTGGCCCTCGAGCCGGCGGAATAGAAACTTTTGTCATGGGTCTGATCGAAAGACTTCCGCGTAATTCAGTCATTGTCTACACCTCATCTCAAGAAGGTTCAGAGCCCTTTGATAAGAGGTGGCTTGCTGAGTATGGAGTAGAAGTAATCCGCGATAAGTCCCAAATTTTGCTTCCAACGCTACGAGTTGGACGGGCGGTGCGTAAGCTCGCACAAGATCGAGCAATTACTCTTTCGATCTTCGGCGCTGCAGCACCTCTTGGCATTTTATCCCAAGGATTGCGCAAGGCGGGGGTCAAGCGGATTATTGCTCTGACGCATGGGCATGAAGTCTGGTGGGCCAAGGTGTGGCCATTTTCTTGGATACTGCGAAGAATCGGCAATAGCGTCGATCACCTGACCTACCTGGGAGATTTTACTAGATCAGAAATCGGTAAGGCGCTTTCGCCACATGCAATCGATGCAATGGTCAAGATTGCTCCAGGTATTGATACAGAACACTTCAAACCAACTGAAAGTCTGGTTCGCAACGAACTCGGACTTGGAACGAAGAAAGTAATCGTCAGCGTTGGTCGGTTAGTACATCGCAAGGGTCAAGATATTCTCATTGATGCTTTGCCAGAAATTCTTCAATCTATTCCCGATACACACCTACTCTTTGTTGGAGAGGGTCCCTATAAAAAGGAATTGCTCAAACGGGCCGAGAAGTTATCGGTCATGAAATCGATAACATTTGTTGGGCGCATTCACTATGCAGATCTTCCTGCATATTTCTGTGCTGGAGATATTTTTGCGATGCCATCTCGTTCACGTCTTGCAGGACTTGAAGTTGAAGGTCTTGGAATTGTCTATCTAGAAGCTAGTTCATGCGCCTTACCAGTCATTGCAGGAAATTCTGGGGGAGCACCGGATGCAGTGCTTGAAGGCGTTACAGGTTTTGCTGTCGATGGAACTTCGCCTTCAGCGGTTGCGCGAGCAGTAATTACCTTGCTCTCTGATTCACAACTAGCGCAGCGTATGGGTGCACAGGGCAGGCAATGGGTCATCGATGAATGGCGGTGGTCGCTCTGGGCTGAGCGCTTTGCACGACTCCTTCGCTAAAACTTCTTATTCAATAAGCCCTGATTTCTTGGCTAGCTCTATCGCCTGTACGCGATTTTTTACACCTAACTTTCGATAAATCTTCGACAAGTGCGTCTTCAGAGTTGATTCAGCAATGAAATTATCATGAGCCAACTCTTTCAATGGGCAACCTCTGTGAAGTTGAGAAAGAATCTGCAATTCGCGCTGTGAGAGTCCAAAACGATCACCCTGGCGCGAAAGAGCTGATGCAATATTGCGTGCGGTAAATGAGCGAGGAGATGCTAAGGCGTGATCAATACTTGCCATGAGTTCATTAAGGGGAGCAGATTTTTGAACAAATGCGCTGGCTCCGGCTTTCATAGAAGCCAGCACATATTCATCGCTCTCATTAAAGCTAAGAACTACGATTGCAATTGATTTAGAGAGAGATCGCGCCCACGAGACTATTTCAAGTCCATTTCCATCAGGAAGATTGATATCAATTATGATCAGCTCAGGATTGATGTGTGCAATCTGAGCTAAGGCTTCAGCTTTTGATGCGGCATGATGAACGCGACATTGGATTCGCAATTGCAGAGCCTTTGAAACTCCCTCGCGAACAACAGCATGATCATCGACAATCAGTGCGGAAAGTATCCGGGTCACAATAAGATACTGATGCGCGTGCCTTTCATACTTTCTATCGTAATGATGCCATCAATGGCCTCAACACGTTCGGTGATGCCCTGTATTCCATATCTGCCTTCGTGCAAAGTCGCGCCTCCTATCCCGTCATCAACAATTTCAAGACATGCTCGATTGTCGATGGGATAGAAGAAAACTCCAATGTGGGTAGCCCCAGAATGTGTGACTGCATTACGTAGGATTTCAGAAGCTATAGCCAGCAGTTCACTCTCAGTTTCTGGCCGAATAAGAACTTCTTCAACCTGCACGTTCAACTTAATCTGTGTGACCAGGCGTTCGGATAGCGCAATCAAGGCTTGATGAAAGGGGGCTTTGAATTCTCGTCGAAGCGCCAAAATCTCATCTCGCACCTTTGTTACCAGCTCATCAACTGAAAGCCTTGTAGCTCGAATTTCGCTACGCGCCTTAAGAGTCAACTCTTCATCAGAGAGGAGCAAATCCAAAGAGTAGCCAATTCCGACGAGATCTTGAGCGATGCCATCATGAAGATCCCGAGCAACACGTAAGCGCTCAGGAGTAGCCACAAGAATTTTTCTACTTAGTAGTTTTCTACTTAGTAAAGAGTTCAGCTATTTCAGAGGCGTAACGCTCTGCGATGACATGGCGCTTAAGCGAAAGCTTTGCAGTGAGCTCGCCACCAGCGATTGTGAAATCATCTGCCAGTATGGTGAATTTACGGATGGACTCTGCCTTAGAGACTGCCTTATTGGCTTCATCGACTGCGGTCTGTATGACGGCAATCAAATCTGGATCATTGATTAAGGTGCTTATGGTTGCGCCAGTCTTAGCATTAGCTGCAATCCACCCCTTCAACATATCTTGATCAATAGTCACGAGTGAGGCAATAAAAGGTTGATTATCACCGACGACCATACATTGGCTGACAAGTGGGTGCGCACGAAGTCGATCTTCAAGGACAGCAGGTGCAACATTCTTTCCACCAGCGGTCACAATCAATTCCTTCTTGCGACCTGTGATGTACAAAAATCCTTGATCATCGAGACGACCTATATCGCCAGATTTAAACCATTGACCATCAAAGGTTTCTTGGTTTGCAGCATCATTCTGCCAATAACCGCGCATAACAATTGATCCCTTAATGAGGACTTCACCGTCATCTGCAATCTTGATTGATGTACCCGGAATAGGTCGTCCTACTGAACCAACGCGTAGATTTTGTGTGAGATTAAGAGTTGCCCCGGCTGTAGTTTCAGTAAGTCCGTAACCTTCCAGAATTGTTATCCCAGCGCCGCGATAGAAATGGCCTAGGCGAGTTCCAAGGGGTGCTCCACCAGAGATAGCTGCTTCAACAGAGCCACCCATTGCAAGGCGAATCTTTGAAAATACAAGTTTGTCGAAGAGGGCGTGTTTCAGGGTAAGGAGAGGGTTAAATCCTCTCTTATCTTTCGACTCGCTATAGGCGATAGCAACTTCTGCTGCCTTTCTAAATATCTTGCCCTTACCAGCTGCTTCGGCCTTGGCCTCTGCACCGTTGTAAATTTTTTCGAAGATGCGCGGTACGGCAAGCACAAATGTTGGCTTAAATGATGCCAAATCTGCTTGCAACCTTCCGACCGGATCGCTGCAATGAGCAAGATGTAAGCCCGCATGTATCGCGCCAATTTCAACCATACGACCGAATACGTGGGCCACGGGCAAGAAGAGAAGGGTTGACCCGCCAGGCTTGAGGAAGAGATCGCTTGCACCTTCAACAACATTTCCACATTCAGCAAGAAAGTTGGAGTGTGTTAATTGAACGCCTTTTGGACGACCTGTGGTTCCTGAGGTGTAGATGAGAGTTGCCAGAGTATCTGGTACGAGCGCTTTACGCCGTAGCTCAACTTCATCATCTGAAATATTTTTACCTGCGTTCTTAAGAACACTGAGCACATCATCGGTCATTACCCATACGCTCTTGGTCGCCTGGGGCAAAACCGGTGTGATGAATTCGCGATGAGTTGGAGTTTCTACAATGATCGCAACAGAACCTGAATCATTAAGAATCCAATCGACTTGTTCGGCAGACGATGTTTCATAAATAGGAACAACGCATCCACCTGCATACCAAATAGCAAAATCAAGAATCGTCCACTCGTAGCGGGTGCGAGCCATGATGGCGACTCGGTCACCGATCTGTATTCCGGAAGCAATGAGCCCCTTTGCCGTTGCGCGAATTTCTTCTTCAACCTCGCGGGCGCTCATCTTCTGCCATCCATCTCCTAGAGGACGCGACATCGTGATGCGATCTGGTTCAAACCATGCGCGCTCTGAAATTAGATTGGTGAGATTTCCTGCTGTGGCAGCTGGAATGATTGCTGGGATTGCGACTTCGTTCATGGCGCTAACGCTAGCGGGAGTGGGCCGAAATTGGGAGGGCTTTGCGAATAAAATAAAAGTCACAGTTTTGGTACTCTTGCGCACATGTCAGAGAGAAGCGTTTCCACAGTCATAATCGAGGCTCCACTAGCGGCAGTTCAAGAGGCGCTCTTCACAGTTGGGTCATATCCAGAGTGGCTCTCCTCTATCAAGAAAGCCGATGTGCTCGAAACGGATTCAGAGAATCGTGTTTTGAAAGCGAAGCTGACTATTGATGCAGGAATGATGAAAGACCGCGTTGTTTTAGATTATGACTGGAGCAACGCTCCGGCAACACTTTCCTTCACTATGGATGAAGCAGATTTACTGACGCAGATGGATGGTACGTATACGCTCAAAGCGATAGATGCGGATTCAACTCAAGTGACATATGAACTCACCGTCGCAGTCGGAATGCCAGTGCCCGCCATGATGATTACTAAAGCTCAACAACAGACAATAGATGCAGCTCTTAAGGAATTAGCGCAGCGAGTCTCGTAAATGGGATTCACGATTGGCATCGACGTTGGTGGAACAAAAGTTCTCGCTGGGGTAGTTGATGATTTTGGAGTGGTACTAAAGTCAGCTCGGCGTGATACACCTCGCGAAGGCGGCCCTGCTCTTACTCAAACAATTGCAGATGTTGCTAAAGAGTTGATGTCACAATTCCCAGTCGATTCAGTTGGAGTTTCAGCAGCTGGATTTGTTTCATCAGATCGTAAGACAATGCTTGCAACTCCCAATATTGCTGGTTGGAACGGTGTAGATCTTGATGCACAATTGACTTCTTTAATTGGCCTGCCTGTAGTGATTGAAAACGATGCTAACGCTGCAGCGTGGGGTGAAGCGCGATTTGGTGCAGGACGCGGAAAGCGCCACATGTTATTGCTGACAGTCGGCACAGGAATTGGTGGTGGAATTGTTGTTAATGGCGAGCTCTACAGGGGAGCCTTTGGAATTGCTGCGGAAATTGGCCATATTCGCGTTGTACCTGATGGCCATCTCTGTGGATGTGGTGCACGTGGATGTTTTGAACAATACGGCTCTGGCAATGCGCTGATGCGCCATGCACGAGAAGCAGTTGCGGCTAGCCCTGATATTGCTCGCAACTTATTATCACGAGGCGATGGCACACTTGTTGGTCTTACCGGTGCTGCGATCGCAGATGCAGCGCGCGATGGAGATGCAGTAGCTCTTGCTGCATTTAATACAACAGGACAATGGTTAGGCGCTGGAATCGCATCCCTTTCGGTAATTCTTGATCCAGAATGCGTGGTTATTGGCGGCGGTGTTATTGATGCCGGAGATATTTTACTTAAACCAACGCGCGAAGCTCTTGAACGGTATATGCCATTTGCAGGTAAGCATCCATACCCAGAAATTATCGCCGCCCAATTAGGTAATGAGGCAGGCTTAGTAGGAGTTGCAGATTTAGCTCGACTTTAAGCAGTTCTGATTTATTATCACTTTTCTGATGGGTAAATCAAACCAATCTGTCGCCGAATCTCATCGAGGGATTCCATGATTTGGATAGTCTCATCAAGGCTTAAGAGAGATGACTCTTTCTCACCACGTTGAATAAGTTGCGAGAAATACTCTGCCTCTTCGCGCAGACCGTGGCCTTGGTAACCACCTGGATATTCAGTGATGGGTCCATCGTGCATTACTAGCCGTAGCGAAGTCGGTGAATAGAAGACTGAATCAATTTCAATTCGACCAAGCTCGCCAGTGATAGTTGCTCTATTCGCAGTTTGAGCCGACAGGGTAGTACTAAGAATTGCTTGCGCTCCTGATTTATAGCTAAAGATCGCCGTTGTTTGGGCGTCTACTCCCTTATCCGTGAAGGAAGCACGTGCCGTAATTTTCTGCGGAACACCCAGTACTAAATGAGCAAATGAAATTGGATAAATTCCGAGATCAAGAAGGGCTCCGCCTCCTAATTCGGGCTCCCAATGGCGAGGGTTTGCAAAATCTGCAAGGCGCTGACCATGATCTGCTTCGACTGCAATGATTGTGCCGATAGTTCCTGCAGCTAAGATTTCGCGAACTTTAGATATATGTGGCAGATAGCGAGTCCACATAGCTTCCATCAGTGCGACATCTGAACTCTGGGCAGTATCGCGCATAGAACGCGCTTCTGGGGCGTTGACTGCAAATGGTTTTTCACAGAGAACTGGCTTACCAGCGCCCAGAGCCAAAATTGAATGCGCAGCGTGAAAGGTGTGAGGCGTCGCCACATAAATTGCATCGATATTAGGGTCGTTGACTAACTCTTCATAACTACCATAGGCGCGACATCCAGGAAATTCCATTGACCAATCCTGTGCGGATGTTATAGAACGCGATCCAACTGCCGCAACGATATGGTTATTAAGGTATAACAAATCTCGAGCAAATGCAGTTGCAATTCCTCCGGTACCAAGAATTCCCCATCGAAATTCCAAACCTGTGTGGTGCTCACTCATAGTTCGGCTCCATCTTCAGGATTATTATTGTGTGGGTTATTCTTCCAACGAAGAAAAGAATTCTTTGCATCCTTCCATTGCTGCCTTAAGGATCGCCTTGGGATTGCTGGGGGAGTAAATGAATTATGTGCATCGATTCGGTCTAACTCATCGAGGTAGGTAGTAGGTGCAGATTCATCTAGGGATAGACCCTCAACCATTGATTCAAATTCGGCATCGATCAGTTCATCATCGAACTCATCCTCAGCTCTGCTCATGGTTTATGTTCGCACAAAAGGGTGGTTTCAGGCTAAATTAGCGGGATGAATAATCTGCCTTATGGCACTCTGAGAGCCTTCCTGACTCCCTTCTTGATGCTCCTCTTTAGACCTAAGGTAAAAGGCTTACGTAATGTGCCAGCGTCAGGGCCATTGATTCTGGCATCGAACCACCTCTCCTTTAGCGATTCGATCTTTATGCCTTTGGTTGTGCCCCGCAAAGTTACATTTCTAGCAAAGAGTGAGTACTTCACTTCCCCTGGCCCTAAAGGGCTCTTAAAGAAATTAACATTTATCGCACTGGGTCAAGTACCGGTCGATCGCTCAGGCGGACGTCGTAGCGAGGCAGCTCTGCTGACTGGACTTGAAGTTTTAGCTGGCGGAAATTCACTAGGCATTTATCCTGAAGGTACACGTTCACCGGATGGAAGACTTTATAAGGGACGTGCTGGAATCGCGCGCCTTGCAATCGAATCTGGCGCGCCAGTTATTCCCATTGCCATGTTTAATACCGACAAAATTCAACCGAGCGGCACTGTTATTCCAAAGGTAATGCGCGTTGGAATTAGCTTTGGTGAACCAATGTATTTTGAGGGCGACTCTTCGAATTTACTGTATCTTCGCGAAGTAACAGATCAGATCATGAAGAGAATTCAGCAGCTATCAGGTCAAGAGTATGTTGATACCTACGCCGTTAAGGCGAAAAAATCTGGCATTAATGTAGAAACTGGCGAGGAAGAGGACTAGTCGATTTCTAGTTCGACACGCTTTGCAAGATAGGTGCAGAGATTGCATTCGGGGCCAGGCTCTGGCATCCCACCTTCGATAGTTGTAATCAACTCTTCCAGTAAATTTGTAAATGCTCTCTTATCTCGTTCGACAGCGACATAACGCTGATTGACACCGAAACCATGGGATCCCGATGCGATTTCACCAGGAGAAGTCTCTGTCACGCCGGCCAACTTCCAAATAAGCAACCCCATAGTTGAGACAGGAAATGGCTTTCCACGATCTGGATGTTCAAGGGCATGCGCATATGCCTCGAGTTGAGGGGCATAGAAAGCGCCATTATCGCGCTCAGAGTCTGAGACTTTACAGTCGATGATTCCGACAGAGCCATCTTCATAATGGCCTAGCAAGTCATAGATGCCCAAAATTTTCCATCGAGTTTCAAATCCATTGATAACGATAGGTGCGCTCTTAACCCATTGCCCCCATTGCTTGACTACGCCAGGCTTGAGGGACGAATCTATCTCTTGCATAGAGGCGCGACGAAAATGTTCTTCTTGCGAATCTGCCAGCGGCTTAACCAATGGAAATTCTTTTTTCAAATCAAATTTAAACCAATATTTAAGCCAGAGACACCGTTTGCATGTTGAAAGGCCAAAGGTGAGATCTGATGGAGCAATCGTGTCGCGAGCTGGCACGTCGGGTTTGCGCATAGCTAATCTTCTCGCTATCCGGTGACAACTGCAGAGATCAGGACTGCGACACCCAAGATAATCATGATGGAACCACCGGCTGCGCGTAAACGTTCGAGGCGCCTCGCATCGGTAGCAAGCCATGCGCGAGCAGTTCCGGCAAGCAGTCCCCACGAACCATCAGAGATAAATGCCAGAAGGCAGAAAACTAGACCAAGGAAAATCAATTGTTGGGTCACATGGCCACCATCGATATCAACAAATTGCGGCAGAACTGCGGCAAAGAAGACGATCGCCTTTGGATTAAGTACTCCTACCCAGAAGCCGTCGCGAATTGATTGACGCACAGTCGGTGCTATGGGACCTTGGTTGGTCATATCGGCTGCATGCACAGCGCGCTTTCGAATTGCATCAAGGCCCAGATACATGAGGTAGAGCCCACCAGCCCATTGCACCGCAATGTAGGTGATGTGCCATCTCTGAAGAATCGGGCCAACCCCAAGGGCTACGAGAGTGGAGAGAACAAAGGAGCCTGATACATTGCCAGCAACGGTCAGAATTGCAATCTTTCGCCCCCACGCAACGGCGCGAGCGATAACGAAGAGAACGCTGGGGCCAGGGGCGATAATGATAATGATCGCTGCCACCAGGTATTCAGGTAGGCGGGTTGGAATAGCTCCGGTGAACATGGGGCAAAGGTAGCCAATGGGCGCGTCGATTTGCGCCACCGCCGCTATATCGGCTTAAATGTGCACTCGATATATCGATTCGATATATCTACCGGCATAGACAGGAGAGCAGAATGCGTTCTCGCGCAGATTCACTTGAATTCGCTCTCCTTGGGCTGCTCTCGCAGAGCTCTCTACACGGATATGAACTCAGAAAGCGCATGATCGCCATCTTTGGCCCATTCCGCGCTCTCTCATTCTCTGTTCTCTACCCCCAGCTACGCCGCATGGTCTTGGCAGGCTTAATCGAGTCGAGCGAGGTCGATGTGACTTCACGCCGCACGCGAATCGTCTATGCGATTACTGAAAAAGGTAAGAAGAGATTTGAGCAACTAACTGAAACTGTCACGCCAGAGGCATGGAGCGATGAGGGCTTTGAAGTTCACTTCGCTCTCTTTAGCCCGACCCCCAAGAAGAACAGAGTACGAATTCTTGAAGGGCGCTTGCGCCGACTTCAAGAGAAGGCAGAACTCATGCGTGGGGATCTCGAGGGATCACCAGCGGGGTTCGATAAATATCTTGAGGAGTGGCGCCGCTACTCACTCGATTCGCTTGAGCGAGAAATCGTTTGGCTAGAAGGCATGATCAAAACCGAAGGGAAGACAAAGTGAATATCACTACAGGTAAAGGCGACATCCGTGTTGCAATCGTTGGAGTAGGAAACTGCGCGAACTCATTAGTACAAGGTGTTACCTACTACAAGGATGCTTCGCTAGACCAGGAGATTCCAGGCCTAATGCACGCTGTCGTTGGTGGATATCACATCAATAACGTCAAGTTTGTTGCTGCCTTCGATGTTGATGCGAAGAAAGTCGGGCTCGATCTTGCTGAAGCAATCTGGGCGAGCGAGAACAACACCATTAAATTCTCAGAGGTTGCAAAGACAGGCGTTCCTGTTCTTCGCGGAACAACTCTTGATGGCCTTGGAAAGTATTATAAAGAGACAATTACTGAATCCACAGCTGCTCCAGTTGATGTTGTAGCAACTCTTAAGCAAGAGCAAGTAGATGTACTAATCTGCTACCTGCCTGTGGGATCTGAAGCTGCAGCAAAGTTCTACGCTCAGTGCGCATTAGATGCTGGTTGTGCATTTGTTAATGCCCTTCCAGTATTTATCGCCTCCGACCCAGTGTGGGAGAAGAAGTTTAAGGATGCAGGTCTTCCAATTGTTGGAGATGACATTAAGAGCCAGGTCGGTGCAACAATTACTCACCGCATCATGGCTAAGTTATTCCAAGACCGCGGTGTGCGCCTTGATCGTACCTACCAGCTCAATGTTGGTGGAAATATGGACTTTAAGAATATGCTCGAGCGCGATCGCCTTGAATCCAAGAAGATTTCTAAGACAAATTCTGTGACATCGCAGCTCGACCATGATTTGGGCGAAAAGAATGTTCATATCGGTCCTTCAGATTACATTCCATGGCTTGATGACCGTAAGTGGGCCTATGTTCGCCTTGAAGGTCGCGCATTTGGAGATGTTCCACTTAACCTTGAGTACAAGCTTGAAGTATGGGATTCACCCAACTCGGCAGGCGTCATCATCGATGCGCTCCGTTGCGCAAAGATCGGCCTAGATCGCAAGATTGGTGGAGCACTTTTGTCACCATCTTCATACTTCATGAAGACTCCACCAGTGCAATACACAGATGAACAAGCTCATGTAAAGACTGAAGATTTTATCTCAGGAAAGCTCGATCGCTAAAAGTAGATTAACGTGAAAAAACCCCGGTTCTTAATCGTTAAGGACCGGGGTTTTTCATCCCTCAACTCTCAACGGAGAGATTGAGAGAGTGAGGGCTAGAGCGTCGCGCTTTTTGGGGTGCGACGAATATGCATGAATCCTGCGAATGTCAGAGTCAACATCACAAGAGCTCCAACAAGAGCTGCAATTGCACCATATCCAGCAATTGAGCCCATAGTTCCGAATGCGTAAGCCTCAAGAAGCATTCCTCGTAAGGTATTTCCCATGAAGAGGGTTTGACGCAAATCACCTAACTTAGCAATTTGTGCAGTATCCGTACTGCCCCCTCTGACTAAACCGAGATACATATTAGAAACCTCTGAATATGTTGCAGGTTTGCCAACAGCGGCGTATGTAGCACCTACTCTCTTAGGCGCTACATGAATTACACATCCAACGAGAGGTATGTTGGGACAAAAACGCTAGTGCTAGCACTCGATAGAAATTTCCGAGAGCTAGCACTTGCAGATAATGAATTGTGTTACAGAAGAATTAGTGGACTAACTTGTAGCAGATTATTTTGTCTTGCCCCTCAATTTCTTGATGCGCACAAATAATATTTAAATGATTAAAGGCAAGGTCCCCATAATGGCTTCGAAAAGCCAGTGCTACTAGTACGCGAATATTGGTATCTGCATCCGACTTGATGCCGAATGCTTTTGTTGAACGACTAATTGTGTTCTCAATCACCTTCTCGGTATGGCCCGTCAGATTTCCAATGGCAACGTTGGATTTGCCCTCACATAGGAGTCCTATTACCAACATCTCAAACGGGGTCAAATCTCTCGACTTACCGTGAGGAATTCTATCCATTGCATTCCACCCTTTCTCTCCAAAGCGCCATCTGTAAGTATGCTCCTTTTAATCTCTTCAATGTGCGCTTAGGATGCCCCCATGACTGAAATAGCAGCAACGCGTCAAGGGCAGACGCTCATTCTTCGATTGAATCGTCCAGAGAAGATGAATGCAATAACACGGGCCATGTATGCCACTTTAGCCAGTGAACTCAACGAAGCGGCAGGCGATTTCTCAATTAGAGCGGTTGTGATCACTAGCGAAGGCGACCACTTCACTTCAGGCAACGACATTGGTGACTTCATGTCTAATCCTCCAACTGAGGAAGATTCAGATGTCGCTCGCTTTCTCGGCTCTCTTCTTAATTTCCCAAAACCACTGATTGCTGCCGTTAAAGGAAATGCAGTAGGAGTCGGAACAACAATGTTGCTTCATTGCGATGTGGTCATTGCAGCACCTAATGCGAACTTTTCTATGCCTTTTGCTTCCCTTGGCTTAGTTCCTGAGGCAGGGTCAACGATGCTCTTTCCAGCCCTTGTTGGCTACCAGCGCGCTGCGAAAATTTTTATGACCGGTGAGTCCTTTAGCGCTGATGAGGCGAAGGAGATGGGTTTGGTTGCTGCAATTTCGGCTAGCGCTGAGACCGAAGCGATCGAACTTGCCGAAAAGATAGCTGCGCAACCGCCGCAGGCAATGATCAATACCAAAGCCTTATTGAAAGCCGGAACCCACGACGCAGTCGAGGCAGTCATGAAGGCAGAATTTGCAATCTTTGCAATGGCACTTCAATCCGAAGAAGCTGCAGAGGCATTTATGAATTTCATGACAAAGAGAGGTAAATAGATGTCACTTCAAGGAAAGCGCATATTCATTACAGGCGGATCGCGCGGAATCGGACTCGCCATTGCACTGCGAGCAGCTCGAGATGGAGCATCTGTTGCCATTGCAGCCAAGACATCAGACCCCAACCCAAAGCTTCCGGGCACAATTCACACAGCTGCCGAAGAGATTCGAGCAGCTGGCGGAACTGCTCTTCCCATTCAATGCGATTTACGAGATGAAAGCCAGATTGCATCAGCAATTGAACAGGCTGCCAAGGAATTCGGCGGCATCGATATATTGATTAATAATGCCAGCGCAATCAATTTAACCCGCACTGAAGAAACGCCAGCAAAGCGTTTTGACCTGATGTTTGATGTCAATGTGCGAGGCACTTTTCTTACCTCGCAAGCGGCAATTCCATACCTTCGCGAATCTGCCGAGTCAGGACGTAACCCACACATTTTGACTCTATCGCCACCTTTGTCTATGAAGGCTAAATGGTTTAAGAACCATGTTGCCTACACAATGGCTAAATATGGAATGAGCATGTGCGTTCTTGGTATGTCTGAAGAATTCAAGCGCGATGGAATTGCAGTCAATGCTCTCTGGCCACGGACTGCAATCGATACAGCGGCCCTTCAAATGATTCCAGGCATCGATACTGCAACTTGTCGTACTCCAGAGATCCTGGCCGATAGCGCCTACATCATTCTAAATCGTGCTTCAAAAGAGTGCTCAGGCAATTTTTTTGTCGATGATGAAGTACTTGCATCAGAAGGCATTACGGATCTCGAGAAATATTCGGTAGTTCCAGGAACGAAGGATTTTCTCCTCGATTTCTTCTTAGATTAGAGGTTACCTGAGGTTAGCCTAAAGCCGACCGGCTTGATGGAGCGCACCAAGAAAATCTTTTAGCTCTTGGGTCTTGGGGCTTTCGAATATTTCCTTTGGGTTTCCGCTCTCATGAACTCTTCCTTGGTGAAGAAAGATCACGTTATCGGCTATCCGTTTAGCAAAGCCCATCTCATGGGTGGCAATGAGCATCGTCATTCCATCAGCTTTGAGTTCGGCAATTAAGGTGAGGACTTCGGCGATAAGGACAGGGTCCAGGGCGCTCGTTACCTCATCAAGGAGCAGCAACTTTGGGTTTGTCGCAATGGCGCGAATGATTGCTACACGCTGTTGTTGTCCACCA
>TARA_B110000503_G_scaffold43643_1_pt1 | contig 27986 bp, 31 predicted proteins | sample TARA_B110000503 | Tara Oceans TARA_B110000503 (sample SAMEA4397472) | marine metagenome | biome: Polar Biome; feature: [SRF] surface water layer (ENVO:00010504); material: water (ENVO:00002006), including particulate matter (ENVO:01000060) such as... | depth 5 m | reverse complement strand
ATATTCATCTCGCAACCTTTTTTGTAGGTTGATAGTACTTGCCTTACAGCCGATACAGCCTTCTTTTGATTCTCGTCTGCATCTTTACCAGTGCCTTTCGGGTAGGCTTTAGTAATGTCTAGCTTTAAACTAGCTGAATGCTCTGCATTGTTTAGATTAACAGCATCGTTTTGCAATGCAACTGCTAGCAACCTACGTGCATCGCTAGTCTTGTCTTGTGCCTTAGTTTGGCCAAGTAAAGATTTACCAAGAGTTTGTATTTCATTTGTATAATTCATAATCATTCTACCTTATATGGTCAATTCATTGTGAACCTAGAAAGTTTCCTAGGAAATTATGTCTCATCAATATCTAAGCTCACTTGCCCGTTGAAGCTAATCCATAATACAGACGGACTAACCCCTTGTTCCAACATGCAAGCCTAGTTATTAAAGAGCGCGGTAGTGCCAGTGTAGTTATCTAACCTAGTAACTTATCTAACCTACAAAACTATTATAGCAAAACCATTTTTAGATGTACAGCTTTTGAACTTATAGTGCGTATAGCCTAGCTGAATAGTAGGGGAAGCTAATGTAGACTTAACTAATATATATAGGTGGGGTACTATATAAATATGCTATGTGTACCTACTTAATCATTCACACTCTGTATATCAGGGGAGTCTAATGTAGTTAATGCGAATGAATCTCAATTGTATATTAGAGATTGCTACATTAGGGTAGTCTACATTAGGGACGGGGGGCATATATCAGGCTGGGTCATAGTAGCGGTACCTGCTTAGATACTAAAAAGAGCTAATTTGACTATTTAATCATTGACGCTATCTCTATGATAAATAAGGGAATACTATTAAGGAATGATAATAATGTTGGGTAGAATAAAGGAGCACTGCGGAGGACATATCACTCGCCTGAGTTCCGCCTGAGACTATATAGAGGTAGTGTGTATATTAATGTAAATAACTATTGACTTATGAAAGAAAGTATGCTATAGTCCAACAGACTATATAGGCCTAAACAGAAACATAATGATTTATAATCTATAAACAATCATTATACTACTCGTTATAATCAATAAACCTTATAACCAATGGTTCAAGACTATATAGAGTCTAAGTAGTATGTTCCCCCTTAAGGTGTAAAGGATAATGAATGATCGTTGATCAGAAAGAAGATTCTTCTGTTGTTAAGCCTAAGCGTGGTAGGCCACGTAAAGTAGATGTTGAAGCCAAGAAGAAAGGTAATAGACAATCTGTTGGTAGACCTAAAGGTGATGCTGCTAGAATCAATGAACTCAAAGCTAGATTGTTAGCAACGAGTGGTGATAAGGTTATCAATAAGGTTATCCAAATAGCGTTAGAAGATGGGCATCCTGTTCAATCAGCAGCTCTTAAGATGTGTATGGATAGAGTATTACCTGTTTCTTATTTTGATAAAAAGAATGAGAGTGGAGGAAGGAATGCTGTTTCGATCACTATCACTGGTGTTGGTGGTACTACTATTGTTGGGGGCGATGATGCTCTCGAAGGGGAATATGAAGATGTCTAGAGATTTCAATGAAGCTTTAGTTTACAGTTTACTAAGGGATCATCCGTTACTAGAAGGAAACCCAAAAGCCATTGCAGCTATCATGGGTAATATTTATGACGAAACCGCTTTAACAGAAGAACAAGCTTTTGAACATACTACGGCACAGAAAGGTGGTGGTGGTTATGGTTTGTTCCAATTTGATTGGGAAAAGAATAAGTCAGGTGGTATGCGTGGTGCTTACAATGATTGGCTAGAAGATAATAATATTGACGATTCAACAGAGTCTCAAATTAACTTTGGTGTTGATACTATGTTAGGAGAGAAGCCTAGTTGGGACATAGGTGGAACAAACCGTAAGAGGATAAGGAAGTCCTTCTCTGGTGACAGCGTAGAGGATATGGTACAAAGTGTTTCCAAGTATTTTGAACGTGCTGGTAAACCACATCAGAAGCGTGTGGATTATGCTTTAGGATTTAATCCTGACAATGTTATGAATGTTCCTCATGCAGCTGTTGATGATTACATTCTTGATCCTTTAGCTGAAGGAGCACGTAACCTTAAAGAAGGGTTTGTGTCTATGTACGACAAAGGGATGAATTGGGTAGGAGGCTTAGGAGGAGTTGAAGATGTTGAAGTTCCTTCTGGTGAAGAGTATTACACATTAACAGCAGACGATAGTAAAGGTCTGCAGGATACAGCCCTCCGTATAGGAGTACCTTATTCAGACATAGTAAAACTGAACCAAAATATTCCTAATTTAAATCAGGTACGGGTAGGACAGCCTATTAGGATTCGTTAATGACAGCACTGAATGTTGCGTTCCTTGATTGGCAAAGAGAAGTATACGAAGACCCTGTTCGATTCAAAGTAGTTGCAGCAGGGAGACGTTGTGGTAAGAGTAGGTTGGCAGCGTGGGCCTTAATCATAGAAGGTCTACAGACAACTAAAGGACAGGTGTTCTATGTTGCCCCTACTCAGGGCCAAGCACGAGATATCATGTGGGAAACTCTTATGGAGTTGGGCCATAGTGTTATCAAAAGTAGTCACATTAATAATCTTCAAATAAAACTAATAAATGGTACTACGATTGCCCTCAAGGGTGCCGATAGACCAGAGACTATGCGTGGTGTTAGCCTAAAGTTCCTTGTTATGGACGAGTATGCTGACATGAAGCCTGAAGTGTGGGAGCAAATCCTACGACCAGCACTAGCTGACCAGAAGGGTGGAGCTATCTTTATAGGTACGCCTATGGGACGTAACCATTTCTATGATTTATACCGTCATGGACAAGGAGATGATCCTACTTTCAAGAGTTGGCACTTCACATCCTATGATAACAACCTATTAGACCCTGAAGAGATAGAAGCAGCTAAAGGAAGTATGTCATCCTTTGCATTCCGTCAAGAGTTTCTAGCTAGTTTTGAAGCTGCTGGTGGAGCTATCTTCAGTGAGGATTGGATTGAGTTTGATACAGAAGAACCTGCAGAGGGAGACTACTATATCTCTGTTGACCTTGCAGGTTTTGCTGATATAGAGAAAGCAACTACGTCTAAACAAAAGAAACTAGATACAACGTCTATATCTGTTGTTAAGTGTGGGCCTGATGGTTGGTGGATTGATAATATAATCTATGGACGATGGGATGTTAAGAAGACAGCGGATAAAATCTTCCAAGCTGTACGAGATTACCAACCTATTGCTATAGGTGTAGAGAAAGGAGCACTAAAAAATGCAGTACATCCCTATCTATTAGATAAGATGAAACAAGAGCAGTTCTTCTTTAGAGTTGAAGAACTAACTCATGGTAATAAACGTAAGACAGACCGTATAATCTGGGCCTTGCAGGGTAGATTTGAGCATGGACAGATAACTTTAAACGAAGGTGAGTGGAATACAGAGTTCTTAGACCAGTTATTCCAGTTCCCTAATCACTTAGTACACGATGACTTAATAGATTCACTTGCATACATTGACCAGTTAGCTAAGGTTAGTTATGCGTATGACTATGAGGAAGACGAGTACGAATTTATGGATGCTATCGCAGGATATTAATTATGTCAGATGAAAATGAACTACTCCTTGAAGAGTCTGCAGAAGAATGGATCATGGAGAAGTGTGATGGGTGGCGTGAGCACTTTGAATCTAACTATGAAGAACGATTTGATGAGTACAATCGCCTATGGCGTGGTATATGGGCAGGAGATGACTCACTTCGTAAGAGTGAACGCTCCCGTATAATTAGTCCTGCACTCCAACAAGCTGTTGAAAGCAGTGTTGCTGAAGTAGAAGAAGCTACATTTGGGCGTGGGCAGTTCTTTGACATCCGTGATGACATGGACGATAAAGAACGTGGTGATGTTGAGTACCTAAAGAATGCTTTGAGTGAAGAGTTCTCTCTTAACAAGACTCGTCAAGCTATCTCTGAATGTATAGTAAACTCTGCTGTATTCGGTACAGGTATTGGAGAGGTTGTTGTACAGGAAAAGACTCGAAGAGTTCCTATGACACAACCTGCTATGGATGGTCAAGTAGCTACCTATGGTGTTATGGAAACTAAAGAAGTTTCATGTACTGTTCGTCCTGTTCTTCCACAGAACTTCTTAATAGACCCAGTAGCTTCCTCTATTGAAGAGGCATTAGGCTGTGCTATTGACGAGTATGTTCCTATTCACCAAGTACAGCAGTTGATAGAAGAAGGTGTCTATGAAGATGTAGACATTGATCCATCTTCTTCATACTCTTTCTTAGAAGCTAACGATGATGTTGATGATTATGATGAGGATCGTATTCGTCTAACTAAGTATTATGGTCTATTACCTCGCTCAATGTTAGAAAGTTATTTATATTCAGAAGATGAAGAAGTTATTTCTCTGTCTGAAACACTTACAGAAAATGGTTCTAACTATGTTGAAGTAATTGCAGTGATTGCTAATGGAACAAGTATCCTAAAGATGGAAGAAAACCCTTACATGATGCAGGATCGTCCTGTAGTTGCGTTCCCTTGGGATGTAGTACCTAGTCGTTTTTGGGGTCGTGGTGTTTGTGAGAAAGGGTATAATAGTCAGAAAGCTTTGGACACAGAACTACGTGCTCGCATTGATGCATTAGCTCTAACAGTACACCCAATGATGGCTATGGACGCATCTCGTATGCCTCGTGGCGCTAAGATGGAAGTAAGGCCAGGAAAAACTATTCTTACGAATGGTAATCCTAATGAAATATTACAACCAATGAACTTTGGCAACGTAGACAACATTACATTCAGTCAAGCTGACCACCTTCAGAGGATGGTACAGAACGCTACAGGGGCGATTGATAGTGCTGGTATCTCTGGCATGGTTGGTGGTCAATCAGCCGCTGGTGCTGTATCTATGGGACTTGGTTCTATTATTAAACGTCATAAGCGTACCTTGATTAATTTCCAAGAGTGTTTCCTCATCCCATTTGTACAGCAAGCTGCATGGCGTTACATGCAGTACAACCCTGAGAAGTTCCCTACAGGTGACTTTAAGTTTATTCCTTCTAGTTCTTTAGGTGTTATTGCTCGTGAGTATGAAGTTTCTCAACTAGTACAACTACTACAAACAATGTCTCCTGATACTCCTATGTACCCTGAACTTGTTAAATCTGTTGTAGATAATATGAACCTTGCTAACCGTGAAGCTCTCATTGCTAAGTTATCAGAAGCTGCTAAACCAGATCCTATGGCACAGCAAGCTGCTCAGGTTGATATACAGCAGAAGGAAGCTTACATAGGAGTCCTACAAGGACAGGCTATGGAGTCACAGGCTCGTACTAATAAATATAATACTGAGACTCAGTTACTTCCTATGGAAGCAGAGACTGATCGATTGAAAGTTCTGACTACAAACATCTCTGATGGTGATACTGACGAGAAAGAGTTTGCTAAGAGAGCTAAGATTGCAGAGCTTGTTTTGAAGGAGCGAGAGATTGAAAGTAAGGAAGCAATCGTTAATAAACAAATGAATGATAAATAGTACTTGACTTTAAATGGTATATGTGATAGACTCTCATACACTAAATAAAAATGAGAATCATTCTCAACTGCGTCCTAATGAGGAGAAACGCATGCAAACAGATACAGATCCTGAGTTAGAACAATACTACAATTCTTTAATTGATATTTTTCTAACAGAGGGATGGAAGAGCTTACTAGAAGACTTCACGGAATCAGAGGAATCTCTCCGTGATCTAGTCACTTGTAAGACTGAAAAAGAATTACACTACCGTCAAGGACAACTTGACATCATTGGAAAGCTCTTACGCTTTGAAGATGGTATCAAGAACTCCTATGAGGATTTCGTAAATGATTCGCGTTTATGATTTCAAATGTAGTGAATGTAGTTACATAGAAGAGAAGTATGTACGCTCCGATGATCGGGAAAGTGTATGCTCTATATGTAACGAACTGTCTCAGCGACAACTAGCTGCACCCATGAGTAAGTTAGATCCCCTCTCAGGAGACTTTGCAGGGGCTACAATCAAATGGTCTAAGCAACGCCAAAAACAGCTGCAGGCAGAACGTAGTAAATCTTGAGACTTCTTTTCTGAAGTAACCTCATTTATATAAATTCCATAATACTAGGTAGTACGGAGCAAACATGGCACAATTTTTAGATGGCAACCAAGAACCTCAACTAGCAGACGATGAAGAATATCAATCCTTAACGGAATCACTTGAAGCAGCCTCTCCAGAAGAAGAGCAAACTGATCAAGAGGAAGAGGTACCTGATAAGTATCGGGGCAAGTCTGCTGCTGAATTAGTCCGAATGCACCAAGAAGCCGAAAAGATGGCAGGGCGACAGGGTAATGAAGTAGGTGAGTTGAGAAAGCTGGTAGATGAATTTATAGTAAATAAATCAGCCGCTAAAGAATCGGTACAGGAAGAGGTAAGTGATCTGGATTTCTTAGAGAATCCTAACGCAACCCTTGATAAGAAATTAGAAAACCATCCAGCTTTGAAAGCAGCTAAAGAAGCTACTGAGAAGTTAGCTAAATTGGAAATACGAGACAAGATCTTTGCAACCCATCCAGATGCGATGGATATAGTGAATGACGAAGCGTTCCAAGAGTGGGTTGGTAAGTCTCAGGCTCGGACTAAGAAGTTACAAAAGGCAGATGCAGAGTATGACTTTGACGCTGCTGACGATTTGTTTACAACTTGGAAAGAACAACAAGAACTAATTGCAGGGGCTAAGGCTGCTACCGAAGGAGATCGTAAGCGTTCTCTTAAGAGTGGAAGCAATGGTTCAGCACGAGGATCTGGTGAGACTACTAAGAAGTTCCTAAAGCGATCAGAACTATTACACATGATGCAGTACGAACCCGATCGCTACCTTGCTAACAATGACGTTATAATGAAAGCGTATGCAGAAGGTAGAGTTCGTTAATCTATTCTTATTAGGAAATTATTATAATGGCTACTTCAGTATATCCCGCCCAAGGTGGCGTAACAAACAACACTACTTCTGCTAACTTTATCCCTGAGATTTGGAGTGATGAAATCATCGCTGCTTATAAGAAGGAATTGGTTGTTGCAAACTTAGTGAACAAAATGCCTATGTCAGGTAAGAAGGGTGATACCATTTTCATCCCTAAGCCTAACCGTGGCTCTGCTACTGCCAAAGTGTCTGGCGCAGCAGTAACAATCCAGAACGATACAGCAACTCAGTTGTCTATTCTGATTGACAAGCACTTTGAATACTCACGTATGATCGAAGATATTACTGACATTCAAGCTCAAGCTTCTATGCGTAAGTTCTATACTGGTGATGCTGGTTATTCTTTGGCTAAGAAAGTTGAAGACGATATCTTCTTGTTAGGTAAGTCTGCTAACGGTGGTAATGGTTCCACTTGGGCTAAAGCTCAGAAGATGAGTGCTACTGGTGTTCTTTCTGACTATGCTGGTAGTGGTCAGTTAGCCTTTACTGATGCTGGTTTCCGTAACTTGATTCAGAAGCTAGATGATGCAGATGTACCTATGGATGGTCGTTCTTTGATCCTTCCTCCTTCTGCTCGTAACTCTATCATGGGTATTGATCGTTATACCTCTTCTGATTTTGTTGGTGGTCAAACTGTTGTTAACGGTAAGATTGGTAACTTGTACGGTGTAGACATTTACATCAGCAACAACTGTCCAGTTGATGGCGGTGCCAAGGTTGGCATGTTGATGCATAAGGATGCGTTTGTGTTTGCAGAGCAGATGGCTGTTCGTTCACAGACTCAGTACAAGCAAGAGTTCTTAGCTGACTTGTTCACCAGCGATACTATCTACGGTACTGGTGTACTACGTGATACTTCTGCTGTCGCCATTGCGCTTCCTGCGTAGATGCATCGGCTAGATTTTTAGCCTTCATGAGGGAACTGCTTAGACTTCTAGGGAGTTCCCTTTTCTATTACTTAAGGAAAGATTATGTCAACATTTAAACAGAAGAAAGAATTAAAAGCAAAGATCAAAGCAGCAGAATCAGCTGGGAAGTCTCGTCAAACTATAGGACGACTTCAATACAAATTAAATAATCTATCGGCTGACCCTAAAGGTAATGCTGTTAGAACTAAATCGACTACAAATAAAGCAGGTCAAACTGTAAGAGGTTCAGTAATTAAAACAGGTAATGGTGGTATCGTTCGTACTAAACCAAACCCCAATGCAACTAAAGGTAAGCGAATCATCTCTAAAGGTATTGCCCGTCCTCTGAAGACAGGTGGACATCCTAGTGCTGGTCGTACAGTAGTACCTAAGAAGAAGGTAGGTAACACTGTAACTACTACAGGTCTTAATGGTAAGTCTAAAACGGTAGCTGCTGGTTCAGGTAAAGTAATAGATATTAAAAGTGAAGGGAGTATTAAAACTAAGACAGGTAAAGCCCGTAACATCAATGGTGTTGGCCCCAATGCTGCTATGAATAAACGTATTAAAGAGCTTGAGCGTTTAATCAAAGCAGATATGAAGAACAAATAAGGAGATAAAGAATGGGAATCTATCGAGGCACAGGTGGTACAGGCGACTCTACCACTGATGCAACTATAACAGAAGTAACACAACAGGCTGTAGATGCAGCAACATCAGCAACAGAAGCATCAAACAGTGCCTCGGCAGCTTCCACTTCAGAAACTAATGCCGCAGCATCTTCTGCTGGTGTAGCTGCTTCAGCATCTAATGCGTCAGCAAGTTCTGTAAGTGCAGGTTCTAGTGCTACAGAGGCAGCAGTAAGTGCAGCTGATGCATTATTAAGTGAGGCAGCAGCAACATCATCAGAAACTAATGCAGGAACAAGTGAAACAAATGCAGCAACATCAGCAACAGGATCAGCATCATCAGCAGCTAACGCCCTTTCAAGTAAGAATGCTGCTACAACAAGCGCAACTAATGCAAGTAACTCAGCCACAGCTGCCTCTACTTCAGCAACTACGGCTACGACTCAAGCGTCTAATGCAGCGACTAGCGCATCAGCAGCACTAGCTGCAAGTACATTAACTTCATCAGATGCAGCAGCTACAGCAGCAGATAGAGTAGCAACCAATGCAGACGTTGTAACTACAACAGCAGATGCTTCTTCGGCTCTATCCTCTAAGAATGCTGCTGCTACTTCAGCAACTAGTGCATCGGATTCAGCGACTACAGCAACAACTAAAGCATCTGAAGCAAGTACTAGTGCAGCAACTGCAACAACTAAAGCATCACAAGCATCTACTTCAGCATCTACTGCAACAACTAAAGCATCTGAAGCATCTACTTCAGCAACTACGGCTACGACTCAAGCAACTAACTCAGCTAACAGTGCTACAGCATCTGCTAACTCAGCTTCATCTATAGGATCAGCAGAAATTAACTCAGCTAATAGTGCTACAGCAGCGGCATCTAGTGCTTCTACTGCATCCACACAAGCATCTACAGCAACAACTAAAGCATCTGAAGCAAGTACAAGTGCAAGTAATGCAGCAGCAGATAAAGTATTAACTAATGCTGATGTAGTGTTAACTCATGCTGACGTAGTGTTAGCAGAGGCTGACAAAGTTCAAACTGGACTTGATCGTGTAGCCGTTGCAGCAGACTTAGTACTAACCAATCAAGATACAATAGATACAGCAGCAGACGTAGTGTTAGCAGAAGCAGCGAAGGTAGCAGCAGAAGCAGCCTTTGATTCATTTGATGATAGGTACTTAGGTGCTAAGTCGTCTGCCCCTACTACAGATAATGATGGTGCATCTTTAATTACAGGTGCTTTGTACTTTAATAGCACTGATGGAGCCATGAAGGTTTATAGTGGATCAGCTTGGCTTGCTGCATATGCTACGTTATCAGGTGCTTTGATTGCTACTAATAACTTAAGTGATGTGACTAGTGCTTCGTCTGCACGTACTAACTTAGGTGTCCCTGCTCTAGCACACAACCATGTTGCTGCGAACATAACAGACTTTGACACTGAGGTAAGTAACAACTCTTCTGTCACAGCTAACACAGCTAAGGTTGGTATCACTTCTGGTCAGGCTTCGGCAATAACAGCCAACACAGCTAAGACAGGAATTACAAGTGGACAGGCTTCAGCTATAACTGCTAACACAGCAAAGGTTGGAATCACTCCAGCACAAGCTAATGCAATTACAGCTAATACAGCCAAAGTAACCAACTCTACCTCTGCCTCAGACCTAACATCAGGTACATTAGCAGACGCTAGATTCCCAGCTACTTTACCTGCTATCAGTGGAGCTAACTTAACCAACCTACCTGCTGGTGGAGCCACTAGTATTGATGGGTTGAGTGATGGTTATTATGCAGGTAACTCTGTTGGCTTAGGTTCAGGTGCACTAGCCAATGATGATGGAACTAATAACGCCAACGTAGCAGTAGGCACTAGTGCAATGGGTGCAGCGACTACAGCACATGAGAGTGTTGCTGTTGGTTATCAAGCCCTAAGCTCTAACACAATAAACCGTTATAACGTAGCCCTAGGTTACCAATCTCTAAAAAGTAATACCAATGAGTCTAACGTGGGTGTTGGCTGGAGGTCATTGTATGTGAATGATGCTGCGGGAAACACTGCGATAGGTGCTAAGACACTAATGTCATCTACCACGGGCAGTTATAATACGGCTGTAGGTCAGCAAGCACTAACATCAGCAACTACTGGGTACAGCAACGTAGGCGTAGGAGCAGAGTCACTAAAGCTGCTAACAACTGGTTTAAACTCAGCAGCATTAGGTAAAGGAGCTTTAGAGTCAGTAACTTCGGGTTCTAAGAATATAGGCATAGGCCCTGCTTCGGGTAACTACATTACAACAGGTTCTGACAACACTGTTATTGGTAATCTTAGTGGATCTTCTGCATTATCTTCAACAGTACTCCTAGGAGCAGGTTCTACTGAACGTCTAAAGATTGACTCTACAGGACTCTACGTTAATGGTTCATCAACTGCGTTAGTAGGTGGTGCTTCGAGTATTAATGGATTGAGTGATGGTGTTGTAGCTGCATCAGGTAGTACAACTGGATTAGGGCTTGGTTCACTAATTTCAGGCAGTCTAACAGGTGGGCACAATACTGGTGTAGGTAGGAGTACCTTGGCATCAAATACATCAGGGTATAACAACACTGCTGTAGGTAGTTACGCTATGCGCCTAAGCACCACAGGCACAGACAGCACAAGTATAGGTCAGAACTCCCTATATGATATGACTACAGGTTCAGGTAACACTGCCATAGGTAAAGAATCATTATTCAACGTCACAACTGCTACCAAGAATATCGGTATAGGTAAAGGGGCTGGTGACGCAATCACAACTGGCTCTAATAATACAGTTATCGGTGATCTAGCTGGCACTTCTGCAATGGCTTCTACAGTGTTGATAGGTGCTGGTACAACCGAACGTCTGAAGGTTACCTCTGCTGGTCTATTTGTTAACGGTTCATCTACAGCTCTGACTAACGGAACTACAGGCATTGATGATAATGCTACAAGTACAGCGATTACTATAGATGCTAGTGAGAACGTGGGCATAGGTGTGGTTCCAGAGGCGTGGGCGTCTGGTGCAGAAGTATTGCAAGTTGGTCAATCAGCCGCATTTTGGGGGTGGGGAACCAATACTAATGCTTATTTTTCAAATAATACTTATTACGATGGTGCTTGGAGATACATCAATACGGATCAGGCAACACGCTATAATCAAGAAAACAACGGCACCCACTCTTTTATGGTGGCCCCAAGCGGTGCGGCAGACTCAGCGGTAAGCTGGACAACTGCCATGACGATTGATAATAGTGGTGATGTAGCACTATCAGGCGGTGTCTATCTAGGCGGCACAGCAGCCGCTAATAAGCTAGATGATTATGAAAGTGGAACTTTTACTCCCACCACTGGTGGAACAAACCCGTCTGTTCAAAAGGCTACATATACTAAAATTGGTAATATAGTACATATCTCTTTGTACGCATCCACTTTTGGTAATTCTACAGGTAGTAACATATTTGGGTTGCCTTTTACTGTAACTAGCCAGACTTATAACGCTGTTAGGTATCATACAAACACAGCAAATGCATACTTATATGTCTTGAGAGCAAATTCAGGCACTACAGAATTAAAGTTTTTAAATTATGCTGATGCTGGTGTAAATCTAACAACGGCATTAGGTGATTTTTTAGTTTGTAGCTTTTCATATAGGACAGGTTAATAACCCATTTTTAAATCATACGCCTAATGGACTTTAGGCACAGACAGGAATAAATAACATGGCATTAACAAAAGTAATAACTCAAGACAAGATTGAAATTGTAGGCGAGTTTAAAGCAGTACAAGTACGCACTTGCACCAAAGTCTTAGAAGATGGTGTGGAGTTAAGTTCTGGCTTCCACAGACACGTTGTATCAGCAGGTGATGACTACTCAGCCGAGAGTGCAGAGGTACAGGCTATATGTGCGGCAGTGCATACAGCCGCTGTAATCGAAGCTAAAGCAGCACATGACGCAGCAGCACTAGTTTAACCAAACCAAAGAGAGTAATTAAAATGGAAGAAGTAACCGTAGAAGAAATCGCACAACACTACAGCGCACTTGGTGACAGTGTTGATTTAATTAACGAGTACACCTCTAGCCCACCTGATGACCTTAGTGCCGATGAAGTAGCTGATGCTATCTCTCGTAACAAAGAGCACTTGGTTATTATGTTAGCTAAAGACTTCTGGACAACAGAAGATATGACCGCAGCTACAGCAGCCGCAGCTTAAAAAAGTGTGGTCAGAAATGGCTACCTTACTTACTTGAGATATTACACATGGATGATGTTAATAATAGATTCGACCGATTAGAAACTAAGATTGATAAGCTGTCGGATGCAATGATAAAACTCGTTGAGATTGATACTAAGATAGATGGTCTTGTAGGGCATAATGTTACACAAGACAATCGTCTTAATAGACACAGCTTAACTATTGATGAACATGCTATTAAACTAGCAACAGTAGCTAAAGCGAGTGGCGCAAATGAGTGGTTCGTTAGATTATTAATTGCTGCTCTTGTTACTGGGGTAGCGTTTATGTTGAGGAGTTAATTATGGTAAGAGCTATAGTCATATCAACAGGGGTCAGTTTATTTATTGTATTTATGGTTTGGGGTGTAATAGCGTCACGGTGTACCCCCCCTTGTATCTAAATGACTGATATAGAAATCAGCACAATGCGCTGGAGGTGGACAGCTCTTAGCGTCTACCTGCTAATCTGTTTCTATGATTTCATGTTTGTCCCCATCTGGTATGGATTGAATAGGCCAGATATATCTGCGTTTATGCTGATTATTAATAGTACAGAAGAAGTTTTAGTACAGTTAGAGCTAATGAAGAAACTTACAGCACAACATAACCCGTTCACGCTAATGGGTGGTGGGCTGTTCCATCTAGCATTTGGCGCTATATTAACTGGGTCAGCCGTAGGACTAGGGAATAACAAATGAGGGGTTAATAATTATGGACACTAAACTAACTAAGTTAGGTCTTACAGCCTACAACAAACCAAAGAGAACACCTAGTCATCCTAAGAAGTCGCATGTAGTCGTAGCTAAGGTAGGTGATAAGACTAAGACGATACGCTTTGGTGAGCAAGGAGCTAGTACAGCAGGTAAGCCCAAAGCAGGTGAGTCAGCCGCAATGAAAGCCAAGCGTAAGTCGTTCAAGGCTAGGCATGGTAAGAACATTGCTAAGGGTAAGATGAGTGCAGCTTACTGGGCTGACAAGGCGAAGTGGTAGAGGAGAGTCGTATGAAAGGTGTTAAACATTATTTAAAGAATGGTGCAGAGTATAAAGGTAAAACGCATAAGCATACGTCAGGTAAGTTAATGACAGGTGCAAAACATACTCCTTCTAGTAAACCTTTAGTACATAAAAAGGCTAAGAAGTAATGTACGCTATTATACTTGCAACGATGTTAGCTAATGGTAAGCCTCAAGTACCTTTAATAGTATTTAGTTATAGCACTCTAAATGATTGTAGAGTTGAGCTAGTACGTGTAGGTAGAGTGAAAGGTTATACATTGGTTAATATTCCACTGGTTGGTTACTCAATGGTTAAGGTAGAAGATACAAAGACTACCACAGCATTCTGTGTAAAAAATATGGTAAGCATCTAAGGAGTAAGAACTATGTTTGGATTACCAATGGAAATGATCACAATGATTCTAAGCGTCTTAGGAGGCGCTGTAATGAAGATGTGGTCACAGGCACAGTCCGATAAGGCTGACCAGCAAAAAGCTCTTATACAGCGATTCTCGGCCTCTGAGGACAGTGTATCTAATGCTCGTGCCTATCAGAATCCTAATGCCCAGTGGATTAGAAGATTCTTAGTAGTTTCTTTTATGGGTATGGCAGCTTTTATATTAACTGCTCCTCTATTAGATCTCCCTACGGTAGTCCCTGTTGAAGTTACTTCTGGATTTAAGTTTTTATTCATAGATTTTACTAACACAGTTACTGAGTGGAAAACTTTAGAAGGTATGGTTACTCCTGAGTGGTTGCCTCATGCAATCATGGCTGTAGTAGGCATGTACTTTGGGCAATCAATCGTCTCAAGAAAATAACTCTTGACTTTTTTATATAAATATGGTATAAATCTATGAATTATTTAGCAGCAACTAACAAGGTTCTACAGCGGCTACGTGAAAGACCAGTGACAGCAATAACAGATACTGATTACAGTCTTCTTATTGGTTTATTTATTAATGATGCTAAACGTGAAGTAGAAGAAGCATGGAATTGGTCAGCATTAAGAACAACACTTACTGTAGTTACTTCTCCTAATGTATTTAGTTATGAATTAAATGGTACACAGAATGATGTTAATGTTCTAAGTGCTACAAATGCAAGCACTTCTTCATTTCTTAGATATGAATCAGCTCGTTGGTTTGATACTCAATATCTAACTGATACTCCTGCTACTGGAGCACCTGATTATTATTCATTCAACGGTGTAAGCACTGATGGAGATACATTAGTCGATGTGTTCCCTAAACCAGATGGAGTATATACATTACGGTTTAACGTAGTTGCTCGAACACTAGACATGGAAGAACCTTCTGATACATTTAACATCCCTGCACATCCAGTTGTTCTACTAGCTTATGCTAAGGCAGTGGAAGAGCGTGGTGAAGATAATGGTCAAATGGGTAACACAGCATATATGGTAGCTAATAAAGCATTGAATGATGCTATTCAATTAGATGCAAACAAACATCCTGAAGAACTGATTTGGACTAGCTAATGGCACAATTACTCTCAACATCTATTGCAGCCCCAGGATTTTATGGTTTAAACACACAGGAAAGTAGTATTACTTTAGCTAGTGGTTTTGCTTTAGAAGCTACAAACTGTGTGATAGATAAGTATGGTCGTCTTGGCTCTAGGCAGGGGTGGGTAGATCGAACAACTGCAAGCACTGTCGTTAACCTCAAAGGGATACATGAGTTTATAAACAACTCAGGAACTTCTACCTTCCTTTCATGGGGGGATAACAAAGTATATACAGGGATGACTACTCTTACAGAGAGAACTCCTGTTACTAATGCTACCATCACTGCAGACAACTGGCAAGGTGTTACATTAAGTGATCATGCTTATCTATTTCAACGAGGACATGATCCATTAGTCCAAGAGGCAGGTGGTGCATTAGAGAGGGTTCGTGATCACTCACATGCATCAGGTGTAGCTCCTCAAGCTAACTGTGTTCTATCTGCTTATGGTAGGTTATGGGCTGCAGATATTATTGGTGATAACCATACCGTACATTTCTCTGACTTAGTTATTACTAATGGTGGCGGTGGAAGATGGGGTGGAGTAGGAGCTAGTGGTTCTTTAGACATATCAAGTGTATTAACTAAAGGCGGTGACTCTATTGTAGCTCTTGGTGCTTTCAACGGATTCTTAATAATCTTTTGTAAGAACTCAATCGTTATCTATGGAGATACAGATAGTAACAACAACTACCTCACTCCTTCTACATTACGATTAGTTGAAGTAATTGAAGGTGTTGGTTGTATAGCTCGTGACTCTGTACAGAACACAGGTACTGATCTTTTATTCTTATCTAACTCAGGTGTACGTTCCTTGAGTAGGGTGATACAAGAGAAGTCTACACCTATTGGTGATGTGTCTATTAATGTACGTGATGAGTTATCTGCTATTATTTCTAGTGAACCTAATGATGATATTAAAAGTGTGTACTCTGAACAGAATGCTTTCTACCTACTAAGCTTCCCTTCAAGTGCAGCAATATACTGCTTTGATATGAGAGGGAAGTTAGAGAATGGTGCTTCTAGGGTAACTCGTTGGTCAGGGCTAACACACAGAGGAATGGTTAGTACGTCTGATGATCGGTTATTATTCGGACAGACTACAGGGATAGCTGAGTATAGTTCTTATTATGATAATGATATTCCCTATCGTATGCTCTACTACACCAACTACTTTGACTTTGATCAACCAACGACCACTAAGATACTGAAGAGTGTTGGTATCACATTGATTGGAGGTAGTGGGCAAGCATTCACTATCAAGGCAGGTATAGACTATTCAGATGAATATAGATCTTACAATGCTATAGTTAAACAAACAGCTCTCTCTGAGTATAACATTGCTGAGTATGATGTTGGTGAGTATACAGGTGGTGGAGGAACTGACAGGATTAAGATGTCTATTGGAGGGAGTGGTTCAGTTGTTCAACTAGGCTTCGAGACAGAGATAAGTGGTAATGAAGTTTCTATTCAGAAATTTGATTTATATATTAAACAAGGTAGGATAACATAATGAGTAATTATACAAAGTCCACAAACTTTGCCACGAAAGATAACTTAGCTGCAGGTAACGCCCTCAAACGAGTTAAAGGTGCAGAGATAGATGATGAATTTAATGCACTGTCAGTTGCAATAGCTACTAAAGCTAACACTAACAACGCAGCACTTACAGGTACTCCTATAGCACCTACGGCTACCACAAGTACTAACTCACCACAGATAGCTACCACAGCTTATGTGCAAAGTCAGAAGGTTAGTCCTGCGTTCACAGGTACTCCTACATCACCTACAGCATCCGTAGGTGCTAACACTACACAAGTAGCTACTACAGCATTTGTACATGCAGCAGCTACAGCAGCAGTTATTAATGCTCTAGTGTATCCTGTAGGTTCTATCTACACTGCGGTTGTCTCGACTAACCCAGCTACGCTACTTGGCGTAGGTACTTGGGCAGCCTTTGGTTCTGGACGTACCTTAGTGGGTATAAATACAAGTGACTCAGACTTTAATACTGTTGAAGAGGTAGGTGGTTCTAAGACACATACGTTGACAGTAGCGGAAATACCTGCACACGCACACACTCAAGTAGGTACTAACGGTACTAATAGAGTGTCAGGAACTACAGGCACCCCCTCAGAGGTACTGAATGGGACAAGCAGCACAGGGTCTGCAGGCAGTGGCGCAGCACATACTATCATGCAGCCATACATTGTAGTTTACATGTGGAAACGTACAGCTTAAATTTAATACAGGACAAGGATAAATATAATGTCAGCAATACTTAGTGCAATCGCAGGCCCATTAATCTCAGGACTCTTTGGAGGAGCTGGTGCTAATGCTGCAGCTCAAGGATCTAGGGAAGCGTCAGGACTACAACAGGCAGCAGCTAATAAAGCTTATGAGGGTGGCCAGTATAAACCATACGGAGTATCTTCTGGTTTAGGCACTTCTTCTTTTAAAGATGGTCAATCATTATTTTCATTAGACCCTCGTTATCAAGGGCAGCAAGATCAGATGTTAGGGTTAGGTAACCAAGCCTTTGGTGCTGCTCAAGGAGATTACGGTCAACTAGCTAATCAGTTCTACAATCAACAACGTGACTTAGGTGCTGGCTCTCGTAATGCAGAGGCTATGCGTCTAGGTGAGAGTATGTTTGGTACTGGCTCTGGTGGCCTACGTATGGGTGCTGAGAGTTTAGGTGCTGGTGGAGGTGGTATGATGTCTCCTCAAGGCTATGGCTTTGCTCAAGCATTCGCACAACAAGATGCAGCAGATCGTTACAATGCCTTTGATAGAGCACAGCAGCAACGTGCAACGGACATTGGTATTGGTCAGAGTATGCTCACTCAGTCTCAAGCATTAGATAAAATGGGATTAAGTCAACAAGAGTTAGGTGGTATGTTTGGTAACTATGCTGCTAATGCTGCTAACCAAGCAGGAGGTAACTTAGTACAAGGTATGTCAGGTGCTGCAGGTAATACACAGGATGCTGGTATGTCTCGTGCAGGTGGTTGGATAGGGGCTGGTAATGCGGTAGGTGGTATGTTTGATAGACCACTACCTACTATTAAGACTAGTGACTATGCAGCTACTAATGTGGGAGCTAACAGAATTAATAGCTATAATGCAATGGCTGGTAGAGGATAGGAGAATATTATGGCTAGTGATGTAATGAGTTTATTTGGTTTAGATCCAAACACAATCCAACAGAATAGAACTAACAAGGCAGTGTCACAAGCATCTGCTATGAACCCCTACTTCGCTGCAGGTGCAGCAGGTGGTGCATTGATGGGGCAAAGTGTTAACAGTATGTTTGGTTTACAAACTCCTGATATGGCACAGGCACAAGGCGTACAAGATAGCATGGAAGGAGCAGATCTTTCAACTCCTGCTGGTATGCGTCAGGCTGCTAGACAGTTGATGATGAATGGTGACTATGCTCAGGCAATGGCACTACACTCTCGTGCTAATGAGATGGAAGCTGCAGGTACTGAAGCAACTAACTTAGCACAAGATAGATCATTAGGTAAGTCACGTAATGTTATTACCCAAGAAGCAGTACCAGCAAATGCTACAACAGGTATGGGAGGAAGTGCTGCTGTCTATCGTAGCATCACTGAATATCCTGATGGTAGTGTAGCTGATGCAACATCAGGTAAGATGTTTAAGGACTATGCAGAGTGGATGGCAGCTGTACATAGTGGTGCTGTAGCAGTAGTAAGTACAGGTGGTGATTCAAAGTTTGATTACGTGGATGGTAAATTGGTTCCTATTGGAGGTGCTTCGGAACCTAAAGCAGTTGAGCCAGTTCTTAATGAAGAACAACAACAGTCTATAGTACGCCTACAAGAGTCCCTTGAAATTACTGATCCTAATAGTGAACAAGCTGTTCAGATCCAAAAGACTATAGATAATATAGTTGCATCAGGAGAGGAGGCAGGTGCTGTTGCAGACGTTAAGAAGAAGGCACAACTTGCCTATTACTCTAACAACATTAGGGAAGCTCAGAAGATTATTAATAGCTATACAAAATCAGATGGTACGTTGTTAGGGACGAGTAGGGTAGGTAGCGCACAACAGACTTTAAGGAATGCACTTGAGCAGATTTATAATCTAACTGGTAAGGATTATAGTCCAGAGGACTACCCTGTAGAGACTCCGAATAAATGAGCATACTTATACAGCATGAAAAACTAGGACAACTCTCATTTCCTAATGGGATGGCTCAAGAAGATATGATGAATGCTATAGTTGAGGCAGAAGCTCAGTATGGTGAACAGTATGGATTGGTTGATTCTTTTGCTACAAACCTAGTTAGATCAAGTTCCTCTTCAGCGAGAGGTATTGGTAATTGGTTGGGGACTAATCAAAGCCCCTCCGAACTTAGAGAGGATAGAATAGAAGAACATAAGTCTCGTGTCATGATGGCACAGAATCCTAAGTCGTCCATAACAGGTATGTTAGTTGGTGGTTTTGCTGACCCTGTTACGTTACCTGCTGTAGCTCTTAAGCCTCTAACATTTGCATCTAAGGCTGCTACGTATGGATCAAGAGGCATAGTTCATGGGGCATTTGGTGGTGCTCTAGAGCCTGTCTATGAGCAATATGGGGATTCAGCTACTGTTAATATACTTGGATCTTCCCTGATTGGTGGTCTTTTAGGTGGTGGTGTAGGCAAGCTGTTAACTAAAAAACAATCAGTTGAAGAGAGTGCAGAGGCAGCGATTGATGACTTAGTAGAATCTGTAGACTCTCCTGAGAAAGCATTAGTTAAGATACGAGAGGAGTATGAGTTACAGAGTATGGGTGCTAAGGATCAATCAGACCTTGATGCGCTTGAACAGACAATTAAAACTAGTGACTTAGAACTAGAAAGATTGAAGAATATTGTAGAAGGAACATACCCTACACTAACGGCATCAGGTAATGCTGCAAAGATATTTAAAGATAGAGCTACTCAACTTAAAGGTGTAACTGAGGGCCAACGGATTGAACTGGCTACAGAGAAAACAAAACGATTAGCTCTTGAGAATCTGATTAAGATTAAAGAGGGGAAGTTCTCTGAGGTTGCTAATCTAGGAGAGATGATACGTGCAAGAGTGTCTAAACCTAAAGTATCTAGGATTGTATCTCAAGTAACCGAAGGAGATAAAGCACTCCCATTAGCACCTAACCCAGCGTTACATGCTCTAGATAACACGTCCTTATTTAAACGTCTAGGGTTGGGTAAGTCAGTCCCTCGTGACCCCTATGCTGGTACTGAGAGTGCTGGTCAGTTAGGTAGTTCAACTAATACAGCAGAAGCTCCTCGATTCCAAGGGGAAGTTAGTGGTGTTGGTGCAGGTCAGGTACAGAGCGATGAGAGAGTAGCGCGTCAGTTCATGCCAAGGAGTCAAGTGGCAGCTACTCGTAGGTTAACAGATGGTAAGGTGTCAGGGGATAACAAAGAACCTATTACTAAGATTAATGTTTCTCAAAGAGCTAAGGATGCAGCTGCTGTTGTAAGGAATAAACAGTCTAAAGGTGAGGAACCATCAGCTAAAGAATGGGACGATCACGAGAGAGCATATCAAGAGACTGAGATAATCAAGGAGTACACTGATACAGTTGCTATGATAGCACGTACCCGTGGCCTAGATACTAACGCTAATCGATTTGGTTCTTCTGGTAGGTATACATTTGAGAACATCAAGAAGAGTTCTGCACGATTCATCAAGAAGAATGGGATAGAAGATTTAGATGATATGGTTAAGTACATATTAGATAATCCTAATAAGATATTTGATGCAGATGAACTAGCTGCTACTACAGAGTTGATGATAGAAGTTGATAATAAATTATTTAATACTCATGCCCTACTTAAACATGCTGATGCTATGACTGATTCTGAAGTTGCAATACTTCATAACGACATTGATGTATACTATGGAATACAATCATGGTTTAAAGGCCAAGGATCAAAGGTGTCAGGTGTTATGAATTATAGAAAAAAGATGTATCAGGATATAGCAAACAATCGTGAGATTAAGCAGTTGTTTGCAGGAGTATATTGTTAATGTCAAAGTTAAGCCCGAAGTGTAAGGTTGCAGTAGATGCAACTTCTTTAAATGCAGGTATGATAAGTAACTTAACGCCTCAACAACAGAGGGATTGGATGGATTACCACCTTGCCCGTAAGGGTAATAAGGTTAGTTCATTTGCTGTTGCTTTAGATGTAGCAATCAACGCGATGCTTTCAGGTATGGGTACCCCATTAGTTAACATGATCTCTATTGCTCTGCAGCAGACCTTAAAGAATGCTAACGAGACTATTGGATTTGCATTAGATAGTATTGGTTTGACTCAAGGAGGTCGTGAGTGGAGACAAGTTAAGGCTATGTGGGATGCCTCTCTTGAGGGGTTTGGTGCTGACCTGATGTACTTCCGTGAAGGATTTGGTAAGGGCTATTCATTAGATCAAGATACTGTTAGACGTTCTCTTCAGATGAACAAGCAAGAGTGGGATGATTATGTTAAGACAACCCTTAAGATAGACGATACTTCTAAGTTAACCAATGATGAGGTTAGAGATCTATTAAATGATATGCAGGATTATATGCATAACTCTATTGGGCGTACTCGTGTAGGTGGTACTAAGATTGAAGGTGCTGTTCGTTTTCCTACAAAGCTTATCGTAGGTATAGATGAGTATGGTAAGGCTAGGTATCGTAGACAGAGTTTGTTTAAAGCTGCATCTAAGTATGCCTCTGAAGATAGTAAGCTAGGTATGGGTTCTTATGATGATCTATACAAGGAGTATAAGGGACAGTTATTTAGTAAGGAAGCTCCTAGCACTCAGTGGGATGCACGTCTTAAATCTTTTGTTGCTGCTCGTAACCAAGACAGAGTTAACGCAGGACACAAAGGAGTTGGAGATGACTTAGATCTTCTTAGGAAGAGTAATGAGATGGTTTCATGGGTAAGGGATGATGCTTTGTTTAATGCTTTCCAGCAGAAGCTTGAAGGTATTCCTCTTAAGGCACAGAAGCTACGTCATGAGTATCCAGCATTCACTCTGTTTGCTCCATTCATTAAGACACCTTGGAACATCATTAAGGAAGGTTATAACTACATTCCAATAGTGCCTATGCTTCAGATCAAGAAGATTAATAAGGAAGGATTAGGTGATACACTACTGGATTTCCGTACCTCTATCATCCCTATGCATGGCCCATCAGTTAAGATGTCATATGCAGAGTTGCTCCCTCGTCAGGTGATTGGTGCTTCTGTCTTTGCTATGGTAGGTACTATGTACCAAGAGGATAACCTTACTGGTAGTCTACCTCGTACTGCTTCTGAGAGGCAACGCTGGAAGGACACAGGTAAGAAACCTTACTCAATTAAGATTGGTGATACATGGATGGAGTATAATCGTATAGAACCTATTGCTACTCCTTTAGCTATGGCTGCTGATCTATTTGATTTCACTAAGGATTACATAGATGATGATGACATCAACACTGAGGAAGGGTGGGAGTTGGTTAAGGATATGCTGTACGCTGTTAAGAGTAACTTAACGTCTAAGACTTTCCTTGAAGGTTTCCATGCTATAACAGAAGTGGCTCTTGATCCTAACGTAGACACTGGCTCTGTTCTATTAGAGACTGCTGCTCGTCCGTTTACACCAGCTATTACAGCTAACATAGCTAAGGCTATGGATCAGTATGAACGTCAGACTGAGACTGTTCTAGAGAGGCTACAGTCACGTATACCTTTCTTCCGTCAACAACTACCAAAGAAGTTTGGTGTATACGGTGACGCACAAGAAACTGATGTTACTAAAGCTCTATTCAACATAGGGTTCTCGTCTGAAGATTCATTGTCTCCACTACAGAAACACATCACTGATATTGAGTGGGACAAAGGGGGAATCACTAACAAGTTCCAAGGTGTTAAACTTTCTAGTGAAGATGTTGCAGAGTTGAGGGAACTTAATGCTCAGTTGTTAACTCCTGTACTAGAAGCTATCATTAAAGAACCAGCCTACCAAGAGCTTTCGGATGCTAGGAAGAAGAAGGTGTTGGATAGTAGAGTGCGTAAGGTACGGTTAAGTATAGGTAAACAGTTTGCTTATAAACTTAAGCAGAAAGATCCAGAGTTTGCTAGGAAGTGGTTGTCTGCTTGGTATAGGAAGCAAGGGTTTGGTGATGTGATGCCTGACTCTTTAAAGGACTAGACATAAAGAAGGGGCAATTAAGCCCCTTTATTTTACTTGTCTACTTCATGTTCAATAAGCATCTCAATACAATGTACTGCCTTAGCTAAGTCTAGTAGGGGATTACCTTTATCCTTATAGCGAGTGATGTATTTAATTGCTGTATGTTGTAAAGCATTTAAGTCATTAGCCATAGAGTATTCCATAGGCTGTATAGATAACTTAGTATAATGATCACCTCCTATTTGATGCTTGCTTGGTGGAATATCACCAAAGTCGTTATCAAAAATGTATGTAGGTTCTGTTTTATCACTCATAATAATCCTCATTGTAAGTTGAAGTGTGATACATATCGTCATAGAGAGCATCTTCTGGTGACTCTACTTCACTTTCTAAAGCTTGAAAGTTTCTTTCGATAATATCTTCAAATTTATTAACTATATCTGCTGACTCCAACTGAAGAATGTCAACAAGTATAACCTCATCCAACTGCCTTAAGCGTCCTTTCAATTCTTCCAGAGTTAGCGCCATAAGTCCTCCGCAGGTAGTCCATTGATACAGGTAGCTCATCGAAGCTGCCATCCTCAACACTATTGAACACCCATAACCCTGCCCATGAACCATTGGTCTGTGGATTTAGGTAGGCTTCATCATGTTGATAATAGATACCAGCAAATAAACCAGTCATGTTCTTACCATCAGCTCTACGAGCATAAGCAATGTCACGATCTTGTACATGTCCCATCACACAGCTCATATACTTCTTATGTAGAAGTAACTTAGCAGATGATACTGGTCTACCCATCACACCTGAAGTGAAGTAGTGACTGTAGGCAACACCATCAACAACAATAGGATCTAAGAAGTCTTGCACTTCCCATCCGTTTAGATTGAAATCATTATAACTAATGAGTCCATCTATCTTAGGATCACTTTCGATAGCTCGCATGATGCGATACTCATGGTTACCTAGTAAGAATACTAAGCGAGGGTTCCACTGCTTCTTCTTGTTCTCTTTAAGACGTGCTTGTTCTCGTCTGATAGGAGCTAACAACTTATCCATTGCTGCATTACCTGCTTCAATGTCTCTAGTGTAGCGCCTACCTTCAAAGCTCTTAGTACCCACATCATAACTACTTAGGCTAGGCATGTCCCAATGATCACCAAGATGAATGATAACATCTGGTTTCATTTTAACTGCATACTTACCAGCCCAAGTCATATGATCTGTATTAACATCAGGTTTGATTTGAGTATCTGGTATTACTAGATGTCTCATTTCTTTCTCCTCATTTCAGTTCGTACTTCTCGTTCGTCTTTAGTCTTTGTGCTATGACAATCATGACACAGGACTTGATAACCATCTGCTTCAAGGAACATACGATTTATGTATGTGTCCCAATCCACGAACCCAACTGTAGGATCAACGACAGGTTCGATGTGATCCACGGCAGCATTGTTTCTCCTACGACCAGCACCAATAGGTGGTAATGTAGCAGGGCCAATGACACCACAACAAGCACATAGATACTTCCCTGTAGAAACTCTAGCAGATTTCTTAACATCAGTCTTAACTCCCCACTTACCATGTGCTCCACGTAGCGCAGAGGTTATGAAAGACTTATGCCTAGCTTCTGTCCATCGTCCGTTGTTACGGGTTTTGGTGGTTGCCATATTTCATCATCCTTTCTACGTAAGTGTAGAAGTATTCCATTCTCAAGAGCACGTTCTTCACTCCCAAGTTTCTCTACACAGATAGCATACATTTCTAACTCAGTCTTACCTTCAAGAAGCTTTGCAGCTTTCTTAGGGCCAATGCCTTGAACACCTTTGATGTTGTCAGCAGCGTCACCAACTAAGAATTGCATATAGAAATTATATATAGCTTCTTCTTTGGTAATATAAAAGAGTTCCTTCTTAACGAAGTTATAATGTCCACACACCAATTGATAAAAGTCCTTATCTAAAGAAACTATTATTGCATCTGGTTCTTGTGTGGCTCGGATTGCTATCCTGTCATCTGTCTCTTCACCTTGAGTAACTACAGCTCCATGCTGGGCAATCAAATGATCACGCAGCGCAGAGATGTGTTGAGGTTTCTTATTCTTCTTACGATTACCTTTGTACTCTGCAGTAACAGCGTAATCGAAGCGGAAGTTATCTGAACCAGTTAGGTACAGTTCGACCTCATGTTCTTCATCGTCAGAGTCCATCACTACATCTTCAATGATGTTAGTGAGGTAGCTACTCATAGTACTACAAGCAACTGACTCACTCTCTGTCTCACAGGCGAAGCCGATACGATAACAAAAGATATCAGCGTCTATGAGAATTAACATTTATAACTCAGGTACATCATCAAAGCCAGCATCTTCTTTATTGAAGACTACTAGATCATCAACACGAGCCTTGGATAAACCAACACCAACACCTGTCTTACCTTTGAAGTTATAATCATAGGGCTTAATGATGAACGTAACCTTACTACCATTACCTACAGGCTCAGTCAATGCAAACCCTTCAGTATCTTCTACACGAGGAGCACGATTGGTAGACTTAGCAGTTACGAAGTAACCACGATCATCACCTTTGTTCTTAACATTAATACCTAGACCTTCCAAGCGATCTACTTGAGTTTCAGATAGCTGACTTACATCAACTTGATACTTATCGGACATCTCATTCTTCTCTAGGAAAGAGAACCAGTAAGCTACGGCTTGGATCTTAATTGCTTGATTAGTATTTTGCATGGATTTTATTCCTTATTAATTAAAAGTACACTAGACCTAATTGCAAAGTTTCCTAGGAAACTCTAGTGTGTTTCTGCCCAAGTGGTACCAACTTTGTAGTCACCATCTAATGGACAATTCATATTAAAACTTTCACCAGCTTCCTTGATAGCTTGAGTTCCTAACTGCCCTACCATTTCAGCATACTCTTTGGTAGTTTCTATTTGCCATTCATCATGTACGTTAGCTACTAACTTAAACCAGATACGATTCTCGATTAGTTTGCTATGTAATATGACTAAAGCTTTCTTCATTATCACAGCACCTGCTGATTGTAATAAGAAATTTAATGCACTGTGTTCAGATTCTACACGTAGTCTCCTCCCGTCCAGCCCTTGTAGTGTACCATTCTTACGCATAGCTGTCAACACTCGCTTCTTGAGGTTGGCGTATGCTGGCAGGTTCTTCATGAACTGATCAATCAATTGCTTACCCTTACGAGCAGAGCCATTAGCGATCTGTCCAATCTTAGCTACACCTCCACCATAAATCAGAGCGTACACGAAGGTCTTTGCTTGATCTCTCGTATCTAAGCCAGCCATCTTCTGGTTATAAGAATGTATATCACCATCTAATATCTGCTCAACATAAGACTTATCATTCATGTAGTGGGCAAGCATTCGTAGCTCTAAGCCAGAAGCATCTATACCAACTAACACATTACCTTCTTCTACAATCCAACAAGATCTACAGTCAGTACCATACCAAGAGGCTCTACCCCACAGCAACTCACCTGTCTTCTTATCGTGCTTACTAGCAGGTACTTGAGCCATGTTAGGAGTCTGGTGAGTCATCCGTCCAGAGACAGCACCATTCGTTATAACACGACCATGTACCCTACCATCATCAGCTACTGCATTGACCCAGTTATCTATCTGTCCTACTCGTTTTTGTAAGGTTAGGTATTCACCTATAAGCCTTGCTTCTGGTAGATCGATTGATGCTAAGGTCTTCTCATTAACAATGATGTTGCCCTTATCAGTCTGGCTTTTAAATACTATTCCTTTTTCTTGGAGGCGGTAGGCAATTTGCTTTCTACTTCCGAGGTTAAAGACTGTGACTTTATCTTTGAGTTGCTTTCCTGTCTTTTCCGAGACTCGTTTCTCCACCAAGGGTGGAAAGACTTCTTGGACTTCTCGTTCGAGGACATTCATTCTCTCCATCAGGTCAGTTAATAATTGATTAGCTCTTACTAAGTCTAGCTTAAAGCCATTGACTTCTTGCTGCTGAGTAATAACAGCAACATCATGCTCAAGCTTAATACATTCCTCAGAGAACTTATCCTTAGCTAATGCCTTGGTTAAATAATCTTCTAACTTAACAGTGATAGAAACATCCTGCTTACAGTAAGAGATCATTTCTTCTGACAACCCACCATCATAATCAGTGAAGTCACCTTTAGCATAACCAAGACGCTCACCCCATGCTCTTAATGAGTGGCCTCCTTCTAGTCTAGGATTCCATAGTCGAGACATAAGCAGCGTGTCTCTTAACTTCCAGCTAGGTATGTTCAGGTGCCATAACTCTTTAATCTTAGGGGCATCAAAGCTAACTATGTTGTGTCCTACTATCACCTCCACTCCATGTGTATGCTGCTCTAGCTGCATAGGATTTAGCAAAACTCTCTCTCGCTTTTCTCCTGAGATATGAATACCACAGCACCATATGTGGTTCATTGTCATAGTCGTT
>TARA_B110000503_G_scaffold128303_1_pt1 | contig 28137 bp, 13 predicted proteins | sample TARA_B110000503 | Tara Oceans TARA_B110000503 (sample SAMEA4397472) | marine metagenome | biome: Polar Biome; feature: [SRF] surface water layer (ENVO:00010504); material: water (ENVO:00002006), including particulate matter (ENVO:01000060) such as... | depth 5 m | reverse complement strand
TAGTTCCGCGTTTCCCTATCGGCTCGAATTATTTGGAAATGAAATCGAAAGTATTCGGCAATTTGATCCGGAATCTCAATTATCCAGAGAGCGGGTGAAGGAGGCAATGATCATGCCCAATACCCAAACAAGAATGTTAAAGGAAGAACGTATTTCATTGTTGAATTATTTACCTGTAAATGCTCTTATTTGGATAAAGGACCTCCGAGAAACAGAAGATATAATTGCGCGGGGTTTTGAAAAAGCGACGCATTCGTTTGAAGAAATATTAAAGATCAGCAATGAAACCAAGGTCATAGATAGCCCTGAACTATTATTTGAAACCCCCGATACGTTCACTGCATCAATAAAGAACCGAACGGTTATTGAATTTGGCAAGCGTTCGTTTTTAAAGACGTCCATTGAAATTGACTTTGCCACTAAACCACAACCTAGTTTTAATAAAAATTTTGAACTCCTTGCCGAAAGTTTAGGTCAGCTTCAACATGAAGATTTCAAGATTTTGATCTTTTCGGATTCGGACAAACAACTCGAACGCTTGGTGACCATTTTTGAAGAGCTCAATGTGGGCCTACATTTTATTGGTATAGTTGCAGGCCTACAGGCCGGATTCATCTCTGAAAACTTAAAAATTGCCTGTTTCACAGACCATCAAATTTTTGACCGTATTCACCGTACGAATCAAAAACCCAAATTCAATAAAAAGAAAGCACTTTCATTAAAAGAGCTAAAATCATTACATACAGGTGATTATGTGGTTCATATAGACCATGGTATTGCGCGCTTCGCGGGATTAGATAAAATCTCTAGAAACGGCAACCAACAGGAAGTCATCAGATTGGTCTATCGAGATGATGACTTACTTTATGTAAGCATCCATGCGTTGCACAAAATCTCAAAATATGCGGGACAAGAAGGAACACCTCCTCTTACCAACAAATTGGGCTCAAAAGAATGGGAGAGTAAAAAAAGTAAAGTAAAAAGTAAAGTAAAAGATATCGCCAAAGAACTCATCACACTTTACGCAAAACGCAAAACCGCTCCCGGTTTTGCCTTTCCGAAGGATACTTTCTTGCAAGCCGAATTGGAATCGAGTTTTATGTACGAAGACACCCCTGACCAAAGCCTGGCTACTGCCGATATCAAACTAGATATGGAGCGGTCGCATCCGATGGATCGACTGATTTGTGGTGATGTAGGTTTTGGTAAAACCGAAATAGCCATTCGAGCCGCCTTTAAAGCCGTTAATGCGGGCAAACAAGTTGCCGTATTGGTTCCCACAACTATTTTGGCACTTCAACATTATCAAACTTTTTCCAAAAGACTAGAAGATTTTCCAATTACTATCGAATTCATCAATAGATTCAAAAGCACTAAAGACATAACGCTGATTAAAAAGAAGGTAACCGCAGGGCACATCGACATCTTGATAGGTACCCATCGTATTGTCAATAAAGACATCGTTTTCAAAGACCTCGGTCTCATGGTAATCGATGAAGAACAAAAGTTTGGGGTAAAAATAAAAGAGCAATTGAAAGCCCTTCGTATTAATGTAGACGCCATGACCTTAACGGCTACCCCTATACCGAGAACCCTTCATTTTTCCTTGATGGGCGCACGGGATTTGTCCATCATCTCAACGCCCCCCCCCAATCGAGTTCCAGTGACCACCGAAGTTTGCGAATTTAGCGAAGAGCTTATTCGAGATGCGGTGAGTCATGAGTTGCGACGCAAGGGTCAAGTGTTTTTTGTGCATAATAGAGTCGGAGATATTGAAAAAATGGCCAATATCATCTATAAACTTGTCCCGGACGCTAAAATAGGCATTGCGCATGGTCAGATGGATGGCAATAAATTGGAAAAAGTAATGGTTCAATTCATCAATGGAGATTTTGACGTCCTAGTTTCAACGAATATCATTGAATCGGGATTAGATATCCCAAACGCCAATACCATAATTATTAACAGGGCAAACATGTTTGGCCTTTCGGACTTACACCAAATGAGAGGTCGGGTCGGTAGATCTAATACCAAAGCCTACTGTTACCTGCTCACGGCGCCTCATGCGACGATTTCTGCGGATGCCAGAAAACGATTGATCACTTTAGAGGAGTTCTCGGATCTAGGTGACGGCTTCAAAGTAGCCATGCGCGATTTAGATATTCGCGGCGCTGGCAATTTATTGGGAAGTGAGCAAAGTGGTTTCATCAACGATTTGGGCTTTGAGATGTATCATAAAATATTGGATGAAACCGTTTTAGAACTGAAAGAAACCGAATTCAGTGAGCTCTTCAAAGATGAATTAATTAATAAAACGACTATTGAGAATTTCGCAAAAGAATGTGTGTTAGAAACCGATCTTGAAATACTCATCCCTCAAGAATACGTGAGCAATACTTCCGAAAGGCTTCAATTGTACAATGATCTTGATACTATTGATTCTGAAGACGGTCTCGCTCAGCTCGAAAAAAACATCTTAGATAAATTTGGCAAAATACCCGCTCCGGTTCATGAATTGTTTAAATCTGTTAAATTGAGATGGATGGGCCTCACATTTGGTGTTGATAAAATAATTCTGAAAAACAACGCCCTTAAACTGAATATCGAAAACGACAAAAAGGATAGTTATTTTCAATCAAAGGCATTCAAGGCTATGATTTCATTTGCTCAATCGCAACCTTCCCGTTGTAAAATCAAAGAGCACAACAATAAATTGATGATTTCAATTGACAAAATTGCAGGTATAGACGCTGCTCTTAACATTTTCTCCCTTCTTAATTAAAATATTTATCTTACCTTAGTAATGGTGTTTTTAATCCTTTTATTTAATTTGGATCGATATTTTTAACACGACAAAGTAATTTTTAATTAATTTAGCCCCTTAAGCCATCATCTAGAGTTATTCATTTTATGAAAAATAATTTTTACTCGGTGAAAAGTTGGAGTATTTGTATGTCCTCCGCTTTCCTATTAAGTTCTTGTATCTTCGGTGGATCAGGACGTCCAGATAGTAATAATCCAGGCAAGGCAAGTACCGTTACTGGTCTGGAATATAATGTTGAAGAAGAGGGTTTTCAGGTTAGCGAATACTCCGGTCAACCCATTGGTCCCAATTTAATCTTTATCGAAGGTGGTAGAACCACTTTGGGATCTTCAGAAGAAGATGTCCTCAACTATCGAGATAATGTTGAAAGAACAGTAACTGTCGCTTCTTTTTACATGGATGAAACAGAAGTCACAAACATCAACTGGCTAGAATACGAGTATTATATTCGTAAGGATTCTGATGAACTTTATTGGAAAAACAATCTTCCTGATACAACTGTATGGGCTAGGGATCTTGCCTTTAATGATCCTTATGTTTCCCAATATTACAGATATCCCGGCTTTCGGTTTTTCCCTGTCGTAGGCGTAAATTGGCGACAAGCCGTGAACTATTGCAGTTGGAGAACTACCGTTGTAAATTTTCAATTAGCTACCGAAGCTGGTTTCTTTGAGGATAACGGAGATGGTGGTGGCCAAGACACCTTCGCCGAAGGCGATGAAGCGCCTACTTCTGTACAAGGGAATAGTGCTCGTGTTCCGATTGAAACAGGCATTGTACTTCCTGATTTCAGATTACCAACAGAGGCCGAATGGGAATATGCCGCACAGGCCCTCATTGGCACGCAATATTTGGATGAACAACAAACGCATCAAAGATTATATCCTTGGGATGGTCATACCTTAAGGAATCCTTATGGAAAAAGTCTCGGTTATATGTTGGCCAATTATAAAAGAGGTCGTGGTGATTATGCAGGTATCGCTGGTAAGTTAAATGATGGTTCTATGATTACCGACTATGTTTATAACTACCCACCTAACGATTATGGACTCTACAACATGGCTGGTAATGTAAACGAATGGGTTCAAGATGTTTATAGACCCCTGTCTTTTGAATATATGGATGACTTAAATCCTGTCAGACTAGATGGCACCTTAGATGAGGAAGAGGGTTATGATCCTACTTATAATCTAATCGGTAATGAAAAGCCATACGGGTCTTTAGAAGAGGCGATCGCTGCAGGTATCCCACAATCAATGTATAGCGAAGATAGCCCTCCTACTAAGCGTATGAGAGTCTTCAAAGGTGGTTCATGGCAAGACGTGGCATATTGGCTATCTCCAGGCACGAGACGCGCAATATTTGAAGATTCCTCGACAGCCGCCATTGGGTTTAGATGTGCCATGATTCACGCTGGATCAAATTATTAACAATAGAGAAATTTACGAAAAGGCTATCTTCAATGAAGATAGCCTTTTTTATTTGCCCATGACGGCAGCTAAAATAATTATTCTCTGTACATATGGAGACAAAAGTTCACAAATAGTGCTCATAGTCGCTCCTGTAGTTACCACGTCATCTACGATGATAACAGACTTTCCTTTCAGTAAATTTACCTGCTCTACCAAATAGACATTTTCCAACTGCCGCCATCTATCAACAACTCTGCTGGTTGCTTGTGTTTTTGGATCACTAATCCTAACCAGAAATTGCTCTTTTATTGGTATGTTCAATACCGCTGACAGTCCTTTACAGATTTCATGACTTTGATTATAGCCTCGCTTTCGTTCTTTCTCTGGATGCATAGGTATAGGCAAAAGATAATCTGCCTCCAGATGGCCGTGTCGCATAAGGTGCCTTCCAAAATAAGTCCCTAACATGACCGCTAAGGCTGGTTGTCCCTTGTACTTAAGCTTATGCAACAACGATTGAGCGACACCCCCTTCTCTAAAATGCAGGTAGGCTATGGCTGCTGATACTTTTGGTAGATAGGAAAAATAGTTAAAAAATGCCTGTTCATGCTCCTGCGCATATTTAGTTACGGGCAAACTGGTCAGACAGATCGTGCATAAATAACTTTCATTTTTAAGTAAATTGTCGCCACAATGCACACAAATCTCTGGATATATAAGAGATAGGAAATCTTGCCAAAGTTTTTTTGTAAAAAAATTGTGTGACATTTAGTTAATTTACGAATAATGGATTGAAATATTTTGCTATTAGCTGTATGATCACTTTAAACCAACAGCATAGTACAACAAGCGATGGCTATCTAATCATGAAACGCACTGTCATTGCACCCTGAACTTAAGTTAACATTATACGTTGTATCTATTAATACGTTTTTATAATTACCGCTGCGCATGGCTAGTACACCCTTAGAAGAAAACTTAAACCGCTTTCGAAAAAAATATTTTCTTAATAAATTATTAAGAGGCTGTTTGCTCTTTACCTGTATACTATTGCTCTATCTGCTCTTGATTGCGTGCATTGAATCCATTTTTCGTCCAGGTATTTTGATCAGAAGTTTCCTCTTCTTTATAAGCATCGTTCTTCTCTCTGGGGGTTTATGGCTATTCATTTTACGTCATTTACGGGCGCTATTGACTGTAGACAAAGATTTAAGCAATGCCGAAGCGGCGATCCTCATTGGCGATCAATTTTCAGACATTGGCGACCGCCTACTCAACACACTACAACTTTTAAGGCTTTCGAATACACCCAATTCCCTTATTCAGGCCAGTATTGAGCAACGAAATCACCGCTTTAGTGCACACCACTTTGACCAAGCCATTGATTTTAAGGCTAATCGTTTGTACGCCTGGTACCTGCTCCCTATCCTGGCCGCCTTTGTTGGTGTCGGGATGCTTGTTCCAAACTTATATGTTGAAAGCTCCCAACGAATCATCAACTATAATCAATTTTACGCAATACCCGCTCCTTTTGAATTCGTCATCACCTCCCCGGAACTTCGTGCCTTTAAAAATGATGGATTCACCTTAAACGTATCGACCGAAGGGGATAAACTTCCAGCCCTTTGTTATATAGAATTTGGCAATCAAAAAGTACCCATGCGCCAGACAGGCCAAGGTCAATTTACATACAACTTTGAAAGTGTTCAGCAAAACATACCATTTCAACTCTCAGCCGCTGGTGTTCAAAGTAATCCATTGCTACTTGAGGTAGTCTCAAGGCCTGAACTTATAAATTTTAATATCGGTCTTGTATACCCCGCACACACACAACGCAAAAATGAAGTCCTTATCAATAATGGTAACCTTAATGTCCCCGAAGGCACTAAAATAACGTGGAATATCAGCACCTCCACAACGGATAACGTCAATCTTGCCTTTGGCATCGATTCGGTGATAGAGATGGCATATACCACTGATAATCAGTATTTTGTCGCTAATACAATCGCTACGAAAAACACAGAATACTTCATTAATCTAGCCAACAAAAACGGCACTAATCGTGACGATTTAAAATATTACATTAATGTAACTTTTGATCTGTTTCCAACTTTAGGCGTCGCCTTTATACTCGACACCGTTTATTATGAGTCGCTCCTTATCACCGGACAGAGTGCAGACGATTATGGAATAGCGACCATGTCTATTACTCAAACAGGCTCCACAGACACGAACATTAGTCTTACCGTCAATCCCAACAGCCTCAAACATTTATTTTATCATGAAATCCCCATCACCAAAGAAATGTTCAATTCAAAGGAGCTTCATACTTTCCAAGTTCGGGCTAGCGACAATGACCAAATTAATGGCTCTAAGACGACCTCTTCTCGTATCTATACACTCCAAATACCTGCTAGTATTGATCTAACAGCCAACGTTAAAAGCAGCACTGCCGATACACAAAAAGACCTTGAACAATTATTAGATAAAAACAAGGAGTTGAACAATAGCCTCGAAGCTATCCAAGAACGCCTGCGCAGTCAAAAAGAACTGCAATGGCAAGAAAAACAACTCTTAAAAGATGTGCTAAAACAAAAGTCTGATATTCAATCAAACATAGAAAATCTAAGCCAAGAAATGGAAAGTCTAAACAAAAAACAAGAAAAATTCGGGCAAAGAAGTGCGCAATTACAAGAAATGGCTGAGCAATTAAAAGCGCTCATGGACGACTTGTTAGATGATGAAACCAAAAGATTATTTGCCGAATTAGAACAATTATTACTAGAAAAGGGAACACTACCACAAATACAACAAACTGTCTCCGACATCCATCACAAAGAAGAATCATTACAACAAGAGCTTGAACGAGCCTTGGCCCTATTCAAAAGGATCAAATTGGAGAGTGCCCTCGAGAAAACACATAAAGAGCTAAGGACGCTCTCCTCTGTACAAGACAGCCTGTCAGCCCATACGCGCAAGAAGGACATTCCTCTTGATTCAATAGTCGATGAACAAAATGATATTAACAATAAATTTATGGCTCTAGAAGAAGAATTAAAGGCAATTGAGGAACTCAACCAAGAACTAGATCGTCCAGAGCCCCTCACCAATACAAACGATCAGCAACAAGCCATCGATAATGGATTAGAACAGATTAACGATCAGTTAAAACAGGGGAATCGCCAAAAGGCCAGCAAAATGCAACAAGAAACTGGCCAAAAAATGAAGGCCCTCAGCAAGACAATAGCGGACATGCAAGATAATATGCAATCGGAAACACTCAGTGAAAACATTAATGACCTCAATCAGCTACTTGATAATCTAATTAAACTGTCCTTTCTGCAAGAGTCCCTTATCAAGAGTTTTCGCTCCGTAGAGCAAATTGACCCTCGATTCGTGACGCTCTCCCAAGATCAATTAAGTATCAAGGATAACATCGACATACTATCGGACAGCCTCACCGCTTTATCTAAACGGATTGTCCAAATTAGCAGTTTTGTCACCAGTGAACTGAACGAATTGAATAGAAACATTGATGAGTCGATTCATCAATTGCGTGAACGAGATAAAAACAAAGCCGCAGTGAATCAACAATACGCTATGACATCAATGAACAATTTGGCCCTACTACTGGACGACCTACTGCAGCAAATGCAAGCAACCGCAAATGCGCAAGGTGATGGAAAAACCAAAAAACCTGGCCAAGGAAACCTACCTAGTCTACAAGAAATGCAAAAGCAGCTTTCAGAGCAGATAGAAAATTTGCAAAAAAGCGGTCTCGAAGGACGTAAATTATCTCAAGAACTCGCCGAAATGGCGGCTAGACAAGAAATGATCCGAAATGAATTAAACAAATTAAATAAACAGCTAAAAGGGCAGCCGGGCAATGAAAATGCCAACGACAACCTACAAAAGGCACTAAGTGATATGGAAAAAAATGAAATGGACTTAGTCAATAAGCGTATTACCCAGGAGCTTATCAATAGACAAAAAAATATTTTAAGTAGAATGCTGGCAGCTGAAAACGCCATGAAAGAACAGGAACTTGACAAAGAGCGAGAGGGCCAAACAGCTAAAGACTATCCTAGAAACTTTCCTAACGTTTTCCAAGATTATTTGAACTCCAAAGAACAAGAAATAGAATTATTAGAAACAGTACCTGTAAATTTACATCCATTCTATAAATCAGAAGTGCAAAAATATTTTCTCCGTTTAAGAAATGAACCCTGATGAAATGCATCAAATTAGATATCCCCTCAGTACTTGATAACATTCGAATCATTGAAAGCTTCATTGATAATGCCAAAGATCATTATGATTTGACAGATGATATTTATGGAAATATTGTGATCGCAGTTACAGAATGTGTCAACAACGCCATCGTCCATGGCAATCATTCTGATCGTTCCAAATTAGTTCATATACAATTATTAATAGAAGATCATACCATACGCTTTATTGTTCAAGACGAGGGTGAGGGATTCGATTATAACAACATTTCGGATCCCACGGCACCTGAAAACATCCATAAGCTAGGAGGTCGGGGTCTTTTTCTTATGCGCAATCTCTGCGATGAAATAGAATTTGACAGAAATGGAACTCAGATAGAACTCAAATTCTACCTATAAACATGAAAAAACTGCATTTCCATTTTGAAGATATTTCACCTATTGGCTTGCCTGATAATATAAATCTTTGGCTAGCCCAGGTGATTTCTGCAGAACACTTTGTGGTTGATAACCTCAATTTCATTTTTTGTTCAGATAATTATTTACTGGAAATAAATAATACCTATTTGAATCACGATTACTTTACCGACATTATTACCTTCGATCTAAGCGAAATCGAAGAACAAATTTCCGGTGATCTTTTTATTAGCCTGGATCGTGTAACTGAGAATGCGCAAAAATTTTCCTGCTTATTTGAAAACGAATTGCTTCGCGTAATGGTTCATGGAATACTTCATCTTTGTGGGTATAAGGATAAATCCGAAACTGATCAAAAACTAATACGGTCAATGGAAGACTTCTATTTATCTTTGTACGACAGCATGAATGTTCCACGTGGAACATTGTAAGCATATTTAAATTTTTTTATTCCATAAACAATCTTTTCATGTTTCCAAAGTATGATGTTATCGTTGTTGGTGCCGGCCATGCCGGTTGCGAAGCCGCCAGCGCCGCAGCCAAAATGGGCTCTAAAGTACTGTTAGTAACCATGAATATGAATACCATCGCGCAGATGTCCTGTAATCCAGCTATGGGCGGCGTTGCAAAGGGTCAGATCATTAGAGAAATCGACGCTCTCGGCGGTCAATCGGCCATTATCACGGATCAAACAATGATCCAGTTCCGTATGCTCAACAAATCAAAAGGCCCAGCCATGTGGAGTCCACGGGCACAATCAGATCGAATGCGCTTCGCCGAATCATGGCGCCTAACACTTGAAAAAAATCCCAATGTGGATTTTTGGCAAGAGATGGTAACGGGTCTAGCAATAGAAAAACATAAAGTATGCGGCGTAACTACCTCTTTGGGAATTACCATAAAAGCATCGGCTGTAGTTCTGACAAATGGTACCTTTCTGAATGGACTCATTCATATTGGCGAACAACGGTTTGGTGGGGGGCGAACAGGGGAGTCCGCCGCCTTTGGCATAACCGAATCCCTCATCAATCATGGATTCACTGCCGGACGTATGAAAACCGGCACCCCTCCCCGGGTCGACGGCCGTAGCCTAGATTACACCAAGATGACCGAGCAATTAGGCGACTCAGAACCTGGTAAATTTTCCTATCTACCTGTCACCAAATCACTTAACAAACAACGTAGCTGTTGGATCACCTACACCAATAGCGAGGTACACCACGAACTACAACAGGGCTTCGACCGCTCTCCCATGTTCAACGGACGTATCCAAGGACTCGGTCCTCGTTACTGTCCTTCCATAGAAGATAAAATCAACAGATTTGCTGACCGTAGTCAACACCAAATATTCGTAGAACCAGAAGGCTGGGATACAGTAGAAGTCTATGTTAACGGCTTTTCAACCTCGCTACCTGAAGACATCCAGTACAAAGCTATCAAACTTATTCCGGGCTTTGAACAAGCAAAAATGTTTAGGCCAGGGTATGCGATTGAATATGACTACTTTCCACCAACGCAACTACGCCTCAACTTAGAAACACAACAAATAGAAAACCTATTCTTCGCCGGCCAAATAAATGGCACCACCGGGTATGAAGAAGCTGCTTGCCAAGGGCTTATGGCTGGCGTCAATGCGCATCGAAAAATCAACGATTTATCTCCATTCATCATCTCTAGATCCGAGGGATATATTGGCGTATTAATCGACGATCTTGTAAACAAGGGTACTGACGAACCATACCGAATGTTCACTTCTCGAGCCGAATACCGCCTGCTCTTACGACAGGATAATGCAGACGTTCGACTCACAGCTCGTGGCTATGAGATAGGCCTTGCCTCAACAGACAGACTCAAACTTGTAGAAAACAAAAAGGAGCAAACAGAGGAACTATTAACCTATTTAGAGCATAGTAAAATCACTCCAGATGAAGCCAACGGCACCTTAGCGAAATTCGAAACAAGCATAATCACGGAAAAAACCACATTAAACAAAATCCTGAAACGTCCCCAGATCGCCATTACACAACTCAATGAAATCAGTGAGACCGTCAACACCTCCTTAAATAATTATAGCAAAGAAGTGTTGGAACAGGCCGAGATAATCATCAAATATCAATCATACATTGACAAAGAAGAACAACATTCCAAGAAACAAACCGCCCTTGATCACCTAGCCCTTAATAAAAATATCAATTACTTCAACATAACCTCTCTTTCCTCCGAGGCCCGAGAAAAATTAACTAAATTTCAACCCGATACGCTAGGACAAGCTTCCCGCATCAGCGGCATAAGTCCTGCAGACATATCCATTCTTATGGTATACTTAGGACGATAATGTATATAAAACTTGACCGATGCCCTAGCTGCGATAGCGACAATGTCACGAATCACCTAATTGCCAGTGACTACCTTGTGAGCAATGAAAGTTTCGCGCTCTTTAAGTGCCAAGCGTGCACCCTGTTATTTACCAACCCCAGACCTAACACGGAACGCCTTTATGAATACTACCAATCTGACAACTACGTTTCGCACAATGCCTCTAGGAAAAGTCCTCTTGACCTCATCTATCACGTCGTTCGGCGAATCACTACTCGTCAGAAAATAAATCTATTAAGCACATATCACCCCTCTGGAAGTCTACTTGACTACGGTTCAGGTATTGGTTATTTCGTGCAAAAAGCACAAAAATATTACGACAGCTACGGCGTAGAGCCAAACAGTCGTGCCCTTGCCGAATCCCAAAAGAGTAACTCAGCAACTCTTGTGTCCTCACTGGATCAATTACCCACCGCATTAACGTACGACGTCATTACCCTTTGGCATGTGTTAGAACACATACATGATCTCAACCAGACATTCGAAAACCTATTGAGAAAATTGTCACGTCATGGCCATCTCTTTATCGCCCTGCCAAATCATCTTTCGGCTGATGCCTCCTATTTTGGAGACGATTGGGCTGGCTACGATGTACCTCGACATCTCTATCATTTCTCTCCACACTCCTTTCAACTTTACTTAAAAAAATATAAATTAAAACTTATTAAAGTTCTACCCATGTATTTTGACTCATATTACGTTTCTCTTCTCAGTCAACACCGTGGAACCTTCATAAAAAAGCTTGCCACTGCTATGAAAATAGGGTATTCATCCAACCAATCTGCAAAAACCTCTGGCCACTACTCCAGTCAAATATACATTGTAAGCAAATGAAGCTTTTTACGTACGCCCTGCTTTTGACGCTTCTAATTACGCAGCTCAACTGTGCTAATCAAAAAACACCAACCGGTGGACCCAAAGACAGCATACCTCCGGCACTACTTCAGTCCTTCCCGTCATCGGGTACTACCAACTTCAAAGGAAACACAATCACATTAATATTTGACGACAAAATAGGGAGTCAACAATTGAAAAACACTTTGATCATAAGCCCTACGACGGACCTTACTTACGATATAACTACCAAGCAAAATAAGACCCGACTTATTCTCAACGAGCCCCTTTTGGACAGCACTACTTATACATTTAACTTTCTGGACGGCATCACAGATTTGACCGAAAGAAATCCAGTTGTCAACCTCCGCGTTGCCTTTAGCACCGGGCCCTACATTGACTCCTTATTTGTCAACGGCAAGGTTAGTGATCTTTACAATCAAACTCCTCAAGCATTTATGTATGTAGGGCTATATCCACAAACAGATAGCCTTGACCTATTGAAGGACAAGCCATTATACTTTAGCCAAACTGACTCGTCAGGCTGCTATTCACTCGAAAACATAAAGCCAGGACATTATAAGATCTTTGCTTTTAAAGACGAAAACAAGAACTTCCTTTTCGATCCAAGCACCGAGACATACGGCTTTATCTCAGAACCTCAAATACTATCCGTCGGTCTTGACAGCATGAATATTACCAGCAACAGCATTGATTCATCGCCCCTACGTACCTTAACGGCTAAACCCTTCGGGCATTATTTTGACATCCGCTATTCAAAGCCTATTACCAACTACAACTTCATCTATTTAAGTGACCATACCAATAGCCACTATACACAACTCATTAATGAAGACAACACCCTTCGATTCTACAACAACGACACCGCACATCCACCAACTGATAGCGTAGGAATAATGGTCATTGCGTACGACACTATCGGTCAAACAACATCAGATACCCTTTATTTAAAATTTATCACATCAAACAAACCCACGCCACCCGTCAACGCCACAGGGTCAATTACCAAATTAACACCAACTTACGTCGAAGCATTAATCATATTTAGCAAACCTATCAAACACTTTAATAATAACCTAATAACCGTTTATGCGGATAGTCTTTTAAACGAATTTCCAATTGACAGCCTCGCGACTTTCCATTGGAACCAACAAATGACAGAACTCACCTTAAGATACACCATCCCATGGACCACACTCAACGACACATTAAATAATATATTACAACAACGACACATCCTAGATACCCTCCTTCCAGCATCAACAGTACTCAACAAAATCTATCTCTCCTTTGACACCACTGCCTTTATCACGGTCGAAAATGATTCAGTCGTCATTTCTCCACTCTCCTTACGACGAACGTCCACAGAGGATTATGGCACCCTCCACATAAAACTTAACACATTCAAAACGTCCTTCACACTACAGCTCCTCAATGACAAAGAACAAGTTGTTTCGACAGTGCTCAATGAGAGTGAAACCACCTTCTCATATTTACAACCCGGTTCCTATCATTTAAGAATACTTATCGACGACAACCTTGACGGTCAATGGGGCCCCGGCAATCTTATCAACAACACTCAACCCGAAACTATTGTACTTTTTCCATCGCTAACTAAAGTCCTTGCCAATTGGGAAATAAACATTGACAACCTCTCCTTTTAGGCTGTTAATAACCAAGATAATCTGTTCATAATCTCGTTATAAATTCCTATCTACTACCAAAAATCTTGACCACTACATTTCAATGTTAGCTAAGTAAATTCCTCCACATCGAAATGTCGACAAACCAAACATCAATACTTATCAACGACACCACAAAAACATGTTGACAAAATGATAACTACCTTAAAATCTAAACCTTATACAATAACCTATTGTTGAAAACATCTTTACAGCTCCTGCTATATCAACATCTTGTTAATTGCTCTAAAAAAGGCCTACTTTATCCACATTTCCACAGCCCTAATATATTATAATAATAATCTTTAATTAATAAAATAATATATTTACTAAACGGAAAATTGTGAATAACACTGCCTTACTATTCTTCATTTTATTATGCACCGCCTACTTGAGAACAGTTGCCCAACGGTCAGATGATCTCAAATTGGCCAATGAATATTATGGCCAACAAGAATATACCAAAGCACTTGACATTTATCGCTACCTCGCAAAAAAAAAAGAATCTATACTTGAATTGCATTCCAATTATTTTCAAATCTTATTGGATCAACAACATTATGACGAGGCACGCACGTATCTAGAACGTATTACACAGCTATATCCCAACGAATTGCGCTTTCAAACCGATCAGGTTTATTTATCATTTATACAAGACGATCAACGGCTGACATCCTTACAAACGCAAGCGTTGCAAAAGCTGTATCAAAAGAATAGTAACGTGTTAAGAACATTAGCAATGCTTTTTGATGCCAAAGAAATGTATTCAGGGGCTTTGCAATTACTGATGCAAGCAAGGATCCTTTCGGGCAATAATCTTGCTTATGCATTAGACTTTGCAACCATTTATGAACACAATAAGAATCCCGAAAAAATGATTCTGGAATATTTAAACTATGCCTCACAAAGAGCCAATAATATGAGCTATGTCAAGTCATTATTTCGCTCCATGTTCAATACATCGACCGCGATGTCACTATTGGTACAACAATTGATTGTTCGGCTTCAAGAGGCCCCTGATAATCCCTTTTATGGAGAGCTCTTAATGTGGGCGTATTTACAAGAAAATGACTTTTATGCTGCTTTTATTCAAGCCAAAGCAATCGATAAGAAAGCACAATTGCCAGGAACTACCGTGTTGAGCATTGCCGCAATGGCCAGTGAAAATCAATTCTTAGACGCAGCAGGAGATATGTTTGCCTATTTGATAAAAACTTACCCTAAGGCCGCACATTATGAGGCAAATAATTACCAGTTATTAGCTTTGAAAGAAAAGGTAATCACGGACAACGAACCGGCTAATCTAAATAAATTAACTGCTCTAACTGTTCAATATCAAGAGTTTTTCAAACAATTCGGACCCTCTATCAACGGCCTTGAGGCGTTGAGACACAAGGCATTGATACATGCATTTTATTTAAATGAGCCAGATACCGCAGTAGCAGTCTTATATTATTTGATCGACCACGCCGGATCTTCTCAAATGTTAATGGCCAATAGCAAAATGAATTTGGCGGATGTTTATCTGGTCACGGACCAACCATGGGAAGCCTCTTTACTTTATTCGCAGGTTGAAAAATCCAATCCGTATTCCAATATTGGCTACCAAGCCAAACTAAACAACGCACGACTTCAATACTATATGCATAACTTCGACTTGGCCAAATCACATCTGGATATTTTGAAGCAAAGTACCACAAAAGAAATCGCCAATGACGCCGAAGCGCTTAGCCTGTTCATTGATACAAATACATTAAATGACACCAATCAAGTTGCGTTAGCGGACTATGCCCATATTGATTTACTGATCTTTCGAAATCAATATGACAGTGCTATTCAAGCCTTAAATCAACTGATAGCCAACAACATAGGCCACCCAATAATAGACGATTGCTATTGGCTATTAGGAAATTTGGAAGAACGGTTAGGCAACTATAATAAGGCGATTGCTTTTTATGAAGTCATCATAGGATCTTATAGCGATGGCGTATTGGGCGATGATGCATTATACCAAAAGGCGGAAATTATAGAAAGAAAACTACAAGATCCCATGACTGCTCAACAGGTGTACCGTGAGTTTTTAAACAGTTATCCAGGAAGCGCCTATGCGGCAGAAGCAAGAAAACGTTATAGATCGTTAAGAGGGGACGATATTAATTAAAAAAAGACGATTCTATCTTTGGGTATGGGGTGTAGTATAGAAGGATCAGGACTGAAATATTTATTGTAAAAACCATCAAGTAATTGTTGCGTTTCGTAAGAAATTAATGGAATGATTTCTTCAATGGCTTCATTGGATACTAAATAGGGTGGTAGGCTTTTAATTAGGTGTCGCCCCTTACAATGGGCATAAATTTGATATTCTACTAGCTCCTTCTGATTCGTTCCTTTAATTAGGCATTTGTTCAAGCATGCGTCAATATTTAACCGATCATCAATATGACCCAAGGTAAGATGATCTTTGAGGTAATGATTAAAGTAAGCATCAATCTTGTTCAGGGACTCTTCAGAAAATTCTTTTCGAAAGTTTATCGCACATTGCATGCATATGGCATAATCAAAAATTACATCGGTTGCCGAATAATCAGCGTATTTTTTTATTGCCTTTTCTATGACATAGGTTTGATCCTCTAAAAGAAAACAGTTACAAACAAGACAATGTTGAAAGGGTTCTTTTGTTTCAAAGGAATAAAATAATTCGGGAATCTCTTCAAACTCACTGCTAGACATAGATAATCGTTTTAATAAATAAAGCTATGTATTATCTGCATAAAAATAAAGTACTTATGTGTTTATCAAACGAGCAAACTTAACAGATTTGCTATCTTTACCACCAGCATGAAAAAGGAACAAACGATAGACTTTAATATCAAAATTGCGTGGCATGCCATTTCTAGAATGTACAGCCAGTATGGTCAGAAATTCGAGATCAGCCCTTCCACCGGATTCGTTTTGTTGAATATAGATTCAAACGAGGGAACGCCGGCAACCAAAATCGCGCCACTAATGGGGTTAGAAACGAGAAGTTTGACACGGATCCTGAAGGCCATGGAATCAAAAAAATGGATTATGCGACAAAAGGACCCACTTGACGGCCGTTCTGTGCGAATCTTTTTAACCACCCTTGGAAAGCAGAAACGAGAAATATCAAGAAGATCAGTCAAAGCATTTAATCAGCATATCTTGGAAAAGACGAATTCGGATCAGTTAAAAATATTTTTTCAAGTAATGAACGTCATTAATGATGTGGCTACTGATAAGGAGAAGATTCAGTCGTTTTTGGTTGAAATCAACGACTAGGCCCAATGTAAAAGAATGAATAATAAGCAAGCAATGGGTTTAATTATTTTTACCCCTTTCCAGAAGGACTTTATCAAGGACAAATCATTTGATGCTATTGTCAAAGGACGTAGCTAATGGCTACCTCTCCATCCATGGTTTGATACGCTTTATATAGTCAGAAAAGGCTAATCCCTCAACGAAGGATCTTGCTCTTGTTGTCATTATGGGCGCGTCAAATAATTTGTTTAATCAACCTGATGCTGTCGTTCGGTGACTTTATGGAATAGCGCTTTCAAGCGCCCCTAAATCTGGAGATTTGTCGCGTTTTCGGCCCTTGAGATCATCGACGATTCCGATGTCTAATCCAAGATCTATGCAAAAGGAAGCGCTGTCGAGTTCATAATTATATTCGTCAATATCTTCAAAAAGGGGAAATTCTTGATTTAAAAAAACAAAGTTTCCTTCCCTCGCGACATTGGAATGTATCAAATTGTGAGAGGCCAATAGTTCAAAGGGCGTCATACCATCATCTTGCAAGAAGAGGTCGTCTTCGCTTAAGCCCCAAATAATATTGTTTTGCAAATTCAATAATAGGGGATTAAAAATTTCACTGCCATCAGAAAGACTGAGCCGATTGGTCACCACCATCGTAGGTTCCTGTGAATAAAATGAGTTAGGCGTGTTGACAAAAGTACAATTGCTATAATGATAGCTACCTCCGGCTGCGTTAAGCACACCGTATATGCCAGAATTGAGGATTAGCAAATTTTGCGCTGTGACGTCAGAATTGTAGGCGGCTAATCCAATTTGCGCGGAATGCTGAATGCGCGTGTGTAAGAGCCTCAGGTCCGCGATCGTATCAACATCAGGGGTGCCGATAGTTATGCCGTTAACGGCGTTCTCTATAAGCGTGAAGTCCATTATATGATCGGTGCTCCCAACTAAAAAATTGATTCCAGGCCATTGGCCGGGCGCGATCTGATAATTTTCATCAAAGCGAGTATTTCTAAAAGTGATGACCTTTTCGGGACTACCGACGGCATGTAGGGTGCCTGCTATGAGTAATGCCGCGTTCGTGTCAAAAAGTAATGTGCTGCCGGGCTCAATTTTTAAGAAACAATTTCCTTCAACCAATACGGTATCATAAAACACATATGGCCGATCAGCAGTAAAAATTTGGTCACACAAACGAATATTACCGAGATAATGGGCATCCTGACCCCATGCTAGTAGTTTAATATTGGCCTTATTACCGTTCCATTGAACGAAAATTGAATCTTTGATGAGATAGGGGTTATTGAGGTCTTGTTTCACAGGCAGGCTGTTGACAAGGATCAATAAGCTGTCTTTTCCTAATAAAATGCGGTCTATCAGTTCTGTTGTTTTCGCACCATCGATTACCAAAGAAAAAGCGGAATTGGCAGAGATAGAAATTTTAGAAATATTTATCGATTCTGTGTGAGGATTGTATATTCTGAGCCTTTTGGTAATGCTTAAACGCTCGCTTAATAGGGTATCGAATAGCAGCGTATCTTCACTAAATAAAAGCGTCAAGTTATGGTTGCTTGAAGGAGTTGGCTCATCCAAATCACAAGCGCCCAATAATAGAGCAACGACAAACAAAAAAAACAAATGTGGTACTTTCATTTTATCATAATGCAGTAGGGCCAGGTTTATTGTGCATCATTCAGTCTTTCGCTATTTTCTGCGATGCGCAGGCGATCAATAAAATCTTGAATTTCGCCATTCAATATGGAGGGTAAATTGTATACCGTATGTCCAATTCGATGGTCGGTGACCCTGCCTTGTGGAAAATTGTAAGTGCGTATTTTGTCAGAGCGATCGCCAGAACCTACCATTGATTTTCGTTGAGAACTGATGGCGTCGTTATGTTTTTTGAGTTCCACTTCATATATTCTTGAGCGTAAAACCTTGAGCGCTTGGTCGTAATTGGCATGCTGCGACCTACCATCCTGACATTCTACGACGATCCCAGAGGGAAAATGAGTTAGGCGTACGGCGGACTCTGTTTTATTAATATGTTGACCCCCAGCGCCTGAAGCCCTAAAAGTGTCCTTTCTGATGTCCCCCATGTTTAAATTAATATCTACATCCTCGACCTCGGGTAGCACGGCGACCGTCGCGGCGGAGGTATGGATGCGGCCTTGAGATTCGGTGGTTGGCACCCTTTGTACGCGGTGTGCGCCAGATTCAAATTTAAGTTTACCGTATACTTCATTGCCTTCAAGGGTACAAATGACCTCTTTAAAACCCCCGGCGGTACCTTCACTGAAGCTTACAATTTCCATTTTCCATTTTTGTGAATCAGCATATAAGCGGTACATTTTCAATAAGTCACCAGCGAACAGCGAAGCTTCGTCGCCACCGGAGCCGGCACGAATTTCCAGAATCACATTTTTCTGATCATCAGGATCTTGAGGGATTAGTAAGACCTTAATTTCGTCATTAAGTTGATCAATTAAGGGGACTAAGGTCTCTATTTCACTCTTGGCGAGGGCCCGGAATTCTTCATCTTTTTCAGCAGCCAATAAAGTCTTTGTGTTTTTTAAGTTGTTGGTGGCATTGGTCCAAGCATCGTATTTTAAAACAATCTTTTCTAATTGTCGGTATTCTTGATTTAGCTTGGTATAGCCTTTCATGTCAGCCATGGCATCCGGTTGTACAATAAGCTGCCCTATTTCCTCGAATCTTTGTTTGATGGATGCTAATTTTTCAATCATCGGATCTCCTTTAGAGACGCAAATTTAGTATATCTAGAATGATTATTAGGCGCAATCAAAAAGTAAACGCACATTAGTTGAGGCATATTTGTGTACGAAAAGGCGTGCAAATAGGGGGTGCAATGACTTATCTAAGCAAGGTAAATTTGCCTTGTTCGGTCCGCGAGACCCCTGATTCAGCGACATACTCAATAACATAGAGATAGGTGTCTTGAGGGAGCGGATCATTATTGAAAGTGCCATCCCATTGTGCGTCTAGGTCATAGGATTCAAAGACCAGCGAACCGTATTTGTTATAAATGCGGAGATGAATTTCTATAATATTTTCATGACTGGCCTTAAAAACATCGTTGAGACCATCACGGGTAGGGGTAAACGCCGTAGGCATGGTCAATTTGAACCCTTTTTCGATTAATAAGGTATCCGTTGCAACAGCCTCGCACCCGGCAAAATTGGTTACCTTCAAACTTAAGGGATAGAGCCCTGGATCGCCATAAATAATTTGACTATTTTGCTCAGCGGATACCGCACCATTTCCAAAATCCCAAGACCACCATTTCAAATCTTCACCGACAGTGGCGTCCGTAAAATCGATAGCCCAATCGATGTAGGGATTTTCATAAGCGATTGCGAAGTCCGCCGTAAGTACAAAATCAGTCTCAATGACGACTAAAGAATCAATGAGACAGTCATTGTCATCAGAGACTTCTACCATGTATTTACCTTCTGAAAGGAGCGTGAAATGATTGTTGTTGCTTGGATTACCATCATTAAGTTTGTATTGATAGGGAAAGGTACCACCAGTACCTTGTACCAAGAGCTGACCATTGGCCGTAGTAGTACAAAGATTATTGGTCATATCTAGAATTGTTAGAGAAACAGGATCTGGACGAGTGATCGGGATTAATTCTGAAGAGATTAAACATTCGTTGCTGTCGGTGACAATGAGCCTATAATTACCAGCATCAAGAGAATCAATATCTTGAGTTTGTGAATAGAGCAACCCATTGGCATACCAATTATATTGATAATCAGGTACCCCCCCACTGATAACAGCCGAAATAGCACCGTTATTGTTATCACTACAAGTATTGTCGGCGGAGAGGGTATTAAGACTTAATGCTTCGGGAGCGCTCAGCGTCACCGACACGCGGTTAGTGCAACCGTTTTCATCGGAAACGGCAATCAGATAATTGCCGACAGGTAGACCAGTCGCCGATGACCTTGAAATAGGTAGCTTTACCAATGGGTTTCCCCATTCATAACGGTAGTTTCCCCAACCACCACTCGCGGTCAGGCCAATGGTCCCCGTGCTATCTCCAAAACATTTGACGTCTTCGAGAACGCTCGTGACGACGATTTGGTCTGGGTTGGTTATCGAATAGTTCTCGCTTCTTACGCAGCCAAAGTTATCCGTGACCTCCAAGACGTAGTCTCCGGCAGATATATCCATTAAACTTTTGATGTCCTCGGCAAAAACCAGGCTGTCTTTCATCCAAGAATAAGAAAAATCAGTAGACAAGCCCGAGACTTGGATCGATACCTCAATAGCCCCATCAGAATCATCTTGACAGGTTACCTCATTGATGTCTCCCAGTATTGTATAGAGGTTATCTGGATCTGTTATTTCAAAATCTAAAGAAGCAGACTGGCAGCTTAAAAAATCAGTCACAACGAGTTCATATGACCCACTGGCGAGGTCTTCGAGGTCCTCGTCCGTACTGAAGAACGCCCCTTCATACGTCCATGAATAGGTATAGGGAGCGGTGCCATTTTCTATCGTGACGTCAATGCTACCGGCACTCACGCCATTGCAGAGGTTATCAACAATAACTGTGGCCTCAGTAGAGAAAGTGATGTCAGCGGGATTTACAATGGTGATGACCGTATCTTTCACACAACTTTTGGTATCGGTCACAACCAGTTGATAATCGCCGGAGGAAAGATTAGAGGCGGTCAGTGCGCCGTCAGCAAACAAAAGCCCATCATAGTACCATTTGATGCTTGGATAGGCACCAGAGCCTCCTGAAAGGGCTAGCGTGAGACTGGCAGTACTTGCGTTATAACAAACCAATGGATCGATCACAGGATTCAAATTGATGTCATCGGGCTGCGTGACGATGACGCTATCGGTTTTGGTACATCCGTATGCATCCCTGAGCACTACCTTGTATTCAGCACTAGGTAGATTGATTAAAGAACCCTGTTCACTGTTGTAAAATTCATCATTTTTATACCAACTTATGTCATAGTCTGTTGGGTGACCAGGCGCAGTAATTGTTAGCGCAACGGCACCATCTATTGATTCAAAACAAGTTAAATCAGTTGTGGTAAATCCAATGGCAAATGTCGTTGAGGGCTCAATGACGGAGAGGGTTTTTACCAAAGGGGTACAGCCATTATTATCCGTGACCGTAAGCTGATAGGAACCAGCGCTTAAGTTTGAGAGGGACGTTCCAGTGCCTATAATGACACCCGCCTTTTTCCAAGAGTAGTTATAGGGACCCGTACCGCCAAAAGCCTGTGTGGTTATTGAGCCATTACTATCACCGTTGCAAACATTATCAACAATTGTTTCCTTGGTTTGCAAGACATCGGGAGACGTAATTTCAAAACTTTTTTCTGCTTGACAACCTTGTTCATCTTCAACGATGACCGTATAAAAACCACTAGTAAGGGAGTTCAATTGTGTCGTTGTCCATAGGCTATCCAAAGGATCAAATAGCGTGCCATTTTTGAACCATTGATAGCTGTAATTGGCGGGATTACCTCCCGATGCGGTGATATCAATGGAGGCGATATTGGCCTCACTACATTGATTATCAACCACGGTAGAAGCGATGTCGATGGTAGGATATTCAATGAGGGTATAGGTTTGCTCCTTAACGCAACCGTAGTAATCGATCACCTGAAAGGTATAATTACCAGGAGCGAGGTTATAAGCATTTTTCTCGTCGAATTCAATGAGAGGGCCAGTGCTAGAATTACCAGCGTACCATGCATAATCGTAATCAGTAGGATGCGCGGGGTCAGGGGTAAATTTTATTTCTAGATAACCATCGCCCGCCCCATTACAAGAGACATTGGACAATACCGAGGCGGTAGCCGAGGCATTTACGGTATTACTGATGGTCGTACTGGCGTTGATCGCATAGGTAGTGGTTGGAGAAGCCACCGTATAATCAAAGTTATCGGAGACGCAGCCATTGCCATCTGTGACCACTACACGATATATCTGCCCAAGGGGATTATCTCCCGTAAGGCCAGAGAGGGTCGCGTTAGACCCCACTAGGGAAGGGGTCCCAAAGGGATCTTTGGTCCATAGGTAGGTGTATCCGCTACCAGCGGTACCCCCAGCGACAGCAACGGTGATTTGGCCATCGCTTCCATTTTGGCAAGTAGGATCCACAATGGTTGCTGTAGCTGAGATCGCAACTACAGGATTGATCGTAATGGTCTGCTGGATTGAGCAACTCGCCTTTAACGGGGAGACTGTTTTTGATTGGTCCGAAACAGTTACCTTATAGACGCCGGCAGAAAGCCCAGAGGGAGATAGGTTTGAGGTTGGTACGAATAGATCTCCATCTTTTGTCCAAATATAACTGTAGGTGCCATTTCCTCCTGAGGGTGTGATGGCGATGGTGGCATCGGTTCCGCCAGGACAGGTAAGCGCAGTAGCAGTGGATAAAATAGCCATGGCGGGATTTTGAGAAACGGTAAAAGTCGCTGTCTTGATACAGCCATAGCCATCAGTAACGGTGACTCCGTAGTCAGCGATAGGTAGGTCGGCAATAAAATTAACGGAACCAGCAGGGTATGCCACACCATTTTGTGTCCAGGCATAGGTAAATAGATCGTCAGAATGGCTACTACCGGAGGCTGCTGGATCTAGGTCTAATACAACGGCGACGCGACCCGTGCTCTCGCCATTGCACGCGGCATCGGTGATCGTGGCACCAATCGACCAAGTAGTTGTAGGGGAGATCACTGTATAATCAAAATTACCGGCGCAGCCGTTGCCATCTGTGACCTCTACACGATAGATCTCCCCAAGAGGATTATCTCCTGTAAGGCCAGATATGGTTGCGGTAGTTCCCACGGGGGTAGGGGTCCCAAAGGGATCTTTTGTCCATTGGTAGGTGTATCCACTACCAGGGGTGCCCCCAGCGACAGCAACGGTGATTTGGCCATCCGTTCCATTCTGGCAGGAGGGATGCACAATGGTGGCGGTAGCCGTGATGGGTTCAGGATCTGTTATAGTGATCGTTTGTTCACTTGAGCAGGATGCTTTTTTGGGAGATACGGTCACGGCCAAATCAGAGACAATCACTTTATAGACACCTGCAGAAAGCCCAGTGGGAGAGACGTCTGAGGTAGGAACGAATACATCCCCATCTTTGGTCCAATCATAACTGTAGGTGCCGTTGCCTCCGGTAGCAGCAATACTGATGGATCCATTGTTTCCGCCAGGACAACTCACATTTGAGGTTGCCGTAGTGGTGATGATGATCTCAGGAAATTCGGCTACAGTAGCAGTAGAAATTTTGATACAGCCATAACTATCGGTGATTTTGATGGTATAGTCGCCAGGAGCAGTACTGTATTGGGTCTGTAATCCCACTGATCGTGGGGCGCTGAGGGTATCCGCACCTGTATACCAAGCATAATTATAGACGGCAGGATGGCCGCTATCAGCAATAGGGGATGCCGCCAAAACACCATTGGTATCTCCATTGCAGGTTACGTCAGTGACCACTACGCCAATCGTATAAGTTGTGACAGGTGCGATTACGTCAAAGGCTTTAAATGCCGTACAGGCCGTTGTGGTGTCTGTAATGGTAACGGTATAGGTGCCTCCGGTCAAATCAGTCAAGTTTTGGTCTGTACTGGTAAAGCCGACATCACCTGTTTTGACCCATGCATAGGTATAGCCCGTACCCACTGGCGGTGTGGGGGCGGGGGTAATGGTGATAGCGCCGTCATTACCTCCTTGACATTTTGGATCAGTTACCACGCCAGTAATTGAAAGGATATCGGGAACGTTGATTTGATAGGTACCTTCAAGGGTACATCCATGAACCATGTCGGTTATCACCACTGAATATTCGCCGGCCGCAGTAATCGGGTAAGGCGTGTCGCTTAGGCTATTGAGCCTAAAGGTTGTCTGGCCCGCGATGGATTCACTTCCTTTGAACCATGCATATGCGTAAGTACCGGAGCCCCCAGACACAGACAACACGATGGAGCCATCTAATCCGTCTGAAAAGGGTGTATTGTCATAGCTGGTGATAAAATTCGAGGTAGCGCCCGTTAGGGTAAATGTTGGCGTCGTAGGAAAGGTACCATTCAAGCCATTGGCGGATTCTGTAAGAGAAGTAATGGTCGTATTATTGCCTGAAGCGGTACCTTGATCAAACGTATAGTAGGCGACCAGCCCACGGGTTTTATAGTCGTCTAGGCTGTCAGTGAGGGGAATGCTCATGGTAGTAGTGATTTCGTCTATGGTACGTCGCTCATTCCAAATGCGCAACTCGTCCATAGAGCCATCAAAACCATATTTAAAATTTACCGGGGCATTACCTGATGTCGTTCTTTGAGCACCGATGACTAGTTCGGTGTTATTGGAAGAGAGGCCAGAGTTTACAAAAAGTTCATTTTTAAGAGCACCGTCGACATAGATGGACATGCCCGTGCCATCATAAGTGGCCGCGACGTGGTGCCAGTTTCCATCTTCAATGGTTAGCCCAGTGGCAGAAATCGTCGTGGTACCAGTAGTAGATCGTATACTAAAAGTGATACTTCCCCATCCATCTGTGGTCCATAATTTGTACCCCTCTGAGGAGGGTGCTTCGTTGGCCGTTTTGCTCACGATCGTCTGTGTCTTGGTTGATGTACTGGGTAAAATCCAAGCCTCTATGGTCAAGGCATCTTCAATGTCAAGTAGTGAGTTATCGTTGACCACGATGCGATTTTTTACAGAAGAAGGATCTTGTTCAAAATTTAAGGCGTTGAGAAAACCTTCGTCTTCCTGGCAGCGTACATCCAGCACTTGTGCGGTTAAGCTCAAGGCTGTGGGTTCGGTAATCTCAAAATAGTCACTTTCGATACACCCATAGCTATCTTGGATGATCAGTAAATATTGATCGGCAGGAATCTCGTCAACCGTTTCCAGGCCCGTATAGGCATCAATGACTGTTGCTGTAATACCCTGAACATAATTTGAGCTCGTTCCTGTTTTTGTAAACCTAACCCCACTACCATGGTGGCCATTTGAGCCCGAATCAGTAATGTCTCCGGTGCTGAGAAGTTCAGAATTGTCGCCACCCACTACGCCCTGATTGAAAGTATAATAAGCGGCCAATTCCGGTATGGAAGCAGGACTGGTGATTTCTGAAAACATATTGTTATTGATCTCTTCAGTGGTACGAATGGTCGTCCAAAACCGCAGCTCATCAAGAGTCCCATCCAACCAATTTCCAGCCGGTGCCTTTGAGAAGCTCAGCAAGGTAGTGGCTGATAGCGTTGCGGACTTATCAAGTGTCAACCTCCAGGTCCCATCACCGTTATCGGTAAAGCCGGTCACGGTGGTGCCCCCGGCCACTCCGGTACCTGCTACGGCATCGCCAATGCTGATGATATCATCAGCGTCCTTTTCGGCATCAGTTACCAGCACGATAGTCCCGGTAGTATCATTTTGCACCGTAGCAGAACCTGCGGTGGAAGAGGTTGCGGTGAGCAAGGCACCCAAACGAATGCTACTTGGCGCCACCCTGGCGGCCGTAGAGCTATTTATGGTACTATTTACAAGGATGCCATTGATGTATAGCTGCATTTGACCGGTTGAACCATCCCACGACACAGCTACATGATGCCATTTGCCATCATTAATGGCCAGAGGAGATTGTATGGTTTTGTCGCTGCCGATACCAAAAGCCAGTCTGTTACCGACCAACGTGGTACCGAAATCGGTAGTGGTACCCGAAATTTCCGCATCGACAATGCCATTGCCAGCCCACCAATGACTCCCCGTAGAGCCACTTCCTGTCTGTGTGGTTTTAAGCCAGTATTCGATAGTAAAACCATTTTGAATCGCGGTAACCAGCTCGCTTGGTAAGCTGACATAGTCTTCGTTGCCCCCAAATCCCAAGGCATTGCCAATGTCGTTGTGCCATTTGATGTTTTCGTCAGGAATGGGATGATTGGCACTAGTAAGGGTACTATAATTAATGACTGCTGAGCTATTAAGATCACCGAAACAACTAATATCGCTGACAGAGACCTCATCGATGCTGTACTGCGTCGCTACGCTTGTGACCTCAATAACCTTGCTTACTGTACAATTTTCTGCGTCGGTAACATTAACGGTATAGCTTCCAGCGTCAATGTCGAATAAACTATGATCACTATTGTTTACATAGTTAGCAAGGCCGGTGACAGAAAAGGTATAAGGGCTACTTCCCCCAGACCTACTGATGTCAATATTGGCTTTGTCACCAAGGCACATGATATCGTATTGACGGTCGCTGATGTCCTTGGTACTTGTCACATTCAAGATCAGCTCATTGGGTTGCGTTACCTCGAACACAAAAGTTCTTGTACACGCCATTCCATTACTGATGGTAGCTGTATAGGTGTCGGCACCTAAGTTTACAATTTGGCCATTAGCAAAGCCAAAAATGCTTGTGTTGGAGGAAATAGGTACGCCTGCGCTATTTACCCATTGTATGACATTCCAATTAAACGAGGCACCTTCACCAGTGTCATCCACAATAGGAGTAATATCGATTGAACCATCATTACTATTATAGCAACTTAAATCACTTTGTGAGCCGGTCATCCCAAAACCGTCATATATGACTTGCTCGTCAAATACCTTTACGCAACCTACCGCATCTGTGACGGTAAGGGTATAGCCTCCATTTCCTATGTTCAAAAGGTCTTGGGTTGTGGCCCCATTACTCCAGCTGTAGGTGTAGGGAAGGGTTCCTCCAGAGATAGTGGCATAGATGGCGCCGTCCGTTTGATCTGTGCAACTGGTAAATACTTTTTTAAATGTGGAGACCCAATCATCAGGCTCAGCGATTGGCGATTGGGCATCATGGACAGTGATACAGCCACTGCCATCCTTAACTGCGACATAATAGCTGCCCTTGTCGAGTTCGCTAAATAGGCCAGTTGTATTGGAGAAATCCGGATCAGTAAAGTTAAAACTAGCGGCAGAGGGTTGGGTTGTTGCGGCCAAATAAGCATAAGTGAGGCCTCCCGAACCCTCTTCACCAGCGGCCATATTAACCTGCAGGGATCCTTCGTTGGGATCAA
>TARA_B110000503_G_scaffold5318_1_pt1 | contig 28175 bp, 19 predicted proteins | sample TARA_B110000503 | Tara Oceans TARA_B110000503 (sample SAMEA4397472) | marine metagenome | biome: Polar Biome; feature: [SRF] surface water layer (ENVO:00010504); material: water (ENVO:00002006), including particulate matter (ENVO:01000060) such as... | depth 5 m | reverse complement strand
ACCTGAGCTGACACTTGCGCGCCGCTTATCGCTGGGGCGCCAACAGTAACCTTGCCGTTGTCGTCTACAAGAAGCACTCGGTCAAACTTGACCGTCTTGCCTTCTTCAACGTCCAAACGGTTTACGTAAACCTGTTGGTCTTTCTGTACCTTGAACTGGTGCCCTGCGATCTCTACGATTGCATACATGATGAAAGAATATTATTCCCAAAAGATGGGGTGCAAAGGTAGAGGAAAGCATGGAACTTTTCAACACTGATGAGGCGGAATCTACAAGCCGTTGTTTCCCACGCAATATTGCAGGTCGATTCAATGGCTTTTAGAGGCGTTTATTCAGTGTCTTATTTTCCTTTTGAAGAACGTCCAGCGCGGTGTGTAATCCACACGCCGATGAGGATGAGTGTCCCGGCAATGAGATGGCTGGCGTGCAGTGACTCTCCATCCATCCAACCCCAAAACGTGGCGAAGACGGGGATGATGTAAGTCACGGAAGCGGCGAAAACGGAGTTGGTCCAGGCGATGACTTGGTTGAAAAGTACCAATGCACCAGCGGTGCCAATAGCCGCGAGCGCCACGATGGCGAGCAAACCACGTGTGCCATCGGGATGCGTCACGATGAGAGAGGGGATGTCTCCGCTGAGAAACCAAATGGCGGCAGGGATTGAAACCAATCCCAAGGAACAGGAGGCGATGACAGGTCCTTTCAGTTGTTGGAGCTTTTCTCGGGTAATGTTGACACTGGTGCCGTAGCAGATGGTGGCGAGGACAAGCAAAGCTCCCGGGCCCCATGCGGCTTCTAAGGAGGCTTCTGGATTCCAAATCAATCCAAGGGTTCCAATCAATCCAAATCCCAATCCGATCAATTGACCGCGCTTGAATTGCACGCCGAATGCGGTAATGGCAATCAACAAGGTCCACAAAGGTGTCAGTGCATTGAGCATACCGGCTACAGCGCTTGGAAGGTGAGTTTGGGCAATGGCAAACAACAAGGCAGGGATGAAGCTCCCGACGACGCCAACAACAGCCACCCACTTCCATTGCTCGGAAGACAGTTGTTTAAAATACCTGAATCCAATAGGGAATAGCGTGAAGCCCGCTATGGAGATCCTCATGGCTGCCAATTGAGCGGGGGGAAATAGGACCGAGCCATCGCGAGCGAAAAGTCCCATTTTCATCAGAATGAAACTGCTTCCCCAGACAAACCCCAGAAGTAAGAGAATCAGGGGGGCCGCCCATCGATTCGGAGCAACATGCGAGGACGAATTCATGAGCGAAAGTTTAAAGGGCGTGAAGGAGCTCGAAATTAGAATATGTTGTCTTCTCCTCAGCGGACGACAACCTATCTTTGTGAAATGTTCATTTGTCGTTTCACTACACCTCGAATACTGGCCCTTTTGGTTGCTAGCAATCTGCTAATGGTAAGCTGCAATGAGTCATGCTCGTATGAACTCACTGAAGTGCATGAAGCGGGATTGGCGGTGAAGACCACCGCTCGAATTGACGTGACCGGGATGATGTGTGCGCATGCATGCGGCGGGAAGATTAAAAAGGAGTTGTTGGAGGTGCAGGGCGTTGCGAACGCCATTATTGATTTTGAATTGGACCGGGATATGAATCATGCAGAGGTTGAGTTTGACCCCGCTCAAGTGCATGTGGATCAGTTGGTCGCAGCTGTGACTGGAATTGCTGATGGGAAACTATATGGTGTAGAAGCCGTCCAACTCACGCATTTTGCCAAAGCTGCAAACCGTCCTTGACCGAACTCCGAGGTTGTTGCGGAGGCTGGCCATTGCAACACTGGTCATGTCTTCATTGGTCGTCCTTGCGGGAAGTGTCGTGCGCATGACAGGCTCAGGAATGGGGTGTCCCGATTGGCCCAAGTGTTTCGGGTTGGCCATTCCACCGACCTCGGTAGAAGAGGTAACATGGTCTTTGGGGGCGACATATGCCCCGGGGCGAATGTTGCTCGCAAACGACACGTTGTGGGTCGCTCAATCAACGGTGTTGGCGAACGATTTTGCTCAAGAGCGCGAGGATGGTATTTGGATGGCGTACACAAGGCATGATTATGCTGTGTTCAACCCGCTGCATACTTGGGTCGAATTTATCAACCGTCTGATTGGTGCACTAACGGGAATTCCGGCATTGCTGTTAGCTCTGGGAGCGTTCCTCTATGGTAGGAGACAAAAGAAATGGCGACCATTTTTGTGGGCACTCGCGAATTTAGCATTGCTTGGATTGGTCGCGTGGATGGGAAAGAAGGTTGTGGACGGCAATTTGATTCCGTTTTCGATCACGCTGCACATGCTCGGGGCGGCAGCCATTCTCCTCGTCCTGACGGCGGTGTGGATGTCGTTGGCGGGTCCTTGGACAGGACCGGAATTGAAGCGTCGCCCGTGGTTGATTGTGGCTCTGGTATTGACGTCGGTCCAATTGATTGGCGGGACACAAGTCCGGGAACAAGTGGATTTCCTGTCTCATTCAGGTTTGTTGCGAGCAAATTGGCTGGATGCTCTTCCAAATTGGTGGAAGTGGCACCGCACGGGATCTTGGCTCATCCTGGTTGTTCAGTTGTTTTGGGCCTGGCCTAATCGACAGGGGATTCCCGCGGCACGGTGGTCCATGGCATTGGTTTTGCTTCAGATGATTACGGGTATCCTGTTTGTTTTTGCCAACATGCCGCCCTGGACCCAACCGTTGCATTTGGCGCTGGCCATGGCCTTGCTGGTAGGCAATGGTTGGGCCATGATGCGTTATCGATGAACGAACGCCTGAGACTTAACGATAGAGGGCTCGCTCTACGGCTAGCCAAACCTCCCACTCACAAGGCTCCGAAGACACCTCAACATCAATGGATTCATCCGTCGCTTTCACGGCTGCTGCGGTAGAATTTCCCAACGTAACAATCGAATGGACTGGAGTGCCGGATTGCACATAAGCCGCCCATTGTGAAGGGCTGGTAATCACGGCAACGGTATGTTGCGGCAATGCCGCCGGTTCCAAGGTCGTTTCATAAGCACACCAAGCCACGATTCTTTCAGGAGAGGACAGCGATGCCCAGCGTTCCATCGAACGGTCACTGTGCGGGACAAATATTCGGTGTTCTGACCCCTTCAATAGAGCGGCGAATTCAGCATGGGTCTTTTCGGGCGTGCCACTTCCGACCCACTGTGGGATGCGGTCAGACACGTGCGCCAAAGCGGCGGCTGTTCCTTTGCCTGCGCATGCAATTGTTCCGGGGAAATCGGAGAGCAAGGGCCGCATGACTTCGACTGCTGAAGGCGAATGCAACCAGAGCCAATCTGAAGGAGCGGGGAGTTCAGGCCAGTCAATGGATGCCGCTTGGCTTCGAACCAATGGTTGCTCTATGAGTTGAAGACCTGCGGCTCGCACGAGCGCTTCAAAAATGGGCCACTTGCCCGGTATTTTGGATAGAAACACGTTGCCATGCAAAGGTGTGTTCAAGCGAGCTAAGGCTGCCATAGCGCTGGCACCAACCGTTTGTTTTTCGAGAATGCCGATTTCTGATAAACGCGGCCCGGCAGGAGTTTCAAGGAATGTCCTGAGTCGGTTCCCTATCACATGGGCTCCAAACGGCAACAGGCATCCGCCTTCAAGTGCACGCAACACGCTGCGCTCACGATCTATAGATTGAACAGTCGCTTCATCGTTGAGCGTGGACTTGACCCAATCCAAGTGAACATCACGATCTCGCATTTGAATGGCCAAAGCACCTTGCGCTGGGGCTGGCACAAACTGGTTGGTCGGCAGAATATGCACATGGAGATCAGACAGGTCGAGCCCCAATCGTTCAATGCCCGCGCGTGCGAGTACAATGGCGTCGTATTCCCCTTGGCGCAGTTTTTCCACTCGCGTGGGCACGTTGCCGCGCAACGGAACAATGTTCAAGCCGGATTGCAATGTCTGGAGTTGAGCACGTCGCCGGTGTGAACTGGTTCCCACTTTGGCGCCATGAGCAATGCTCAATGGGGTGCGGTCATCGCGAAGGAGTGGTTGCATAATGAGCACGTCCTCCACGGGGCCTCGCGCTGGAACTGCGGCAATGCACAATCCATCAGGCGAAGTCGTCTCCAAATCTTTGTGGCTGTGGACTGCGATATCAATGCGGTCTTCCAAAAGCGCGGATTCAATCTCTTTGGTGAAGAATCCTTTGCCTTCCATTTTGTCAAAAGTGACATGTTGGATGCGGTCGCCTTGAGTGGAGATGATCACCAACTCGACTGTTGCTCCAGCAGCTTCTAAACAATCTTGAGTGAAGTGGGCTTGCCAAAGCGCTAAATCACTGCCTCGGGTCCCAATACGGAAATGAGGAGGAGAGGAGTTGAGGATGGTCTGGCGGGCGGCGTGCAGCGGCTTGTCCATGGTTGATCGATGCGGAACGCAACGTTACGATTGGCGCAACTGATCCAAAACGGCCTGACGCGCCAATTTCATCGGTACGCCGACGTATTTCTTTTCCATATAGCCCACGATGCGGTCAATCAATTCGCGGGTTTCGTCATCCAATCGGGACAAGTCTTGAGCGAAAATTTCACCCAATGCTGTTTCGCGAATCGCGGAGATCGTTGCTGGCAGTTCGCGCATGGACAGTTCCACCTGCCGCTGTTGCAAACGGTCCCGGTATTGCTGCATTGCTTCCTGAATGTGTACTTCGCATCCGGCGATTGCAGATTTGCGTACAGCAAGGTTGGCATCGATTTGCTCGTGCAACACGGTTAAGTCTACAACCGATGTTTCCGGCCGCATGCGAAATGCAGCACCGGTGTCTGCAGGAAGACCCAGGTCAAGGACATGCAGTGTGCCTGGCGGCAGGAATCGCGCTTCTTCCCCATCGAGAAGAGGCTCCGTGCTGCTCGTGCAAATCACGATGGCTTGAGGACCACTTTCTAAGTGTTTCTGCAATGCATCGAGCTGATCCCATTCCCAATGGAATTCTGCCGCCAATTGCTGTGCCGCCAAATCCGTTCGGTTGAGGACCGTTACTTTTTGGTAACCCGATTCATGCATGAATCGCGCAACATTCCGGTTGGTTTGACCGGCACCAATCATCAAAATAGGAGCATTCTTGTCGAGCTTCCAATGCTCCATGCAATGCCAACCCAATGAATTGACAGAGACAGGTTTTGAGCCTATCGCCGTCTCAGTAAAAATGCGTTTGGCTGTTTCGACCAACAAACGCCCGGTGATTCTGAGGTGATCTCCAGCGATGCGCATTGCTGTGCTGCAGTCGAAGGCTTCGCGCAGTTGGGTGATGATTTCACGTTCACCTAAAACCATGGACTCCAAGCCACAAGCCACCCGAAACAGGTGAGTCATGGCGTCTTCTCCTCGATAGCTTTTGATGGCTGTGGTAACTTGGCCTAGTTGTTTTCCATCCAGATGGAAAGCCTGCAACAACCGGTGCAGACGACCGGTACAGAAATAGGTCTCGTCTGAGAATATGAACTCCACTCGATTGCATGTGGACAGATAGACTAGACCATCCAGTTCTAAAGCGGCCTTCCAATTAGCGAGTTGGGTTTGCTTGCAATCAGTGTCCAAATGCAAGGCGCCGATGAGTTCCAATGGAGCAGATCGAAAATCCAAAGACAGCACTTGAAGTGAAGATGGCTTCATGATGCAAAGGTGCATTGAAATGCTGGGAAATTCTGTCATTTCTCCGTCAGTGTTGGAATTGTGAAGCACAAAAAAGGCCCACAAGGGGCCTCTTTTATGGTCATGTGGTGGCATTAGCCACTGCACATTTCACAGTCTGCTCCATTTTCAATGGAGCAAGCCAGGGCTGCTTGTTCTTCGTCCGACATCTCGAGTACTGATTTGCGTGGGGCGTCAGCGACAACGGCCGCTTCAGCAGGAACGTCCTTCCACTTCTTGTCGACCGTGAACTTAATCGCATCGGTCGCGGCTTTTGTTCGGAGGTAGTACATGCCCGTCTTCAGGCCTTTCTTCCAAGCATAAAAATGCATGGAGGTCAACTTGGCTGTGTTGACATTTTCCATGAAGACATTGAGCGATTGCGATTGACAGATAAAGGCTCCCCGATCCGCTGACATGTCGACAATGGCGCGTTGGGATATTTCCCAGGCTGTTCGGTACAACGCTTTGAGGTTCTCAGGAATTTCCTTGATGTTTTGGATCGAACCATTCGCTGAAATGATGCGGTTCTTCATGTCATCGTCCCACAAGCCCAATTTGGTCAGATCACGCAACAAGTGCTTGTTGACGATGATGAACTCACCCGAGAGTACACGTCGCGTGTAGATGTTGGATGTGTAAGGTTCAAAGCACTCGTTGTTGCCCAAAATTTGTGCCGTGGATGCCGTTGGCATGGGGGCGAGCAACAGGGAGTTTCGTAAACCGTGTTCTTTAATTTCTTCTTTTAAAACGTCCCACTCCCAACGGTTTGAGGGTTTGATGTCCCACAGATCAAACTGAAGACGACCTTCTGACGCAGGCGATCCTTGGAAGGTTTCGTATGCGCCTTCTTCCTTGGCCAAATCCTTCGATGCAGTGCATGCAGCGTAGTAAATGGTCTCGAAAATATCTCGGTTTAAAGCACGAGCTTCTTCTGATTCGAACGGAAAACGCATCAAAATGAACGCATCGGCCAATCCCTGTACACCGATTCCGATGGGACGGTGACGCATATTGGAATTGCGTGCTTCAGGAATCGGATAGTAATTCCGATCGATGATGCGATTGAGGTTTTTAGTGACCTGGTAGGTGACTTCAAACAGCTTGTCATGATCGAAGGTGCCGTTGTTGACATACTTCGGCAAAGCGACCGAAGCCAAATTGCAAACAGCCACTTCATCAGGAGAGGTGTACTCCATGATCTCCGTGCACAAATTGGACGATTGGATTGTTCCAAGATTTTGCTGATTGGACTTGCTGTTGGCAGCGTCCTTGTAGAGCATGTAAGGAGTCCCCGTCTCAATTTGAGACTCGAGTATTTTGAACCAGAGATCTTGTGCCTTGATGGTCTTTCGTCCCTTTCCTGCAGCTTCATATCCTGTATAGAGTGCTTCGAACTCTGCGCTGTGCGTATCAGCTAATCCGGGGCATTCGTTGGGGCACATCAAGGTCCACTCGCCGTTTTCTTCAACGCGCTTCATGAACAAATCTGGAATCCACATGGCGTAGAACAAGTCGCGTGCACGTTGTTCTTCCTTTCCGTGATTCTTTTTGAGGTCTAGGAAATCGAAGATGTCTGCGTGCCAAGGCTCCATGTAAATCGCGAAAGAACCTTTGCGCTTTCCTCCTCCCTGGTCTACGTAGCGAGCGGTATCGTTGAAGACACGCAACATCGGAACGATCCCGTTGGATGTGCCGTTGGTTCCTTTGATGTAGGAACCTGTAGCCCGAATGTTGTGAATGGCCAAGCCAATACCACCGGCGTTCTGTGAAATCTTAGCACACTGTTGCAGCGTATCGTAAATGCCGCTGATGCTGTCTTCTTTCATGGTCAAAAGAAAGCAGCTAGACATCTGAGGCTTGGGCGTGCCTGCGTTGAACAAGGTCGGTGTGGCGTGGGTAAACCAGCCTTCACTCATCATGTTGTAGGTTGCTACTGCCGCCTCCAAATCATCTTTGTGAATTCCGATCGACACGCGCATCAACATGTGCTGTGGGCGCTCAACAATTTCACCTTTGATTTTCAGCAAGTAACTGCGCTCTAACGTCTTGAATCCAAAGTAATCGTAATTGAAATCGCGGTCGTAAATAATCTGAGAATCAAGGAACTCGGCATTTTCACGAATGATTTCAATCACATCGGTTGCAACCAATGAAGCCACTGCGCCGGTAATTGGATCCATGTAGGTATGCAAATCCTCCATGGTCTCAGCAAAGGACTTCTTTGTCGCTTTGTGCAAGTTGGACACCGCTATGCGACTGGCAAGACTGGCATAATCAGGATGGGTGACGGCGTTGGTTGCAGCAACTTCAGCTGCTAGGTTGTCTAACTCAGTCGTCGTGACACCGTCATAAACACCTTCGATAACACGCATGGCGACCTTGACAGGGTCCACGGCATCGTGCAGTTCGTAACACAGTTTTTTGATGCGGGCAGTAATCTTATCGAACTGAACAAGCTCTTTTCGGCCGTCTCTTTTGATGACATACATGGGCTAGAGAATCGTGTGAATCGTGTGGGGAAAAGTGAAGAGAGACGATTTAGAAGTCGGCATCAAGGCTGAAGGACTTAGATCCCTCGTCAGAATTGTTGAGCACACCGGCTTTTTGATACTCACCAACACGCTTTTCAAAGAAGTTGGTTTTGCCTTGGAGTGAAATCATGTCCATGAAATCGAACGGGTTGGTGACGTTGTATTCCTTTTCGGTTCCTAACTCGACCAAGAGTCGGTCAGCAACGAATTCGATGTACTGTGACATAAGATCAGAATTCATCCCGATCAATCGCACCGGAAGCGACTCACAGATGAATTCTTTTTCAATGTCGACGGCATCGATGATGATTTTACGCAGAGTCTTGACCGGGAGCTTGTTGACGATGTGCTCATTGTAGAGCAAGCAAGCAAAGTCACAATGCATGCCTTCGTCGCGTGAGATCAATTCATTTGAAAAACTCAGCCCAGGCATCAGGCCACGTTTCTTCAACCAGAAGATGGAGCAAAAACTTCCGCTAAAAAAGATCCCCTCAACAGCAGCGAAAGCAACAATGCGCTCAGCGAATGAACCGTTGTCTATCCAATCGAGCGCCCATTCGGCTTTCTTCTTGACGCAGTCCATCGTGTCGATTGCGTTGAACAATTGGCCTTTTTCTGCATCGTCTTTGATGTAAGTATCGATGAGCAAGGAATACGTTTCAGAATGGATGTTTTCCATCATGATCTGAAAGCCATAGAAAAACTTAGCCTCCGTGTACTGAACTTCAGAAAGAAAGTTTTCAGCGAGGTTTTCGTTCACAATGCCATCGGAAGCTGCAAAAAAGGCGAGGATGTGCTTGACGAAATAGCGCTCATCGTCATTGAGCTTTTCATTCCAATCCACTAAGTCCGCCGCGAGGTCGATCTCCTCAGCCGTCCAAAAGCTGGCTTCTGACTTCTTGTAATAGCTCCAGATATCATTGTGTTGAATAGGAAACAACACGAACCGGTTGGGATTGTCTTCGAGAATGGGTTCAGAGACGACCGTATTCATCGGCAACACTTCATCAATGGTGGTTTGGGCTGGGGCTTTTGTAGACAAGTCGCTCATTTTCGCGTTGGGGTAGTTGCGCCTGGTGACGCGTGTGAATCAAAGTTGTCGAACGAAACCTCTAATATGTCAACCTATAAGTGGTTGACAAGCAGTCCCCTACAGTTGATCATCGCGTTCTTGGGGGGTCAAAGGGCCTATCCTCGAAGAGCAAGGAAGACCGGAATCGCCTCCCTAAAGAAGCAGGATGTTCGCGTTTGTTTGGGGACAAGTTGCGCTTCAAGAAGAAGAGATGTCCAACAGTTCCCCAAAGAAAAACGATGTAGAGGGTCAACGCCAAAACAAAAGAATTCACAATGAGAGGGAGTTGTTAACACGGGCAGAAATGCATAGGCGCTAAGTAAATGTAAATCAACGATTAGAGGTCATTTTTTGATGCGTTGGGGATAACTGATAAGTGAAATTTGATCGTTTTTATGGCACGATTTTGTAAGGGTGGCTTTTGTTGAAATCGGCATTCAATGACTCCACGGGGACTTCAGAGGATTGGATGACAAATTGTACGCTGTCAGACTGCGATGAGTCCGTACTTTTGTGCCATGCTGAAAAAGCTTTTGAAGAAATTAATCGGTGATAAGGCCGAGGGCGATATGAAGGATATTCGTCCAGTTGTGGATGCGGTGCATGCCGTTGAAGCGGAATTGCAAGCGTTGACTGACGATGCTTTGCGGGGCAAGACGGCCACATTGAAAATGCGCATAGCTGAACGTACGTCGGCTCAAACGCAAGAGTCGAATGCCTTGCGTGAAAAGGCAGCTGCAATGGGAGAATCCGACCTAGAGGCCAAGGAGGCGGTTTATGAAGCGTTGGACGCATTGGAAAAGCAAATCAATGTCTCAATAGAAGAAAGTCTAGAAGAAATCATGCCGGAGGCCTTTGCGATTGTGAAGGAAACAGCGCGACGGCTTTCCGAGAATCATCAACTGGATGTGGAGGCGACAGATTGGGATCGCGACATCGCTGCGCGAAGAAGCGGGGTCCAGATAGAAGGTGATCGCGCGATTTGGAGTAACAAATGGATGGCGGCAGGTGCAGAAATTGAATGGAACATGATCCATTATGATGTGCAGCTTGTTGGAGGTGCGGCTTTGCACCGAGGCAAGGTGGCGGAAATGCAAACAGGGGAGGGTAAAACGTTGGTGGCAACATTGCCGATGTTCCTCAACGCTCTTCCAGGAAAAGGGGTGCATTTGGTTACAGTTAACGACTACTTAGCACGTCGAGATTCCGAATGGATGGCTCCTATTTTTGAGTTTCATGGCATGCGAGTCGACTGCATCGACAAGCACCAACCCAACAGTGAACAAAGGAGGGAGGCCTATCGCGCGGACATCACCTATGGAACCAACAATGAATTCGGCTTTGATTATCTCCGAGATAATATGGCCCAACGACCGGAGCAATTGGTCCAACGCAAGCACCATTATGGCATCGTCGACGAGGTGGATTCGGTTCTGATTGATGAGGCACGAACTCCATTGATCATTAGTGGCCCGACCCCCAAGGGCGACCAACAGGAATTTGATGCCTTGAAGCCCAAGGTGGTTCAATTGGTGGGAATCCAACAAAAAGCGGCACAAGGGTTTTTGGCGGACGCCAAGCGCTTGCTCGGAAAGGACGGCGCGACGAAGGATGAGATTGCAGAAGGAGGATTGGCCTTGTTTCGTGCCTACCGAGCGTTGCCAAAATCCAAGCCTCTGATTAAAATGCTCAGCGGGGAAGGGATGAAGCAGCAGCTGCTGAAAACGGAAGGGATTTATCTGCAGGACAACAAACGGGAGATGCCCAAAGCGGATGAGCAATTGTATTTCGTTATCGACGAAAAGCAAAACCAAGTGGAACTCACTGAGCTTGGGATTGAGTATCTCACGTCGAATATGGAGGACGACCAGTTCTTCACGATGCCAGATTTAGCGACTGAGTTGGTGACAATAGACAACGGTCCTGAAAGCGACGAGATCAAGCTCGAGATGAAGAGCAAGTTGATGTCCAACTATGACATCAAAAGTGCCCGTGTGCATACCATGAACCAGTTGCTAAAGGCCTATGCACTGTTTGAAAAGGATGTCGATTATGTTTTGATGGACAACAAGGTGAAGATTGTCGATGAGCAGACAGGTCGGATCATGGACGGACGTCGCTACTCCGATGGCCTGCACCAGGCGATCGAGGCGAAGGAGAGCGTGAAGATTGAAGCGGCCACCCAGACGTATGCGACGGTCACCTTGCAGAACTATTTCCGCATGTACCACAAGCTATCGGGCATGACAGGCACAGCGGAAACCGAAGCAGGAGAATTGTGGGACATCTACGCACTTGACGTGATGGGCATCCCAACGAACCGGCCCATTGCACGGGATGACCGAGAGGATTTGGTTTACAAAACGAAGCGCGAAAAGTACAATGCCATCATCGATGATGTGGTGACCTTGCGGGATGCTGGACGGCCCATTTTGGTAGGAACGACCACCGTGGAAGTGAGTGAGTTGCTATCACGTATGTTGGACATTCGACAGATCAAACACCAGGTGTTGAACGCCAAACTACACCAACGCGAAGCGGAGATTGTCAGTGAAGCGGGAAAGCCTGGGACAGTGACGATTGCAACGAACATGGCCGGGCGAGGTACGGACATTAAGCTGACCGACGATACCAAGGCATCGGGTGGTTTGGCGATCATTGGAACAGAGCGACATGATAGTCGGCGAGTGGATCGTCAGTTGCGTGGACGAGCCGGTCGTCAAGGCGATCCGGGATCCTCTCAGTTTTACGTTTCGTTGGAAGACGACTTGATGCGGTTGTTCTCTTCAGATCGCGTGTCTAAAATGATGGACCGCATGGGGCATCAGGATGGCGATGTGATTCAGCACTCCATGATCACGAAATCCATCGAACGGGCGCAGAAGAAGGTTGAGGAAAACAATTTTGGTGTCCGCAAGCGGTTGCTGGAATATGACGATGTGATGAATGCGCAACGTGAAGTCATCTACAAGCGACGTCGACATGCCTTGCACGGTGACCGCATTCGAACGGACATCGCGAACATGTTCTTTGAGTTGGTCGAATCAGCCGTTATGGCCTATCAGCCGGAGAAGGAATATGAAGGTTTCCGGTTGTCTTTGTTGCGCGACTTTGGCATCGAACCTCCAGTGGATGAGTCCGGTTTTGCGACAGGCAACGCGGAAGAAATTGCATACCAAACGTACCAAAGTGCAGAGTCTGTATACCGCATGAAGTTGAAGGACTTGGCAGAGCGTGCTCATCCAGTCATCCAACGGGTGCAGGATGATCCGGCCAATGATTTCAAACAGATTTTGGTTCCATTTACGGATGGACGCAAGACCATTCAAGTCTCCGCTGACATTGAACAAAGTGTCCTTTCAGAAGGCGTGAGCGTCATGGAGGGACTGGAGAAAGCGGTGGTTTTGGCCATCATTGATCAGTATTGGAAAGAACATTTGAGGAACATGGATGATTTGAGGTCCAATGTCCAATTGGCGCGATTCGAGCAAAAAGATCCGCTGTTGATCTACAAGTTTGAGTCGTACGAATTGTTCAAAGGCATGGTTCAACGAATGAATGCAGAAGTCGCCTCTTTCTTGCTCAAGTGTACGATTCCGACAGGCCCTGGTCAACAGGCAGTCAAACAGGCTCCAATCGCTCGCCCGTTGGCACCAGGAAGAATGGATATTTCAAAGGAGGGAGTTCAAAACATTCAGCAACAGGCCATGGCTGCAGCGCGTCAAAACGCCGCTCGCCAAGGCGGTCAGACCGGAATGCCGCCACCACCACCTCGGAAAACAGAACCAATCCGAACGGAAAAGAAGGTGCTTCCGAATGAACCCTGCCCATGTGGTTCGGGCAAGAAGTTCAAGAAGTGTCACGGCGCTTGATCTGCGGATCTTTGGATTTCTAGTGTACGGAACCGACTCGTTAAAAGAGGGTTTGCGCGGAGTCCATAAGTTGGGGTGACCGACAGGATAATTGACTGACCTGCTTGAGGTGATGTGCGAACTGAATGCATGTATGCGGTGTCAGGACACTATCGGGCTCGTGCACCAAAAAGTCAAAGGACTCAAGGCCGCTCGCTTTCCATTGGTTGATCCACTGAACCCACCGCAGAATACGGGTCTCATCCAAAGGGTGTCCTTCATATCCTCCAAACCGAACGATCACATGAGGTGCCGTGATGCGCATGTGCAAGGCGTCTCGTCGACCAGCGGTGTCTGAGATGACTGCGCCAATCCCGCGATCTTTCAAGAGTTGCCAAATGGCTAAAGATTCGGGGGTGTCCTCAAACCATTCGGGGTGACGAAACTCGATGGCTATCTTCAATTCTTCCGGCCATTTTTTCAGGTATTCGACCAAATGTGCAGCATGCTTGGGAGCGTAATGCGGTGGGAGTTGTATGAAACTCGTGCCCAATCGGCTCCCCAAGGCTAAGATCCCATCGATGAAGTCATCCGTCGGTCCCTCGCATCGGTTGAAACGTCGGTAATGGGAAATGATTTGTGGAAATTTGGGGCAAAAGCGAAAGTCTTCCGGCATGGATTCGGCCCATTCAGCCATTTTTACCGGCGGGTATATCCGGTAATGGGTGGCGTTGAATTCAAGACTCGAGAACTGCTTACCATACCATTCAGGCCAGGTGCGTTGAACGGCTTTCTCTGGATAAACTGTGCCGCGCCAAGGCCGAATGGTCCACATCGTTCCTCCGGATCGGACGGTCGTCGGAGCCGATTGACCAAGGGGGTCAAGCACGCAAAAACGTTCGTCGACAGCGGGCAGCTGAAAGAAATCGGGGCTGCAGTGATCGATGGAAGGTAGTTTCCCGAATTTCATGGAGAGTACAAATTTAGTCGTGACGGCCATGAACTGAACGGACAAAGGGTCTCAAAGCTTTTTGATCTTGCACCATGGTCATTGCACAGCGCTTCTTGGATGTTGTATTTCCTCGGTATTGTTGGAAATGTGGTGTTTGGATGTTGAATGAATCCAATCCAATAGCATGTTGCGGTCTCTGCAGAAAATTGTGGCCCGATTTACGCGGTGAGGTAGGCCGAATACTGATGCAAGAAAGGTTGGCGATTGTTTGGGGTCAAGTGGGTTTTCGTTTGCAGGAATCTGAATTTTTAGAAGAACAAGTTCGGACGATTAAATACCGCGGAGATCGTTGGTTAGCATGGCATTGGGGCCGATGGTTAGCGAGCGGTAGCGAGCATTGTCCACGGGGAGAGAATGCGCTTGTTTTGGTTCCTATTCCGCTGCATTGGCGCAGGAAGTGGGACCGCGGTTTCAATCAAGCGGAATGGGTGGCACGGGGAATTGCATCTGTTTGGCACATCCCAATAGCATCCAATTGGATGACGAGAGCCACCCACGGTGCATCGCTCACCGGGATGAGCAGAAGAGAACGCCAAGAAAAACTCGAACGAACCTACGAGGTGTCGGAAGAAATGGGCACAAGGCCTTGCCGTATTGTGTTGGTCGATGATGTACTGACAACGGGCACGACATTCCGGATGTGCGCAGCGGCACTGCAGGATACTCCACATCGCGTTGTTGGAGCTATGGCCTTGGCCTTGGCGTGAACCATGTGTTGCGGACGTAGGGTATCTTTGACCCGATGATTCTCTCGTCCAATCACCCGGAGGCTGACAACCGAAAGGACCTATTCAAGACCTTGACTCCGCAATGGATTGCTCTGTTGGAGGGTGAAGTCAATCGTACGTCCAATTTGGCCAATCTAGCTGCGGCAATTTATGGAGCGTTTGAGTGGCATTGGGTCGGCTTTTATGAAGTCGATGAGCGACGGGACGAGCTCGTTCTGGGGCCTTTTCAGGGCCCAGTGGCGTGCACACGCCTGCGCCATGGAAAGGGTGTCTGCGCAGCGGCATGGGACACTATGGAGGCTCAGGTCGTAGACGATGTGCACGCCTTCCCGGGTCACATTGCATGCAGCGCGCTCTCGGTGTCCGAATTGGTGCTTCCCATCATTGTTGACGGCCATGTTGTGGCCGTTTTGGATATTGATTCTGCGAAAGCTGCGGATTTTTCAACGGCGGATGTCAAAGGCTTTGACCGTATTGTAAATTATGTAGCTTCACGATGGAATCATTGGGAATGAAACACGGACAACACAGGCTCTCAGCGCTCTTTTTAATGGGGTTGACCTTACTTGGGGGGTGTGCTCAGGTGTCTTCACCTACCGGTGGTCCAATGGATGAAACGCCTCCTCAAGTGTTGGAAATGACGCCTCCCAATGAGACCGTCAATTTGCATTTGGAATCCTTGACGCTTGAGTTTGACGAATACGTCATCTCAAAAAATGTGGCTCAACAGTTGCTCATCTCTCCGCCCATCGCTGGCAGACCATTGTTCAAAACAAGAGGGAAGGAGGTGCAAGTGGAATTTGATCCCAATTGGTTTGATTCGGAGACCACATATGTTTTGAGCTTTGGAGACGCATTGGTGGATTTGCATGAATCGAATCCTGCAGAGGCACTCTTCTTTGCTTTTTCTACAGGGAATGAATTGGACACTTTGACGTTGGAAGGTTGGGTTGTGGATCACCGAACGGGAGACGGTGTGCCTGGTCTGCGTGCTTTGTTTTATTCGGAATCAACCCCTTGGGATTCGATTTGGGGTGGTGAACGCCCGAAAGCCATTGCCATTACCAATGAAGCAGGGCAATTTACGGGCGCTTATTTGGCCGCAGGTCGTTACAAAGCCATTGCGATTGAAGACGTGAACAGGGACTACGTCTGGAACCCTGGAGAGGCATTGGCCTTTAGTACCGCATCGATTGGAGCTGGTCAGGCGTGGTCTTCACCTTGGTTGTTTGCACCGACAACGCCACCCTCTCTTCCTGCTTACATCGTCTCGGCATCGATTGATTCTACAGGGTATTCTCGGATTTTGGCTCCGAAAGAAGAGGGTCAAAATGAAGAAGATTGGGCGATTTTATTGGAGGATGAAGCATTGGAAACCCAGTGGTGCAGAGCGGGGGATAGCGTATATCTATGGACAGAAGCACCGAAGTTGGTCGAAAATGCGGTGGTCACATGGAGTCGTTTGGAAGGAACGGATTCCTTGCCGGCGCGATTGCAACGGAGCGCGATGGGTAAGTCGCTTTCAATGTTGCCCCAATGGCCGGCGAAAACCACCAAGAAGGAAGAACGCATTTGGCGTTTTGACCGGGTCTTGCAACACGTGGATGCTTCGCTTTGGACTTTGCACATCGATTCGGTCAAACGACTGCTTGTCCCAGAAGAACTGTCCATTTCAGACGTTGCCGATGGAGGGAATTCCGTGCAAATTCGGACATCTGAAATCTCGGCACAGCGCTATGCGGTGCACATACTTCCAGGAGGCGTGACAAGCAGAGAAGGTAGAGTCAATCAGGATACGTTGTCGTGGAAATGGTCCACATGGCCTGAAGATCATTTTGGAAGCTTGACGTTGGAGGTCAGTGAGCTTCCTGGTCCAGGCTGGTTGAGCTGTGTTCCAAAAGGACCGGTAGATATGGAGACGCCGCGAATTCGTTGCGAATTAGATACCCTCTTGCGCTGGCCTCAACTGCATCCCGGAAAGTATGAAGTGGGTTTTGAGTTCGATGCGAACAACGACTCTATCTGGCAATCCATGGACCCTTTGATGCAGCAAACTCCTGAGCCCTATTTTTACCTCCCGGATGAATTGGATATACGTTCCAATTGGGAGATGGAGTGGAAGTGGACTTTGCAATCTGAAGTCGAAGAATTGGAATAAAATGCTCACACGAAAGGCAAATCGATTGAAACAGGTGAATGAACTGATCCGACTTGCGTTGTCAAAAGTCGCACCGGGAGTCTTGCTGCTGCTCGGCACCGTGCCCCTTGCAGAGGTCGCAGCACAGCCATACATCGCGACGTCTCAGAACTTTTTCTGCGCAGGCCAATCAGATCCGGTTTCGTTGTATTGCAATGTGCTTGCTTTTGACCCCACAACGATTGTGGAAGATTGGACCTTTGAATGGAGTCCCGCCGCCGATGTGAGCGATCCCAGCGCTCAGTCTGTGTTGGTGAATCCGGCTTATACGAGCACGTTTTCGGCCGTTATGACATCGCCTTCGGGAGAGGTGTTTGAGGATGATATCACCATCACGGTTTATCCCGGTTTTGAGGTGGACGGTGGCCCGGACTTGTTGTTGTGTTCAACATTGGGGGCTAGCCTTTTCGCAAGCGTCGACATTCTCAATCCGGTCACGTGGGAGTGGCAGCCGGCATTGGGGTTGAGCGAGGCGACAGTTTCAAACCCGCAACTCACAGAGGAGTTGAGTCAAATTTATACGGTCACGGCCACCATTGAAGGGTTGGGTGCAGCAGCGTGCTTTGCGACCGATGTGGTGGAAGTGGTTTCGGTCTTCCCGGATATGGAATTGGGAGGGGATGTGGTCGCCTGTGATGGCGATGTAGTGACCATCGATCCGGGTTTGCCAGGGGATTATGTATATGAGTGGTCAGATCCCGGTGTGATTTCCCCGACACTCGATGTTACGGCGAGTGGAACCTACGGCTTGACGGTGACATCTCCAGAAGGGTGTGTGCATTCGGATATTCTGAATGTTGTTTTCACCAATGGCCCGCTGTTGACTCTTGAAGATTCAACGACGACGTGTGCATCGCCTGGAATTTTATTGGATGCGATGCCAATCAATCTGGAAACCGGACCCTTTCAGTTCAATTGGTCGCATGGTCCCAATGAAGCTGAGGTGCTGATCAATGAGACCGGTGCGTATCAGGTGGTGGTAACGGATGCTGGTGGGTGCACCACATCGACAGTGGTTTCGGTCACGGCGCTGCCAAGTCCGCAATTCAACCTTCCTTCGGATACATCGCTTTGCTTTGAAGATTACCCTGGAATTCAATACACGTTTGCGGTACCTGCAGGGTTTGATGGATACCTCTGGAATGATGGTTCCACAGACAATACATTGCCCGTTGATGGTCCGGGTACCTATGGCGTTGTCGTTACCAATGACATAGGATGTGAAAGCGAACAGACCATCTGGGTCAACGGATTTTGCTCAGAACCAACTCTTTTCATCCCGTCTGCCTTTACCCCCGATGGAGACGGTTTGAACGAGGTTTTACGGATCGAAGGACGAAATTTGGTAGAGCTGGACTTTCAGTTGTTCAACCGTTGGGGCAATTTGGTTTGGCAAGCGGACGCGATCGGCGATTACTGGCATGCACAGTCGCCTTCGTTGACACACTATGTCCAGGATGAACTTTATATCTGGAAAGCGAAATACCGACACTTTACGGACCCATCAGGATCGCTGAGCACGTGGTTCGAAGCAGAAGGAGCTGTCCGTGTATTGCGCTAATGACAAGTGAACAGCACTCACCTGGAATCAAGAATTGACCTCGAGGAACCGCTTGACTGCAGTTAAGGTCCCGAATACGACCAAGGTGTCCGTGGCTTCGATTTCCATTTCAGGTTTGGGGACCCCAATGATGTGTTCTGTCGTTGACAATCCTTTTTCGTCCGTTTCAAATACGCGACGGATGGTGATCAGTCGTAACTCGTAACGATTCGTCAGGTCGATGCTGCCGAGGGGGCGGCCGATGCAATTTTTTGGAGCATGAATTTCAGCGATTTCATAGTCATCAGGAAGTTCTAAGAATCCCCCGATGTTGGGATGGATCAATCGCTCGGATATGACACTCGCAACCTCACTTTCTGGATTTAGAATTTCCTTTACGCCTAGACTTGAGAGGATGCGCTGTTGGTGCTCACCATTGGAACGAACAATTACACGAGGTACCCCGAGGTCGAGCAGATTCATTGCTGTCAAAACCGTGGCCTCGAAATTCTCCCCAATCGCTACAACGGCTGCATCCATGTTTTGCACCCGTTGTGCTTTCAATGCCCGAACGTCAGTTGCATCTAGCGTAACGGCCAATGCGACGCTATCCTTGATGTTCTCAGATCGGACGGAATTGCTATCAAAGGTGAACACCTCTGCGCCCTTTGCGGCCAAGGCCAAGGCAATTTGGGTTCCATAACGACCAATGCCGAAGACGGCGAAGCGGGAAGATTGTGGCATGGGGTAAATTTCGGTTGTTTCCTTTTACAAAGCAGTGGCTTCTAAAAAGATTGCATGGAATCGGGCGATGTCTTCAAACGAATTGTAAAGCGGAACAGGGGCCATGCGAATGGCATTGGGCTCTCTCCAGTCAGCAACCACGCCTTGTTCAGTCAATTGATCAAACAACGCTTTCCCATATCCATGTGCGACAACGGAAAGTTGTGAGCCGCGTCGCTCAGGACTCGAAGGCGTAATGACTTCCAAACGAACCTCGTTTTGTTTTGCGACATCATGAATGGCCCGCTCGAGGTAAGCTGTCAGGCGGTCTCCGCGTTCCCGCAAGGCCGGTAATCCGGCTTCAAGAAAAAGATCCAAGGCGACCGCGTGAACGGCCATATTCAAAACGGGCGCATTCGACATTTGCCAAGCTTCCGCTGTGCCCATGCTTTCGAATTTCGGTTCCATCAAAAACCGTCGTTGCGCATCATGCCCCCACCAGCCTTCGAATCGAGGCAAGTCCTCGCGTTGAGTGTGCTGCTCATGAATGAAGGCACCGGCCACAGCACCGGGTCCAGAGTTGAGGTACTTGTAGCTGCACCAACAAGCAAAATCCACCTTCCAATCATGCAATTGAAGGACCACGTTTCCTGCTGCATGGGCTAGATCGAACCCGCAATAAGCACCCGCCTCATGGGCCGCACGTGTGATGCGCTCCATGTCCAAGAGTTGACCACTGAAGTAATGTACGCCCCCCATTAGGACGAGGGCTATTTCCTCACCGGACTCTTCCAAAACAGCTTCGATGTCCGATTCTTCAATGAAATGCGTGCCAGGACGGGGCTGAATTTCAATCAAGTCCGTCTCAGGATTTCCTCCGTGAAATCGGATTTGACTCTCCAATGCATACTGATCAGAGGGAAACGCCTTGGCTTCACAAACAATCTTGGTTCGCTTTCCAGAAGGCTGATAAAAACTAACGAGGAGTAAATGCAAATTGACCGTTAGCGCATTCATGGCGACGACTTCGTGCGGCTTGCCACCGGTGATGTGCGCTAAGCCAAGGGCAAAGCGTTCATGGTAATCCACCCACGGGTTGTGCGCATGAAAATGTCCTTCCACTCCCCATTTGGCCCAATCGTCGAGTTCGGTTTGAATCGCTTTTTGTGCGGATTTGGGTTGCAAACCCAAGGAGTTTCCGGTCATGTAAATGGCTTCTCGCCCACCGATATTCGGAATGTGAAACCGTTCCCGGAATCGCTGCATCGGATCATTTGAATCCAATTGACGCGCGTGCTGCAGGCTGAATTCGTTGGCTTGCGGTTCGGACGATGAAGAATTGTTTGTCATGGTCTTGTCAAATGCTGGAGCCGAAGTCAATGGATGCATGCAATCGCACCCTTGAAAACGTTCGCCCAACCTTGGAGGGGCTAATTTCGCAGGAAAATCACTGAATCCATGAATTCGAAGAGGCATTCTATCCAAAGGGTCCAATCCAAGCAACTCTTTGAACGCTCAAAGACCCTGTTTCCAGGGGGGGTGAACAGTCCGGTCCGAGCATTTGGTTCCGTGGGGGGGACTCCACTTTTTATGGAAAAAGGCCAAGGAGCCTATGTTTGGGATGCGGATGGAAACCGATTTATTGACTTCTGTTGTTCCTGGGGTCCCCTTATTTTGGGGCACGCACATCCTCGGGTCGAAGAAAAAATCATCGAAGCAGTGCGCAATGGCACCACGTTTGGCACGCCCACGCGACTAGAAAATGAATTGGGATCGCTCATTGTTGATCACCATCCGTATGTGGAGCAGGTGCGCTTTGTCTCGTCAGGAACTGAAGCGGCGATGTCGGCGATCCGTTTGGCCCGTGGGGTGACAGGCCGATCCAAAATCATCAAGTTTGACGGGTGCTATCATGGGCACGTGGACTCTTTACTTGTCAAGGCTGGGAGCGGATTGGCGACGTTAGGGACCTCCTCTTCTGCCGGAGTACCAGAGTCGTGTGCCCAGGAGACGCTTGTTCTTCCATTGAATGATTTGGAAGCGGTTGAGCAATGTGTGCTAGAATTCAAGGATGAGATTGCCGTGATGGCGATTGAGCCGATTCCAGCGAACAACGGCTTGCTCATCCAAGATGAGAGCTTTCTTCACGGACTCCGAAGCATTTGCGACCGTGAAGGCATTTTGCTTTTGTTTGATGAGGTTATTTCTGGTTTTCGCGTCGCCTTTGATGGTGCGGCAGGATATTATGGCATTCGGCCGGATGTGCTGGCTTTTGGAAAAATCATAGGCGGTGGCATGCCGGTCGGGGCCTACGCCTCTTCAGCGGAAGTCATGGCGCACATCGCACCTTCAGGACCGGTGTACCAAGCCGGCACGCTGAGTGGCAATCCGGTTGCGATGGCTGCAGGAACTGCGCAATTGACAGAGTTGTTGCAACCAGGTTTCTATGCGGATCAGGAGCGACGAACAAAGCGCCTCTTGGACGGAATCTTGAAGCATTCAGGGACGGCCGGATATCCCTTGCGTATTTTCAGTCGTGGGAGCATTTTTTGGTTGGCTTTCAGCGACCGCGTTTGGATTCGAAAATCGAGCGAAATTGACCCCGATAGCATGGCGTATTTTAGCAAGCTCCACAGTGCGCTATTGAACCGTGGAATCTACCTGGGCCCTTCGGGTTATGAGGTGGGATTTGTCTCCGCGGCGCACTCGGATGCCATTATTGACGAAGCCATACACGCATTTTGTTCTGCACTGGATGAAGTTTTTGAGTTGGCTTGATCAATTCGAAACGCCAAACCAGAAGACCGCACTTCCCTGAAGAATTAACAGTCCGTCTAGCAAAAGGCTGTACACGGCTTCTTTTCGCGGCCGAACGGTCCACGCAACGATCGGTAAAGCGAGTAGCGAGATGGTGGCTCTGCCCCAGTTGATGTCGCAGAGAAGGAACCCTGCAGCACTCAAGGCGAGCAGAAATAGCGCGATTCGGATGGATTTGAAAGGCCCCCAGCGTTGCGGCCAAGTTTGAAATTCCAGCGGATCTATGTTTAAATCGCGGACGTCAAAGGGAACGGTAATTCCAGCGACAAAAAAGGCTTGACTGCACGCCAGCCCCCACAGCGGCAAACTTTCCATTCCCCAGAGATTCAATCCGATATGTGAGGCCGGAAAAATCACGGTGGCGAGCGTCCAGCTCAATGCAATAGCAGGCAGCTTGAGATGCGGTCTCTCTCGCCATCCGCGGCCGCTTCCCATGGGATTAAAAGCATAGCCGATGCTGAGGACAGCAGCACAAAGAATCAAGATTCCGTGTATCGAGCCCGTTGCGGATTCAGACCTTTCTAAACCAAGCAGCCAATGGGTGCTTGCCCAGAGGGCGAGGATGGTCCATAAAACGCCCAGTCGACCGCCGTGCTTTCGCATGAATTCCAGTCGATAAGGAGGCATCTGTTCTGGCTTTCGGGTGCTTTTCATCCAGCGTTGGAAGGTGTAGACCCAACCAGTCGATGCTCCGATGGTCAACAAAAGGCTCCAATCCGGAGAGTCTAGTTCCAATCCGTTCGAAAAAGCGAACACCGATCCAGCCGCGCTCAAGCTGGCAGCAATGGCAATCCAAAAATGCGTAAAACCGAGCCGTTCGACCATGGTGCGAAGTTCGGACATCCCTGTTACGAATGCGATGACAATCGAATGGTTATAGAGTGTCAAAAATGAGGAATGAGATTTGCTTCAAGGGTGATGCAATCCGAGCATCTCAAAACTACATTTGTACCCTTAACAAGTTTGTGCTATGCGTCTAGCCCATTTTGCTTCCCGTCACATTGGACCTCGATTGGAGGACATGCAGACGATGCTTCGTGCCATCGGTGCGGGTACCATGGATGATCTGATTGAAAAAACGGTTCCCGGTGGCATTCGTTCCCGGGAGCGGCTCAATTTGTCACCGCCATTAACCGAAAGTCAATACCTCGAACACATCGATGGCATCGCCTCGAAAAACAGTGTTTTCAGGAATTACATTGGCATGGGATACAATCCCACGGAAGTCCCGAGTGTCATTCGTCGGAATGTTTTGGAAAATCCGGGCTGGTATACGGCGTATACACCGTACCAAGCGGAAATTGCTCAGGGGCGATTGGAGGCCTTGTTGAATTTCCAGACCATGGTGTGTGATTTGACGGGCATGGAGCTGGCCAACGCGTCTCTCTTGGACGAAGCAACGGCTGCAGCAGAAGCCATGGCCATGGTGTTTGCAGCGCGGCCAAAAGCCCTTGCGAAAGCGGGTGCCAACCAATTTTTAGTGGACGAAGCGGTGTTTCCACAAACGCTCGATCTGCTGAGAACGCGTGCGAAATATTTGGGTGTGGAATTGCAAGTTGTCCAGCGGTCTGAAATGCACTTTGAAGCAGGAGCGGGCGTCTTTGGCGTGTTTTTTCAATATCCCAACGGCGACGGATTTGCCGAGGATTTGACAACCCTGATTGCCGACGCCAAAGCGGTGGATGCCCAGGTCGTTGTCGCTACGGATTTGATGGCTTTGGCCTTGTTGCGCCAGCCAGGTGTGATGGGAGCTGATGTCGCTGTAGGGACGAGCCAACGATTTGGCGTTCCCATGGGATATGGTGGTCCTCACGCTGCGTTCTTTGCATCGAGTCAACCGTACAAAAGACACTTTCCCGGGAGAATTATTGGCGTGTCAAAAGATCGTTTGGGGGCGCAAGCGTTGCGCATGGCGCTTCAGACGCGGGAACAACACATTCGGAGGGACAAGGCCACTTCGAACATCTGCACAGCACAGTCGTTGCTGGCCGTGATGGCGAGTATGTATGTCGTTTACCACGGTCCACATGGTTTGCGGAACATTGCGGAAACCATCCATTCAGCCGCGCGGACACTGGACGCTGCACTGAAAGGAAGTGAAGATTACGACCAGCTCAATGCCTGCTATTTCGATACATTGAAAATTCGAGTCAACGGGGGTGAGGATGCCATGCTTTCGTTGCGAGCTCGCGCAGAGGCTTTGCAAATCAACCTGCGCTATTTCCCGGATGGAAATCATGTGGGAGTCTCCTTGCATGAGCGGGTAACAGAAACTGAATTGGTCGATCTGTGCACCGCTTTTGGGGTGACCCAAGTACACGGAATTGAGATGGACCGGGCATTTTTAGGCGAATTATGGCGAGAAGTCGATTACTTGCATCACCCCGTTTTCAACCGTTACCGCTCTGAAACGGAAATGATGCGTTACATCAAGCATTTGGAAAACAAGGATCTATCCTTGGTTCATTCGATGATTCCGCTGGGTTCGTGTACAATGAAATTGAATGCTGCTACGGAATTGATTCCCATTACCTGGTCTGCTTTCGCTGAACTCCATCCTTTTTGTCCACCAGAGCAAGCCAAGGGCATGCTTCAACTTCTGGAAGAATTGGAATCGGATCTTTCTGAAATTACCGGGTTTGCGGGCGTTTCACTCCAACCCAATTCAGGGGCTCAAGGCGAGTTTGCTGGTTTGATGGTGATACGAGCATTCCACGAGAGTCAAGGAAACGAGCAACGGGATGTGTGTTTGATCCCTTCATCTGCGCATGGGACGAACCCGGCCAGTGCAGTCATGGCCGGCATGCGCGTAGTCGTTGTTGGTTGTGATGATCAGGGCAATATTGATTTCGCGGACTTGCAGGCGAAGGCTGAGCGACATTCATCAGAACTGGGTGCGTTGATGATCACCTATCCTTCCACACATGGTGTCTACGAGGAAGGCATTCTCGACATCACGGGTTTGATTCACGGACATGGCGGCCAGGTCTACATGGACGGAGCCAATATGAATGCGCAAGTTGGATTGACGAGCCCAGGCCTCATTGGTGCGGATGTTTGCCACCTCAACCTGCATAAAACATTTGCCATTCCACACGGTGGCGGAGGCCCAGGTGTTGGCCCCATCGGTGTCGCGGAACATCTCGTGCCTTTCTTGCCGGGACATACCGTTGTGAAAACGGGCGGTGATCAAGGTATACATGCGATTAGTGGAGCTCCGTTTGGGAGTGCGTTGATTTGCCAAATCCCATATGCCTACATTAAAATGCTTGGAGAACGGGGGTTGACTGCTTCAACAGAAGTGGCCATTTTGAACGCGAACTATTTGAGGAAAAGGCTGGAGGGATCGTATAACATCCTCTACAAAGGGATCAATGACACGGTTGCGCATGAGATGATTTTAGATTGCCGATCGTTCAAGGCTTCGGCGGGCATCGAAGTCATGGACATCGCGAAGCGATTGATCGATTACGGGTTCCACGCTCCAACAGTTTCTTGGCCTGTGGCGGGAACGCTCATGGTGGAACCAACGGAGAGCGAGTCGCTGGAAGAGTTGGACCGATTTGCAGATGCCATGCTGTCTATTCGAGAAGAGATTCGCGCCATAGAAAATGGCGATGCCGATCGGGAAGACAACGTGGTGAAAATGGCGCCGCACACAGCCCTCGAAGCCACGGCAACTGAATGGAGTCACCCGTATACGAGAGAAAAGGCGTGTTATCCAACAGCCGATTCTCGCGCGCGAAAATTCTGGAGCCCTGTTGCGCGGGTAGACAATGCATATGGAGACCGCAACCTCATTTGCAGTTGTCCTCCACTGTCTTCTTTTGAAGAGTTATTGGGCTGAATGAAAGCCTTTTGTAATGAAAATCCTGAGGACTAAAAACCTCGATATATATTTGCCCCAACCTAATTCACCAAACAGCTCGAATATGAAGCACATCTACATCGCAGCATTCGCTGCACTTTTCTCATTGTCTATGACAGCTCAGGCTTTGCTTCCTGATGCCGATTCTAAATTTTCTCAGGCCCGACGGGTTGAGTCTGCTGTCGCCATGCAAACAGTTGACCGCGAAGTAATATGGTCGCACGATTGCAACATCGAGGACTGCGGTGATTGGGTATTTGGGAATGGTGCCGATGAAGCGGGCACGCCATGGGAAGGGATTGACTTGGATTTCGAATGCAGCACAGACGGACCTGCGGGACCTTACAACCAATGGGCTGGAGGAACTGGAGACTTCAGTGCAGCTAGCGCCATGAACTCAACGACTGCAGCCAATGGTCTGTTGATTGTTGATTCCGATTTGTTCGGAGCTGACGCCAACTACAGCGCAGCTTGGATTGAGAATAGCTGGGTTCAAACTGCCAATTCAGTCGATTGCAGTACATTGGACTATGTCAGCATTTCACTTGAAACACGCTACCGTTGCTGGGACAACGGCGCATCTGATGACAGTGAGAAGTGCTTGATTGAAATCTCTCGTGACGGCGTGAATTGGCCGGACATCAGCACGTTTGCTGAGGTGGACGGAACCGTGGATTATGGCGATGGAGTGCTCGTACCAAGTCGTTGGGAAGTGTTCCCTGGATATGAGACAGGCAGTGGTTCAGACAACCCTTCTTTGGTTGAGTTTGACATCACATCTGCAGCTGGCGGAGAGAGCATGATTTATGTTCGCTTCCGTTGGGCCGGAACTTGGGGGTATAGCTGGGAGATCGATGACATTAGCATCTATGAGACTCCAGCCAATGACATCCGAATTGACAACTACGTGTCATACACAGACTACTTCACGACCGGCATCTGGGAAGCGGGTGTCTTTGCAGAAGGTCAATTGTCATCGCTAGAGGCGGCAGCCAAGGTTTACAACGTGGGTTATTTGGAGCAGACTGGAACAACGATGACCTTGGACGTTGACGGCACAGTCGCATCATCGGACCCTCTGATTTTGGCGTATCAAGGAGTGGACACATTGCGTGTTCCTTTTGACATGGCAGCTGTTGGAACATACAACCTCACTTATACGGTAGGCACAGACAACGAAGACGAGAATCCTGCGAACAACGAAACGACGCAGTCTTTCGAAGTAAGCTCATTGCATTATGGAAGGGACAATGGAACGATGACCGGTGCATTCCCTGCAGAGGGTTCGGATGATTTCATCGCTTTGAATCCTTACGACATCTTTGAGGATGTGACGGTTTACGCCATTGATGTGGCCATCGTTGCTGGTTCAGACAACGGTACGCCGGTAGTGGCGCACTTGTTTGATGGAATGGACGACAACTACATCACGGAACAGTATGGAGGTTTGATTTCAAGCACTTCAGAGTTGGACTTGGCGGCGAACTATTCTAATGACGGTACTGAGGATGACATCGTATGGTACACTCTCGTTCTTGAAGAGCCGTATGAAGCTGCGGGAGGTTCTGTCCTCGCTGCAGGCTTTGAGCACTATGGTGGATCATCTGTCCAGATTTGGGAGTCTCAGTATACGTATGACAACACATCATTTGTATATGGACCTTTCGGAACTGGAAGCGCTTATGATTGGTACTACACCAACGAGGTGCCGATGGTCCGCTTGAACTTGGACCCTAACGCAACCAACACAGTCGCTGTGGAGGAAATCGCTGAAGGTCCATTCCAATTGTACCCTGCATTCCCGAACCCAGCTGCGGAGACAACGCGCATCCAATACCGTTTGGATCAAGTTGCTGATGTTGCCTTGGAGGTGCGGGATGTAACGGGCAAGGTGGTAAATCAAATTGCTCGCGGAACACAGCCTGCTGGTTACCACAGCATCACATTGGATGTGGCGAATATGGCAGCAGGTGTTTACACCTACACATTGAATGTGAACAACGCGCGTTCTACGCAGCGTTTGATCATCAAATAAGAGTGCGTCAGAGCGCGTTGAGCGCTTCGAAACTGAAAAGAGGGGAATTCCGAGAGGAGTTCCCCTCTCTTTGTTTGCACTTTCTGCGAATAATTGAGCGGGATTGACTTTCTTTAGGGCGTCAAAACCTGATTCACACAATAT
>TARA_B110000503_G_scaffold33045_1_pt1 | contig 28198 bp, 23 predicted proteins | sample TARA_B110000503 | Tara Oceans TARA_B110000503 (sample SAMEA4397472) | marine metagenome | biome: Polar Biome; feature: [SRF] surface water layer (ENVO:00010504); material: water (ENVO:00002006), including particulate matter (ENVO:01000060) such as... | depth 5 m | reverse complement strand
TTATTTCAAAGTTCAAATTCAACAAGTGTAATAACAAGTAATAAAGGATACATTATTGAAGCAGATGATGTTATTTATGTTTCCGTTAGAATGAGATCTCTAAATGGTTTTCAAGCGGGAGCGATTGTCAGTAAAGGAATTTCTGCATTAGGAACTAATTTTAGAATGGGTGGTTTTTCTAATAATTCTCCTGCAAATGGTCATTTAAACTTCATTTCGGTAATGGCAACAGAAGACGATACCAATGTAAATTTTGATGACATATCAGCAGGAATAACAATTAATAATTACACTCAAATAGGAATCACTCCTATTAACATAATTTTAGATGAAGGAGAAACATATATTGTTTCTGTTTCTGTAGATGGTGATGGAGACCCAAATGACTTAATTGGAACTTTAGTAAATTCTGATAAACCAATTGTTGTAAACTCAGGATCAGCAACAGGAAGTTTTGCTGACGGAAACGGAAGAGATTATGGAGTAGATCAAATTGTTGATGCCAGTAAAGTTGGAACCGAATATATTTTTGTTAGAGGAGATGGAAATGATGGATGGGAGAATGCATTAATCGTTGCGCACTTGGATAGCACTGAAATAAAAGTTGCAGGAAATATTATACAGACATTAAATAAGGGAGAATTTCATGTAATTGAGGGTGGATTTTACAATTTTAATGGAAATATGTTTGTAGAAACTTCCAAACCTGCTTTCGCTTACCAAGGTATTGGTGGATTAAATGGAGGCGCACCAAGTCAAGCAAATCAAGGAATGTTTTTTGTACCCCCTTTAAGTTGTGAGAATAGAGGTGATGTAAATAATATTGCTAAAATTGACGCTATTGGTGGTGACACTTTTCAAGGTGGAATTACCATCGTAACGAATAAAGATGCTGATGTTACTATAAATGGACTTCCAATTGCAAACTTTAACAATTCTGGACCTTTTGATGTCGATGGGAATCCTAATTATGAAACGTATAGAGTTTCTAATTTAACAGGTAATGTTACTGTTAAAAGTTCTGAAGAATTATATTGTGCTTATTTTAATTATGACGGTTTTGCTACTTCAGGAAGTTTTTATTCTGGATTTCCTTCTGCCCCAGAAATTAATTTCACCTCAAATATCCAATCATTAGGAGACTGTGTTCCTAATTTAACTTTAGATGCTGCCAACACAGATTTATTTGACAGCTTCGACTGGCTTTTTGATGATGAAACTGGTACTGGCTTTATTTCAATAGGAATAACAACCTCTAATTTTAGCCCAACTTTACCAGGAAAGTACAAACTAGTTGGTTTCATTAGTTGTTCTGGGCTAACTTTTGAATCTGCAGAAGTCCCCGTTAGTTTGTGTCCTGATGATTTTGATGGAGATGCGATTATAGATAATTTAGATGTTGATATTGATAATGATGGAATTTTAAATTGTGATGAGTCTCTTGGAAATGCTACTCTAAATCTTCTTGATATCAATACACCTTCAATAATTTTTCAAGACAATACTAGCACCACAACAATCACCACTCCTAGCTATACAGAAAACGAATCTACCAATTCTTTTACGGGTAATAATATTGGGAATTTTGTGTCAATTATTAATCCTGCAGTAGATTCTAAGCTGAAATATGAGCTGAAATTCAATCAAAACATCAACTTTAAACTTGCTCAAGATAAAGATTTTGATCATACAATCTCTGATGGTGAATTTTTTATCCTAAAAATTAGCCCAAATTCTAAAAACATTACACTCTTAGACCCTGATGATCAACTCTTGATTGACACCAATTTTGATGGCGAATTTGAACCTGGTATTACAAGTATTTCAGCATCAGAGATTTGGTATACATACAAATCAAATACTTCTGGAGCTGCAAGTACTTTTCAATTTTTAGCAAATCAAGTAAATCAAATTGATTTCAAGCATCAATCCGCAGCACTCTCAACCACTTCAACCTTTAAAGGAAACATTCAACTTACTTGTTTTCGTTTAGATTCTGATGGTGATGGCATAGAGAATATGTTTGATTTAGATTCAGACAACGATGGTATACCAGATGTAAATGAGGCTTTTCCGCAACCAAGCTCACTTTCTGGAGTGGATGCTAATTTAGATGGTTTAGACGATATGTTTGATGGGGTTCTAAACGTTGATTCTGATAACGATGGAATTTTAAATTATTTAGATTTAGATTCTGATAATGATGGAATTTTCGATGCTACAGAAGCAGGGCATAATTTAGATACTGATTTTGACGGAATTGTTGATAATGCAAATGCTTTAGTTGGAGTTAATGGTCTGGTAGATAATTTAGAAACTACTCCAGATACTAAAGCACTTTCTTTAAACTATGATATTAGCAATACTGACAATGATCTCGATTTTGATTTTGTTGAATTAGATGCAGATAATGATACTTGCTTTGATGTTACTGAGGCTGGTTTTACAGATGTAAATAATGATGGAATTATTGATGCAAATCCATTTATCGTAAATGATACCGGAAAAGTAAATAACACTACTGATGGTTATACATACCCTAATTTAGACTACATAACAAGCGCACCAATTGAATTAAACACCTCTTTTAACGATGTTATCTTCTGTGAAAACTCTACAGATATAATTACAATAGATTCTAATGCAGATACTTTTAAATGGGAAATTTCTACTGATAACGCAACGTGGAATCCAGTTACTGATAACGCAGTTTATGACGGAAGTTCAACAAATTCCTTACAAATCAAAAACCCTTCATTAGCATATCATAACTATAAGTTTAGAGTTATTTTAAACAGAATAGGAAATGCGTGTCCTAAAACTTCAAATGAAATTACGTTAACTGTAAATCCATTACCAATTCCCAAAGAAAACCCAACAAATTTAAAACAATGTGATTCGGACCCTGACAAAAAAACTACTTTTAATTTAACATTAGTAGAAAAAAACATATCAGACAATCCCACAGATAGGTTTGAATACTATACAAAAGAAGCAGATGCAATAACAGGAGCTCCCGAAGTTAGCGACAAAACTAGTTATTTTGTAGATACAACTGGTGAAGCATGGGTGAAAATAATTTCTGAATATGGGTGCTCTGCGGTCTCAAAAATTAATTTATCAGTAAGTTATGCTGCAAATGAGCTTTATGATGAAACTTTTGCGGAGTGTGATGATTTATTACCTACTGACGGCATTACAGGTCCTAATTATGATACCGATGGAATTACTTTTTTTGATTTGAGTAGTACTCCTAATAAAATATCTATTGATCCAGATATTATTGTTGAATTATATGAAACTGAAGAGGACAGAACAAAATCTTTAAATGAAATTCGAGAAAGACTTACAATACTTGGTGGTGATCTTTCAAAGTATAGAAATAATAAAATTCCGAATACAACAGGGAATGAATTTCCAATTTTCTATAAGAGAATTAGTAAATCTAATAATGACTGTCAGGGTATTGGTGAATTTTATTTGCAAATTAACGAAACCCCTAAAACTAGCAGTAATAAGCTCTCTCCTATAAAAGAATGTGATACGGGGTTATATGATAGCAACATTAAAAACGGAAGTAACAAAAATATTGACTTAACTCAAAAAATTGATGAACTCTTTAATGGAACAGGTCAAAATAAAAATGATTTTGAGGTCACTTTCTATACGTCAGAAACTGCTGCTTTTTCAGGAGATATTTCGAGCACTGAATACATCTCAACTCCAGACCAATTTAAAAATGATGTTCCAACTACTTTTGTTATTGGAGATGTTGTTATGCAACCTATTTATGTGCGTATTGAAAATAAAGATACCGGTTGTTCCAATCCGCACACAAGTTTTGAAGTGATTATTAATCCGTTGCCTCAAATTATAAATCCCCTCCCTAATTTAGCTGTCTGTGATATGGGTAGTAAAGATGGAGATACAAGAAATGGTTTAGCTCAAAACATAAAGCTTTCTGAAAGAGATACCGATATTTTGACAGCGCTTGAATATTTAGACAATAAAGTACCCTCAGATTTTGTAATTACCTATCACAAAACAGAAGTAGAATTAGACGATCTGAGCGCTACTGGGGTAACGAAGGATAGTTACGATTCAGATCCGACAAGAGCCAGTATCAACACAAGTACAAAAATTAGTGAAGAGGTTCTGTTTATTAGAATAATAGACAACACTACCGATTGCATCTTTAAAAGAGCTTCGCTTGCCATTATTGTAAACCCGCAACCAACTTATGAACCTATTTCAGAATTATTGGAATGCGATAACAATCTCATAGATGCTGATGATACAAATGAAAGTATTCCAAACATAGACTTTGATGAAAAAATTCCTGAAATTTTGGGAACTTTCCAAGATCCTAAAGATTATACGGTCACTTTTCACAGTTCACCTGCAGACGCTTCCACTGGAGCGGCCCCTATCCTATCCCCTTACACAAACACAAACCCTCGCGAAACAATTTATGTGAGAATTCAAAACAAAACCACTTTTTGTGTAAATGCTGATGCCTCTTTTGATTTGGTTATAAACGCTTTGCCCGATTTCGATGTAACTTCACCTCAAATATTCTGCTTAAATAATCCACCGCTAAATATTATTATTGACTATGCCACTGCCACGTATGATTATGAATGGAGAGATCCAAGTGGTGCAATAATTATGATGCCCCACAGCGCAAGCGATCTTCGTGGCGGTGCATACAGCGTCACAGCAACAACGACCGATGGCACGAATTGCAACAAAACAAAAAGTGTTCTTGTAACTGAATCAAATATTGCCATCTTAAAGTCAAGCTTTGTATCAGTAATCGATGAAGCAAGTGCCCTTGGAAATGGCGACAATTTGTCGATTATCATCGATATTGCAAACAATAATTTAGGCCCGGGTGACTATCAATTTGCCCTTTTAAAGGAGGGCAAAGAAACCCTGCGAATTCCTTCAATTGGATTCCAAACTTCACCGGTTTTTGAATATTTAGAAGGAGGAATATATACGATTATTGTAAATGATAAAAATGGCTGTACGCCCGACGCCACATTAAAAGTATCGGTGCTGTCATTTCCGAAATTCTTTACTCCAAATGGTGATAACAACAATGACACCTGGACTATTAAAGGCGCTACCAAAGACTTTTATATAAATAGCAGCATCCATATTTTTAATCGATATGGGAAATTAATAGCACAAGTTAACCTTGATAGTACGGGATGGGATGGAACCTATAAGGGTAAAGGACTGTCTTCTGATGATTATTGGTATAACATCATTTTGATCCCTGCAGACACTTCAAAACCATCCATTAATAAAATAGGGAATTTCTCTTTGCTTAGAAAATAACAAACTTTAAGAAAAGTAGTGTTTTCGTTTATTTAGAAAATAGAATTACAATTAGTATCCGTATTTTTGCAGAATGGAATTTAAGTTAGTATCAGAATTTTCTCCAACAGGAGACCAACCACAGGCAATTCAAGAACTTTCTGACGGCATAAATACTGGTGAAAAATTTCAAACATTGTTAGGAGTTACAGGATCTGGTAAAACTTTTACAGTCGCCAATGTAATTCAAGAAGTAAAAAAGCCAACCTTAGTCCTGGCCCATAATAAAACCTTAGCAGCACAATTGTATTCAGAATTTAAACAGTTTTTTCCTGAAAATGCTGTAGAGTATTTTGTGTCCTACTATGATTATTACCAACCCGAAGCATACATTCCTGTTACGGGGACCTATATAGAGAAAGATTTATCTATTAATGAAGACATAGAACGCCTGCGTTTAAGTACCACTTCTTCTCTGTTATCAGGAAGAAGAGATGTTTTAGTGATTGCTTCTGTTTCCTGTTTATATGGAATTGGGAACCCTACCGAATTTAAGAAAAATGTAATTCCTGTTCAAGTAGGGCAGTTAATTTCTAGAACAAAATTTTTACATCAATTAGTGCAAAGCTTATACTCTAGAACAGAGCATGAAATAAAAAGCGGAACCTTTAAAGTAAAAGGAGATGTCGTAACAATCTATCCATCCTATGGTGATAACGGCTATCGAATCCATTTTTTTGGAGATGAAGTTGAAGAGATCGAACTATTTGATTTAGAAAGTAATGCCATTATAAATACTTTTGAAGAATTGAGTATTTATCCTGCGAATCTGTTTGTAACCTCTCCCGACGTGCTGCAAAATGCCATCCATCAAATTCAAGAAGATATGGTTAAGCAGGTTGCGTACTTCAACGAAATAGGTCGTAATTTAGAAGCAAAAAGAATTAAAGAGCGGACAGAATTCGATTTAGAAATGATCCGCGAACTCGGCTATTGTTCAGGAATTGAAAACTATTCAAGATACCTAGACGGAAGAGCACCCGGAACAAGGCCATTCTGTCTGTTAGATTACTTTCCAGACGATTATCTAATGATTATAGACGAAAGTCATGTTACAGTTCCACAAACACATGCCATGTATGGTGGCGACAGAAGTAGAAAAGAAAACTTAGTGGAGTATGGTTTTCGTTTGCCAGCAGCGATGGACAATAGGCCTTTAAAATTTGAAGAATTTGAAGCCATTCAAAATCAGACGATATTCGTGTCTGCTACTCCTGCAGATTATGAACTTCAGAAAACAGAAGGTGTCTTTGTAGAGCAAATTATTAGGCCTACTGGATTATTAGATCCAATGATTGAGGTAAGACCGAGCTTAAATCAAATTGACGACCTTATTGAGGAAATTCAAATTAGAATAGAAAAAGACGAACGTACTTTAGTCACTACGCTTACCAAAAGGATGGCAGAGGAGTTGACAAAGTATCTTACAAGGGTGCATATTAGATGCAGATATATTCACTCTGATGTAGACACCTTAGAACGTGTTGAGATTTTACAGGATTTACGAAAAGGACTCTTCGATGTGCTTATTGGCGTAAATTTATTACGGGAAGGTTTAGACTTGCCTGAGGTCTCTCTTGTAGCAATTCTAGATGCAGACAAAGAGGGTTTTTTAAGAAATGTGAAATCGCTCACGCAAACTATTGGAAGAGCTGCAAGAAATGTAAACGGTTTGGCAATTTTATATGCAGATAAGATGACAAAAAGTATGCAAAAAACAATTGATGAGACAGATCGAAGAAGAGAAAAACAAATTGCCTACAATACTGCCAATAATATGGTTCCTACCCAAATAAACAAAAAAATAGACGATACCTTAACCAAGACTGCCGTTTCTAGTTATCACTACGACAACGCCAAGCAAGTTGCTGCGGAGCAAGACCTGCAATATCTACCAAAAGAAGAAATAGAAAAACGCATACGCGAAAAACGCAAACAAATGGAAGCAGCTGCAAAAGGACTAGATTTTATTGTAGCTGCAAAACTTCGTGATGAGATTTCGCAATTGAAAGAAAATGTCTCATAGTATTTGTTTATAGCTAAATTTGCTATTACAAGCCGTATTATTTGGCTTATTGCAAGCATTTTTGTAAATTTGCATGTTCTTAAAATAAGAACGCATAAATTGCATAGCTTTAGAATATTCAATTTTAATTTTCAGTGTCTTAAAAAAGGTCTAAAATTAATCAAAAAAAACATATATTTCTTCACCCTATATTCTAGGAGACTTAACAAAAAATATATTCTTCTAAACGTAAGAATCTCTTTTGTTATAAAAATATTTTTAGCTATTTAATTGCAAAGTTGTTATCAAAAAAAAACTTCGTAATTACATCCACTTTATATCCCCTCGCAAAGGGCCATTTTAAAGAAAAAAATGCAAAAAAAAAATTTACACACATCGTAATAAAAGTGTAAAAATCTCAACAATACAAAAAAACCACTATTTCAAAACACAAAAGTATTTCTCTGCTAAGGAGAAACATCTTTTGAGTGCTCATAAAGATATATTTAATTCTAAAATATTACAATATATTCTCAATTAAGTGACAAGTAAAAATTAACAAAGAAGACTAATAATACTTAATCAAAACAAAATGAAAATTTTAGTAATAGGCGCAGGAAACATGGGACTTACATATGCCCAAGGAATGTCAAAATCAAAATTATTGAAGAAAAAAAACATCATGATTTTAGACAACTCAGAAGAAAAGCTTGAGGAGTTGAATGAAATTTCTCACTTTGACGCTTTTAAGGAATTGGAAGATTGTGTACCGAAAGCCGACATTATTTTTATTGCCGTAAAACCATACCATGCAGAAAACCTTTTTAAAAATTTAAAACCCTTTACAAAGCCTGGTCAGATTGTAGTATCTATTATGGCAGGTATTAATATTGACAGTATCAAAAAATATTCAGGATTGCAAAAAATTGTAAGAGCAATGCCAAACCTACCAGCACAAATTGGGAAAGGTTTGACCTCTTATGTAACTTCACCGGAAATATCAAGAATAGAAAAATTGACTATTGAAAGTTTATTAGACACTACAGGAAAATCTATGGAAGTAAATAGTGAAACACTCATAGATGCCTCTACAGGTATTTCGGGAAGTGGACCTGCCTATGTTTTTTACTTTATGCAAAGCATGATGGAAGCCGCTTTAAAAATGGGATTTTCAAAAAACGACTCTTCCGTTTTAGTGAGTCAGACGTTTACTGGAGCCATAGAACTCTTTAATCAATCCAATTTATCACCAAACTCTTGGATAAAGAAAGTAGCTTCAAAAGGAGGAACTACAAGGGCGGCGCTAGACTCTATGGAAGGGAACAATGTAAATGAATTAATTAAAGATGCCGCTTTTGCTGCTTTTAACAGGGCGGTAGAATTGGATAAAGAAAATTAATATGTATAAAGAACGAATTGTAATAAAAGTTGGAACCAATGTAATGACAAACAAGGATAACAGAATTGTTAGACCTGTATTAAGGCGCTTAGTAAAGCAAGTTGCTGAATTATATGAGCGTGGAATTATTTGTATTTTAGTTTCCTCTGGATCTGTGATCGCCGGAAAAGAAGTTTTAGGAGACTCTAATATTAAAAATGAGACCCAAAGAAGACAAGTGTACTCTGCAATTGGACAACCACGCATGATGCGTCATTATTATAATATTTTTAATGATTACGGAATGAAATGCGCACAGGTGTTGCCAACTAAAAGAGATTTTAGTGAGGGTGTTCACAGAGAAAACATGATCAATTGTTGCGAAGGCTTATTAGCAGAAGGGGTGATACCTATTGCAAATGAAGACGATGCTGTATCGGTAACCATGTCGATGTTTTCGGATAATGATGAATTGGCATGTTTAATCGCACAGTTAATGAAGGCTGACAAACTAATTATCTTAACAGATATTGATGGCTTGTATTCAGGGCATCCAGAATCAGAAAATAGTGATTTAATTACCAATGTAAACCCAAATGAAGATTTAGATAAGTATATTGCAGACAGTGATAAAAAGCCTGGCGAAGGTCGTGGTGGCATGGGGTCTAAATTAGACCATGCGCAGGAGGCTGCAGCAAATAATATTCCCACTTATATTGCTAATGGAAAAAGAGACAATACCATTATTGATATTATCGACGGAAAATCCGTAGGTACAAAAGTGGCACTTTAAAATTTATAGTATGAAGTTATTAGAGACAACTGTAAAGAATAATGTTTTAGAAAGCATGACTAAAATTCTCGATACAAATCGAGCACAATTATTAGAAGCGAATAAAAGAGATTTAGACGCATTTCAAAAAGAAGATCAAGCCATGTATGATCGCTTGATCTTAAACAATCAAAAAATTGATGGAATGATTACTGCCATCAATGAGGTGAAAGGGCAAGAAGACCCCGTAAATCGTATTATTAGCGATAAAAAGTTAGCAAATGGCCTAATCGTTACGAATAAAACAGTACCCTTTGGAACCATCATGATTATTTATGAATCAAGACCAGATGTAACTGTAGAAGCAGCCGTTTTAGCCTTTAAATCAAATAACAAAATTTTATTAAAAGGCGGTAAAGAAGCTATTTTTAGCAATAAAATACTGGTTGATTTTTGGCACAAAGCATTGCTTGAAAATAAAGTAACGTCTGATTATATAAAATTACTGCAGATGGACAGAGCAGAAACACAGTCTTTTTTAAAAAACCCAACAGAACAATTAGATTTAGTGGTGCCAAGAGGTGGTGAGCGTTTAATTGACTTTGTAAAGGAACACGCCAAATGTGCAGTACTGATAAGCGGAAGAGGAAATAACTTTTTATACATTGATGAAAGTGCAGATTGGGACAAAACACTCGCTGTTATTATCGATGCTAAAACTGCCAAAATTTCTGCTTGTAATGCGCTAGATAAAATTTTAATCAATAAAAATATTCCAAATTTCGAGAGAAAACTTGCAGCATTACAAACTATTTTAAAGCAAAGAAGTGTAACGATTTTCGTAGACAATGAGATCCATAAAGTATTAAGCGAGGAAGTACTTATCACTGAAAATACTATTTGGCATGAAGAATTTTTAGCTTTAAAATGTTGTATTGGCGCCGTAAACCACTTAGAAGAAGCAATAGACATGATCAACACCTATTCTGGTGGTCATTCTGCTTCCATTATGACCACAAAAGATGCAAATGCTGCGGACTTTATGCAACAAGTAGATTGCGCTGCAGTCTACAAAAATGCTTCTACAAGATTCACAGACGGTGGGCAGTTAGGTGTAGGCGCAGAACTAGCAATTAGTACCGATAAATTGCACCACAGAGGTCCTTTAGGGTTAAAGAAACTAGTGACCAACAAATATTATATATATGGTGAAGGGCATGTGCGAAACTAAATTAAAGTAACATTTCATAAAAATAAAAACGCCTCATTTTCATGAGGCGTTTTCTTATATGCACAATTGCAAAATTATGCTTCTAAAACTGCTTGTACTTTATCTGCAGCTTCTTGAAATTCTGTTGCAGAAATAATTTCCATACCAGAATTATCTATTAACTCTTTTGCTTCTTTCGCATTTGTACCTTGTAATCTGCATATAATAGGCACATTAATTCGGTCACCCATACTCTTATAAGCGTCTACAACCCCTTGTGCTACTCTATCGCAACGAACAATACCACCAAAAATATTTACCAGAATCGCTTTTACATTTGGGTCTTTTAAAATTATACCAAAAGCAATTTCAACTCTTTGAGCATCTGCGGTACCTCCAACATCTAGAAAATTAGCAGGCTCACCACCAGATTCTTTAATCAAATCCATAGTTCCCATTGCCAAACCAGCACCGTTTACCATACAACCTACATTTCCATCTAAGTCCACATAATTTAAACCTGCAGCCTTTGCTTCTACCTCAATTGGATTTTCTTCACGTAAATCCCGCATTGCGGCATAATCTCTATGTCTAAATAATGCATTTTCATCTAAAGAAACTTTTGCATCTACGGCCATTATTTTGTCGTCTGAAGTTTTTAAAACCGGATTGATTTCAAACATTGCAGAATCAGACTTGATATAGGCGGTATATAAAGACGCAACGAATTTTGTCATTTCTTTAAAAGCCATTCCTGATAAACCCAAATTAAATGCTATTTTTCGTGCTTGAAAGGGCATTAACCCTAATAAAGGGTCTACTTCTTCTGTAAATATTAAGTGCGGAGTCTCCTCTGCTACCGTTTCAATATCCATTCCACCTTCGGTAGAATACATAATCATATTTTTTCCTGTAGCTCTGTTTAACAAAACAGACATGTAATACTCTTCTGGCTCAGAATCTCCGGGATAATATACATCCTCACAAATTAAGACTTGATTTACCAATTTTCCTTCCGCAGAAGTCTGAGGTGTCACCAACATCATTCCAATAATATCATTCGCAATCTGCTCTACTTCTTGTAGATTTTTGGCTAATTTCACACCACCACCTTTTCCACGGCCACCAGCATGCACCTGTGCTTTGATTACGTGCCACCCTGTGCCAGTTTCAGCAGTTAATTGTTTGGCTGCATCCACAGCTTCCTTATGATTACTTGCCACAATTCCGCGCTGTATTCTAACACCAAAACTGCTTAAAATTTCTTTTCCTTGATATTCGTGTAGGTTCATCCTATAAATGTTTTAAAACGGCTCAAAAATACAAATTCAGATGCTATTTTATACCATAATTCAACTAAAATAAAAACAAAAAAAAGTGTCTGCGCTTATTCTGTAAACTTTAGATGTGAAATGAGGAATGGGCATCCATATTTGTGCTTTCTTTTTTATACTTTCGTAAACAAATTAATAAAGTATGATTGTTTGTAACAATATTCATAAGCATTATGGCGACGTAGCAGTTTTAAAAGGTGTGGATTTACACATTAAAAAAGGGGAGATTGTGGCAATTGTTGGTCCTTCTGGTGCTGGAAAAACGACACTTCTCCAAATTTTAGGAACACTTGACAAACCAGCACAAACGAATGACTTTGAGCTTTCATTAAATAATAAATCGCTTAAAAACTTAACAGATAAAGAATTGTCTTCTTTCCGGAATTCACACATTGGTTTTATTTTTCAATTTCATCAGCTTTTACCTGAATTTACCGCGTTAGAAAATGTATGTATTCCTGCTTTTATTGGTAGGAAGCCTAAAAAAGAAGCTGAACAGAAAGCAAAAGAAATTCTCGAATTTTTAGGGGTTGGACACCGAATAAACCACAAACCAAGCGAACTTTCTGGTGGAGAGCAACAACGGGTAGCAGTTGCACGTGCGCTGATTAACAACCCTTCAGTAATTTTAGCAGATGAACCTAGTGGAAATTTAGACAGTGAATCTGCTAAAAATTTACATGAATTATTCTTTCAGCTACGCGATAAATTTGGACAAACTTTTATTTTAGTTACACATAATGCGGAGTTAGCCGAAATGGCAGACCGGAAACTAACCATGAAAGATGGTGTTATAATTTAGCCTTCAAATTTTTATAGTGATACTCAAACGACAGATAACAGCGCCATGATAGAAACTTTCAAGAACTTAATTAGGTACCTGAAAAACCCTGTTTTGAAAAAAGATGACAACACTGACTTAAAGTACCGCTTTAAAATATTTTTTCAACTACTACTTATTTGCATTTTAACTGGACTCATCCTTTCCCCTATTTTTGCACTATTTGACGCACTAGAGTGGATATACTTGAAAGACCATAAAGTAGATATGCTCTTTAAAAATATGACCGAGGTCCAAATATTACTGCTTGGAGCTTTGTTACTACCCATTGTAGAAGAAACGATATTTCGAGCACCCATAACCTTATTTAAAAAAGCAACAAGTTTTAAAATTGCATTTTATGCTTTTACACTGCTCTTTGGCTTTATGCATATCAACAACTTTGAAACAACTAAGAATGTACTTTTACTAGCCCCAATACTCGTATTGCCTCAAATCTTAGTAGGTGCTTATTTTGGATATATACGGGTTCGTTTTGGCTTACTTTGGTCTATACTTTTGCACGGATGCTACAATGCAGTTTTTATTATTTTAAGTTTTATTCCTGAATTTTAATATGAAAAAAGCCGACCTTAAAGAGTTTTTAGACGAAAAAGTAATGTTGTACAATAGCCCTGAATTCATTACCTCAGACCCCATTCAGATTCCACATCTATTTTCTAAAAAAGAAGATATTGAAATAGCCGGCTTTTTAACTTCCATTATTTCATGGGGAAATAGGAACATGATTATTCGGAATGCTTCTAAAATGATGGAGTTCCTAGATCATGCTCCCTATGATTTTGTCACAAATCACCAAGAAAGCGACTTAAAAAGCTTAGAAGGTTTTGTACATCGTACTTTTAATCATACAGATTTTCAACAATTCATACAATCGCTACAACATGTCTATTTAAAACATGGCGGCTTAGAACAAGTGCTATTAATTACAGACACTGCTACAAACTATCGAAGTGCTATTCATCATCTTAAAAGCTGCTTTTTTGAAATAGCTCACCCACAAAGAACTCAAAAACACATTTCCGATCCGCTAAAAAATTCTGCTGCAAAACGAATCAATATGTTCTTGCGATGGATGGTAAGAAGCAATGCAGGAGGCGTAGACTTCGGTCTGTGGAAAACCCATAGTCCTGCACATTTATCTTGTCCGTTAGACGTACACTCTGGCAATGTAGCTCGAAAACTAAAACTATTACTCCGAAAACAAAATGATTGGAAAGCGGTTGCTGAATTGGATAGTACCCTCAGAAGGTTAGACAAGGAGGATCCTGTGAAATACGATTTTGCTCTTTTTGGTTTAGGTGTTTTTGAAAAGTTTTAATTAGAAGTTAACAAGTATTTCTAGTTCCTTATTTTTTTGATAAATTTAGGTTTGGAAATCTGAATTAAAAGACAAAATGCAATTTAAAAATCCTGAAGTTTTATATTTTTTAGCACTGCTTATCATCCCCATTTTGGTGCATCTTTTTCAACTTCAAAAGTTTGTGAAAGTACCATTTACTAATGTTGCTTTTTTACAAACGATTCAACAACAATCTCGTAAAAGTTCCCGCCTAAAAAAATGGTTAATTTTATGCACGCGACTGCTCTTATTCACAGCGATTATATTTGCTTTTTCTGAACCCTACTTCAGTCCAAACAACCATGCCAAAGAGCAACAGTATTTTATCTATTTAGATACTTCTTTAAGCACAAGTACTAGCGGAGAAAAAGGCAATTTATTAAAGATTGCAGCACAAGAAATTATAGAAAACACACCTGTTAATAATAGCTATTCTTTGCTAACAAATACTGATTTTTACAAAAAACTTAATAAAAAAGAATTAAAAAAAGTCCTGTTATCAATAGAAAATTCAACTTTAAAATTAGATTTAAAAACCGTTTTACTCAAAATTAAACAAGAAAACAAAAATAAAAGTAAAGCTTTACATAGAAATATATTGATATCTGATTTTCAGACTACTTATGATAATAAGTTTACAAATGTAACAACAGAATTTACCGCAATACAATTAGTAGGGAGTCAAAAAAACAACATTTCAATAGACAGTGTTTTTATCAGCAATAAGAATAGCGATAACTTCACAGTGCATGCACGTATAAAAAACCAAGGTCCAAAAAAAGAAAATGTGCCTATTGCTCTTTTCAACGTAAAAAAATTACGCAACAAGCAAACCTTCGTTATCGAAAAAAACACAACAAAAGAAATTCAGTTTAGGGTAAGTAATACAGGTAATTTTTTAGGTGAATTAAAGATTACTTGTAACGATATTTTCTTGTTTGACAACAGTTATTTCTTTGCGATAGACACAAAAAAAATAAACGTTTTAGCCATTGGCAATACTACTTCTTTTTTATCAAAAATATATACCGAAGAAACATTTAAATTTGAACACAAATCCTTACAAGAGGTAAATTACAATACGCTAGAAAAGCAAGAATTAATTATCTTAAATGAGTTGGAAATTATTCCCGAAGTTTTAGTAAAAAAGTTAGTAGAGTTTTCTAAAAATGGTGGAAGCATTGTTATTATACCCTCTCAAAAACTATTGATAAACTCTTACAATACCTTTTTAAGAAGTTTGAATTTAGGAAAAATAGGAGCTCATAGAAAAGATACCCTAAAGATAACGGCAATAAATTATGAACATCCACTGTTTAAAAATGTCTTTTCAAAAAGAATCACAAACTTCCAGTACCCCATAGTTAGAAGCTATACTCCCATTTCAGGTGTGATCTCTAAAATAGTTTCTTTTGAGAACAATGCTGCTTTTATCAGTCAATTAGGCAGTAAAAAGGTATACTATATTTCTTCAGCATTAAATACAAACAACAGTAATTTTATAAACGCCCCGTTAATTGTACCTATCTTTTATAATCTTGGAGCTATGAGTGCTCGATATCCTATACTGGCATACAGGGCTGGACAAGAAAACACAATTGAAATAGCAACAAAGACAAATAAAAATCAATTACTAACAATTGAAAATACTGAGAATTCGTTTATACCGGTCCAACGAGCATCTCAAAATAAGATAACGATCACAACAAAAGAACAGCCAAAAAAAGCTGGATTTTACGCAGTATTAAAAGAAAATATCAAAATTCAGGACCTCGCTTATAATACTCCTTTAGAAGAAAGTCTATTAAATTTTTTAGATTTTAATAAACTCGGTAACGCTGAAAACATTACAGTTTCGCCTTCAATAAAAGAAGTCTTTAAAAAAATTGTTAAAAATAATGAAGTTCATTGGCTTTGGAAATGGTTTTTAGTCCTAGCAATTGTATCTTTGTTTTTAGAAATTTTGATTTTAAAATTCTATACACCATGAGTACGCTTATAAAATCGGCAACGATTATAGACAGTTCGAGTCCTTACCATCAGCAAAAAAAAGATATTTTAATTGAAGATGGAGTCATCACAAAAATTGACAACCACATCCCTTCCCAAAAAGATTTTAGTGTCGTAACAAAAGAAAACCTGCATGTTTCCTGTGGTTGGTTTGATACCAGCGTCTCTTTTGGTGAACCTGGCTACGAAGAACGTGAAACAATTAAAAATGGTTTAAAAGTAGCTGCAAAAAGTGGTTTTACCGCGGTAGCAGTAAACGCAAATACCAATCCCGTGATAGATAATAAAGCTGCTGTAGAATTTCTAACACACAAAGCACAAGGTTTTGCCACTAAATTATATCCAATTGCAGCGTTAACAAAGCAAAGTCAAGGAAAAGAAATGGCAGAATTGTACGACATGCAACAATCTGGAGCAATTGCTTTTGGTGATTATAAAAAACCTATTGTCAATGATAATTTGATGAAAATCTCTTTATTATATGCTCAAAACTTCAATGGTCTCATATTAAGTTTTCCTAAGAACTTGTCGATTGCAGGCAACGGAATTGCAAACGAAGGCATTAATAGTACAAAATTGGGTTTGAAAGGAATTCCAGCATTGGCCGAAGCATTACAGATTGCTAGCAACTTATTTATTTTAGAATACACGGGAGGGAAATTACATATCCCAACAATTTCTACCGCCAGATCGGTTGCGCTTATTAAGCAAGCAAAGAAAAAAGGCTTGCAGGTTTCTTGCAGTGTTGCAGCACATCATTTGGTTTTAACAGATGACGAATTGCATGAGTTTGAAAGCAATTATAAAACCAATCCACCATTGAGAACAAAAGCAGACTGTAAGGCTTTACAAAAAGGAATCCGCACCGGCGTTATAGACATCATCACTTCTGACCACAATCCAATAGACATTGAAAGCAAAAAGGTGGAATTTAGTGAAGCAAAAAACGGTACTATTGGATTGGAGAGTTTTTTCGGAGCTGTGAATTCCGTTTTAAATTTATCAGATTTCATTGAAAATATCACTTCAAAACCAAGAACTATTTTTGGAATAGAAGCTGCTGCGATCGCTCTTGGTGAAAAGGCAGACATCTCACTCTTTAATCCTGAAGGCAAAGATACGTTCACAAAAAATAATATTTTATCTACTTCAAAAAACAGTGCATTTATCAATAAACAAGTGGTCGGGAAGGTCTATGGAGTTTTCTCAAACAATCAACTTATTTTAAATTCTTAAAGTTTGAAAAACAACAGTATCACAGAAGAAAAGAAAATTGCAATTATTAGCTACATCCCTTTTGTTGGATTGATCATATCAATTATTTTAAATAAGGAAAAACGGAATTACTTTGCACGATTCCACATGCGACAAAGCATTGGTTTAAATGCCCTTTACTTTATAAATAGATTTATTATCTATGGTTATTTTGGAACTACAGCAGGTGATATTGGAAACGTTGGTGTTTTAGTACTTTTTATACTTGGCGTTTTAGGAGCGCTTCAAGGAAAAGAGAAATTGATACCTGTTTTTGGAGCACAATTTCAAGAATGGTTTAAAAATATTTAAAATACCCTTTTTTTAGTATGAGTGAATTACATTATATCGTAAGAACACCAAAAATTACATCAGAAAACCCTCCACTACTATTGCTACTGCACGGTTACGGCAGTAATGAAGAAGATTTATTCTCATTTGCAGAAGAACTTCCTGACGAGTTGCTCATTGTAAGTCCACAAGCACCTCTTTCCATGGGCTTTGGGAGCTATGCATGGTATTCTATTAATTTTGACGAAATCAATGGGAAATTCTCTAATTTAAAGGAAGCTAAAGAATCAATTGATAAAATTTCACTATTCATTGATACCATAAAAAAGAAGTATCAGACCCATCCAAATAAAACATTTTTACTGGGTTTCAGCCAAGGCGCTATTTTAAGCTATGCACTCAGCTTTTTCCACCCTAATAAAATCCAGCATGTGCTTGCTTTAAGTGGCTATATCAACACAGAGTTGCTTCCGGAAAATATTTCATCAGAGATTAGAACAGACTATTACTGTTCACACGGAACTGTAGATCAAGTTTTGCCAGTAGCTTGGGCAAGAAACTCTAAACCCTTTTTAGATGCATTAAAACTGAATACCGTATACTCAGAATACAATGTAGGGCATGGTGTTGCTCCACAAAACTTTTACAGTTTTAAGAAATGGATCGAAGAACGCTTATCCCCTTGAAAAAACTAAGTCTATATAAACGAATTTAGCTATGGATACTTGTAAAATATGTAGTCAAAAATTTAATTTTTGGCAGGTATATAAAAATTACTGGAGTGCCAAAGAACAAATTAAATGCTTAAATTGTTTAGCACCACATAACATCACAATAACAAGTAGAGTGCTTTCAAGCGTTTTCGTTATATTTGTTCCTGGTATTATTCAAGCTACAATACAGCATTGGGATAAGTTCAAGGTATTTGGAATATGGAGCATAATAGTCCTATATCTTTTGGTCTCATTAATCATGTCCCTGCTAACCAATCCTTTTTTAAGATATAAATCAATCAAAAAATAGGGCACAAAGGAATCTTAAAAAATAGTATATAGCGTTGTTACTAAAACACCTTTTGCTCCATCTAAAGAAATCGACAGTAGTTCCTTTTCTTTTTTTACTTCAAGACAAAACGGAGCTTCGAGCAAATTAACACCACTATTTTTTTTTATTCGAATTCCTTGTCCAGAAATAAGATCTTTATTCGCTATAAAATCTCCCTGTGGTAGGTGTTCCGTTACAATAATATATTTGAAAGCGAGTAGTTTGTTTGCAATACTATGCACCTCTGTGTTTGATAAATGCTGCAGCACTTGCCGAACGATCGCACAGTCTCCTGAAGGCAAGACGTCTTTGGCAATATCCAAGCAATAGAACTCTAAATTTTCTGACACAAAATGTTCCTTATGATGGAGAATAAGTGCTGAAACAATGTCAACAGCGCTATATTTCTTTGCATGCTGTACCAATTCTTTTCCTATATTAAAATCACCACAGCCTAAATCACAGACTTCAAGGGGCGTTTTAAAACTCCTTAAAAAAGCAGTGACTGTTTCAATATAAGGCCTTATGATGTCTAGTTGGTGTGAACCAATACCAGAATAAAAAGCTTCTGAATTGTCACCCCAAAGTTTCATATCATAAACCTGCTCCATGGCTTCTTTTGTCGGCCAAGGTTCTTTTCTAGTATTCTCTTTTTCTTTCATACATCATAATCTAATAAGAACAAACAAAAGTTTCACATGCTAACTAACTTTGTAAGCAGAGGCACCCGCTCTTTCACAACTACAAATTTAGATAAAATTCCCTTTTAATAATTTCCAATTCAACAAAAACCATTGTTTCTTTTAAACTACCTTTGCATGAAAAATAATACATGCAATTTTCTGACTTTACTTTCAATAAATCGATCTTAAAAGCAGTAGCGGAAGCGCGCTTTCAAACACCCAGTTTAGTGCAACAAAGAGCGATTCCTTTAGTTTTAGAGAAAAAGAACGTGATTGTATCTGCACAAACAGGAACGGGGAAAACGGCTGCCTTTGCGTTGCCAATTATTCAGCTTCTATTTGACAGACAAGATGCTGAAAAAGGAGAGAAAAAAATAAAATCGTTGATCATCACGCCCACACGTGAGTTGGCAATACAAATATTAGAAAACTTCAAAAGCTTTAGCAAATACTCCAATCTAAGAGCAACGGCTGTTTTTGGAGGTGTGTCTTTGGAACCTCAAAAAGAAATTTTAGCAAAAGGTATTGATATTCTAATCGCAACTCCAGGGAGGTTGATCGACCTCCAAATGCAGGGGAATATTGACTTGAGTGCAATTGAAATATTTGTACTAGATGAAGCTGACCTTATGTTAGACATGGGATTTATAAACGATGTAAAAAAAATAGAACGTTTCTGTCCAAAACAAAAACAGACTTTACTTTTTTCTGCAACCATGCCAGAAAAAATAGTTGATTTGGCAAAAAAAGTAATTAAAAGTCCAGTTATTATTGAGATAAACCCTGAGGAAACTACTGCAAAAAATATTGGACAACTGCTCTATTATCTTCCCAAAAAAAATAAAACTGATTTGTGTTTGAACTTATTAAAAAACACAATTAATGGAAAAATAATTATTTTTAGACGCACAAAATTTGGTGTTGATAAATTAGAAGAGTCTTTGACCAAAAACGGTTATAAAGTAGCGAGTATCCATGGAGACAAGACCCAGGGAGTAAGAAATAAAGCAATTGAAGATTTTAAAAACAAAACTGCTCATATTTTAATTGCTACCGACGTTGCATCTCGTGGAATAGACATTACCAATGTTGATGCTATTATTAATTTTGACATCCCGAATGTTCCGGAAACCTATGTTCACAGAATTGGTAGAACGGGAAGAGCGGGTAAATCTGGAATCGCATTCTCTTTCTGTTCTCCTGATGAAAACGCATATATCAAGTTGATTGAGACTTTAATTGAAAAACCAATTAAAGTAATTACGGATCATCTGTATATCATTTCTAAGCCAAAACAAAAAAGGACACAAGAAAATACAGTGAGTAAACACAAAAAAGGAAGAAAGTCTGAAGCATCTAAAAAGAAGAAAAAACGCTGGTATTAAAACTTTAAACCTGAATTTTTAAGCCATCAAAAGCTAAAAAAACATTTTTCGGAAGTTTTTTTGAAACCTCATTATGAAAACCTAACTTGTGGCTAATGTGCGTGAAATAAGCCTTTTTAGGCTGTATTTCTTCTACAAAATCCAATGCTTCTTGTAGATTGAAATGGGTTGGATGTTCCTCTATTCGCAATGCATTTAAAATTAAAACATCTAAATTTCTCAACTTTTCTTTCTCTCCTTTAGAAATTGTTTTTACGTCTGTTAAATAGGCTATATTCTGAATTCTATATCCAAGTATCGGCAACATACCATGCTTTACTGAAATTGGTACCACCGGCACACTGTCCAATAAAAAAGGAGTTTCCTCTACAATATAAGGCTGTACACTCGGTGCCCCAGGATATCTATTCTCCTTTGAAAAAATATATTCAAAACGCTGCTCTAAACTATCAAATGTTTTCTGATTTAAATAAATAGGCATCTCTCCTATTTTGTAACAAAAAGGACGCAAATCGTCTATTCCTGCAGTATGATCGGAATGCTCATGTGTAAACAAAACACCATGAACTAATTGTACATTTTCTCTTAACATTTGCTGCCTAAAGTCCGGACCACAGTCAATTACATAGGTTTTTTCATCCCATGAAATTAAAAGAGAAGAACGCAAACGTTTGTCATTCACATCTGTGGATAAACATACAGGATCTTTACTTGCAATCATTGGCACGCCCTGGGAAGTCCCTGTTCCTAAAAAGGTAATATTTAATGTCTTTTTATCAAATTTCATTAAAACAAAAATAAGATAAAAATTGACTGATAGCACACTAATTCCTTATATTTGTTAGAACGTATAAAAATTCATTTATGGCAATTTCTTTAAAAGGAGATCAAGAGATAACAAGTGCACCTTCCACCAAAAGTAAAGCACTGAGAATTAATTTAAACTCAGATATCTACGGAACTTTTGCGGAAATTGGAGCAGGGCAAGAAACGGCTCGTAACTTTTTTAGATCTGGCGCTGCATCTGGCACCATTGCAAAAGCGATGAGTGCGTACGATAAAGATTTTTCTGACGCTATTTATGGTATCGAGGAAGACAAGCGATACGTTACACAACCAAGACTAAAAAAAATGTTACGTCACGAAATCGATTTAATGGAAGATCGATTAAGCAGATCGAAACATCCTGATAAATTATTTTTTAGTTATGCCAATACGGTTACCACTATCGATTTTGCGAAACAATTTAAAGGCCACGGGTGGATCGGTATTCGTTTTCAACTAGATCCTCTAGAAGAGTATAACGAAATCATATTACACCTTCGATTTAAAGAGACAGATGCGCGTTTGCAACAAGAAACTTTAGGAATATTGGGAGTCAATTTAATTTATGGTGCATTCTATTTAAATGACAATCCCAAAGAATTGGTAAAGTCCTTTTATGATAATTTAAGCAACGATCAATTAGAGGTTGACATGATTAATTTTTCTGGTCCCCGTTTTATGTATGTCGATAACCGATTAATGAGCTTACAGTTACTTAAAAACGGAATGACAAATGCAGTAATGTTTGGACCTGATGGAAATAACCTACTTCCTGCACAAGTATTATACAAAAAAAACATTTTGGCTTTACGGGGTAGTTTTAGACCCGTTACCAAAGTAAACATGGACATGTATGAGAAGTCTAAAAAACTTTTTTTAGCTGAAAATAAAGTAAAAGAAAGTAGAACTCAAGTAATTTTTGAAATTACCTTGAGTAATCTAAGTGCAGAAGGAAAAATTAACGAAAGAGATTTCTTAGATCGCGCCGAATTACTCTGCTCTTTGGGTCAAAATGTAATGATCACCAACTTTCAACAATACTTTAAGCTGGTCGAATATTTTAGTGAATTCACAAAGGAAAGAATGGCACTTGCCATGGGAGTAAACAACCTGATTCAAATTTTTGATGAAAAATACTATCGAAATTTAAGTGGTGGTATTTTAGAAGCGTTTGGGAAGCTTTTCTATCGAGATTTAAAAGTATATATGTATCCTTATAAGGATCAAGAAACCGGAACATATGTCAATACGGAGAATCTTAAAGTCCATCCAAGAATGAAAGAATTATACAAGTTCTTTAAAAACAATGGAAGGCTTATAAATATTGATGATTTTGACCCAGATACACTTGATATCTTTTCTCGAACCATCTTGAAAATGATTGTGAATGGAGATAAAGGCTGGGAAGAAATGTTACCCGAAGGCATTCCTGAAATCATCAAACAAAAACGTTTATTTGGATATTCTAAAACTAGAGTAAAAAAATAATTCTCATTTAAAACCTTTTAGGGCTATTGTTGTCAAAAGAAGAAAAATAGTTGGACATTAGATCTGTTTGAGAGAGCATTTCCATAAAAACGAATGCGATGACGCAGAAGTGGGAGAAATAAAAAAAAACTAATAAATAATTGATTTTAACCAGTTTTGGATTTCTTTGTTTTTACTTTATCAATGCCATACAAATTAGCAAGTCTGGTTTATTTTCGATAAAACATTGCAACCAAATACTAAGCTCATCAACCTCATTCGGTAATAGATTTTCTAAGCCCTTTTTTAATTCTTTACAAAACAACTCTGAATTAAAACTCACCTTCTTTAACACAGTGATTGTGTAATCAAACATTGCTCTTGCCATATTTATTTGTATTTAATAACAATAACGCAAATCAATAAGAGTTTAGTATCCCAAAAATAGATAATAAAAAAAACCATTAACAATATGTTAATGGTTTTAAAAAAATATTTTGAAAAAGTACCCCTATAGCTTGTTGATCTTGACAACTAACTCCTTAGCCTTTGCCTCTAAATCTGCACTTACACCGCTATAGTGTGCTTTTTTATTTTCAACACCTTTGGCGTTAATTTTTGCGATTAAGGCATCAAAAGTAGTTATAGTTTCATCTATAATTGCTTCAACTTCCTTATTGTTCCCCTTAAGATCTACTTTTTCGGAAGCGTATCCGATAATATCTCCTAATGTATAATTGATATCTCTTTTTAAGTTTTTTATGCTAGCCATAATATATGTTAATTTTAAAAGTGCAAAGTTAGTTTAATTATTTAAAAAAGCGCTATCAATTCTTTAATATTTCTTAGGGTTTTGAAATCTAATTTCTGTGCACCCCCTAGACAAACTTCTTCATGCATCCAAGCAGTATGAAAAGAGATATGAATTGCATTGGCTCCAATTTCTAAAAGTGGTAATACGTCTGACTTTAAAGAATTTCCAATCATTAAAAGTTGTGCGGGAATAATATCTAAATGTTTCTCAAGCTTTAGATACTCTTTTTCTTTTTTATCACTCATTACCTCGATGCGATGAAAATAATGTGACAAATTAGACTTTTCTAACTTCCTCTCCTGATCTAATAAATCGCCTTTTGTAGCAACAATCAATTTATACTTGCCTTGTAAACTTTTTAATACATCTTCCACTCCATCTAATAACTGTATGGGTTTCTCCAACATTCCCTTTCCAATCGCTATTGTTTTTCCAAAGGTTTCTGGTGGTAATTGGTAATTTGAAAGCACAAAACCTTTCACACCATATCCATAAATCGGCAGGTTTTTGATTTCTGTCTTGAATAATTCTTGGGCTATTTTATTTTTTTTTCATACTGAGAAAGCAAATCCGTAAAAGCGTCCTCTGCCTCTCTGAAATACGTTTCATTTCCCCACAAAGTATCATCTGCATCAAAAGCGATTACTTTGATGTCCTCTCTCATTAAAGTAGGTTTAAGTATTTCTTTGCCTTTTCTAAATCTTCTGGCGTATCGATGCCTAGCGATTCTATTGTAGTTTCTACCATTTTAATTTTTTTTCCAAGCTCCTGATACCGAATTGCTTCAATTTTCTCGGAGGCTTCTAATGGAGTCATTGGTGTTTTGTAAAAATCTAACAAGGCTTGCTTTCTAAATGCATACACACCTTTGTGCTTGTAGTATTTAACCACAACATCCTCATCTCTATGATAGGGAATTACACTTCTAGAAAAGTAAATTGCCAAGTTATTTATATCTGTAATTACTTTGACATTATTCGGATTTTCAATCTCTTCTTTCGCTGTAATTTGTACTTTTAAAGAAGCCAAGTCAATTTTTTTTTCTGTATCATTTTTAAAAACAGCAATTAATTTCGACAAGGAAACTTTATCTATAAAAGGTTCATCTCCTTGCACATTAATTACAATATCTGCATCTAGATGTGCTACAGCTTCTGCTATTCTGTCGGACCCACATTGGTGTTCAGCAACACTCATAAGTACAGCTCCCCCTGCATTCGATATATTTTCTTGGATAATTTCTGAATCCGTTACTACATACACCGCTTCAAATAGCTTAGTATCCAATGCAGCCTCATATGTTCTAAGAATAACTGACTTTCCTCCCAGATCTTTCATCAATTTTCCTGGAAACCGGCTTGCATTGTAACGTGCGGGAATCATTGCAATAATTTTCATAAATACTTTAAATATATTCCAAATATACTATTTTAAACATGGAAAGCTAAAAACAAAAAGCTCCTAAAACATCGGATACCACAATGTGTTAGAAGCTTTCTATTTATTACAACTTTTCTTTATTATTTCTTGATCGTATTCTCTGAAGATAACAGTGCAAAAAACTTGTCTAAATTTGGTAAAATTACAATTTTAGTTCTTCTATTTTTTCTTCTATTTTCACTTGAAGAATTGTCTACCAAGGGCATCGTGCTTCCTCTTCCTGAAGCAATTAACCTGCTTCCTTCCACTAGATACTTACTTTCTAAAAGTCTCACAATAGAAGTCGCTCTCTTCACACTCAAATCCCAGTTATCCTGCACTATTTCATTGCTAATGGTTCTAGAATCTGTATGTCCTTCGATCATCACATCCATACTTGGCTCAGACTTTATAAGTGCTGCTAATTTTGCGATCAATTTATAAGCTCCTTTTTTTACACGATAACTTGCAGTATTGAATAGTAATTGGTCAGAGACAGAAATCATGACAACGGTCTGATCAATATTAATATCAATGTCATTAGAACTTTCTAAATCAGAAGTATCTATTGATTTTTTTAGATTGTAAGCAATCGCTAAGTTCAAAGAATCTTTTAAAGTTTTCGCTTCTGAAAGCGCAATAGCGTCCACCTTTGTTAAGGTTTCATTCATTAATACTCTCGTTTGTTTTGAAATAACTGCGGTATTTCCAACCATTGATAATTTTACTTCATTCTCTCTCTCTAAAGTAACATTGTCACCCTTTAAAGAGTTTATTTTATTGTTATAGTGTTCAACACGTTTTTCTATTGCTGTAAATTTTGCAGCCAACTTCTCTTTTTCTATCGTGGTTTTTTGAAGATCTCCTTTCGTGTTTGTGTATTGGCTTTGGAGCGCCACATATTTTTTCTTTGAAACACAAGAGGTTGCTAATAAGGCTAAAATTAATGCGGGGATAATGGCTTTTTTCATTTTACTTTGTTTACTTGTTACGAGTCCAACTATTTGGAACTCTATTTATATTTAACTTTGGGGCATTCTTAAAATATAATCGAAATAGTTTCTCTTTTAGGAACGACAAGCTCAAAAAGTGATGGTCATCAACTTTTTTAACACCCACCCTAAAACACTATTTCAAAGAGTTCAAACTACTTTTAATCGTTTCAATTTTTGCAATTGTATCTGCTTCTTTTTTACGTTCTATGACAATTACCTGTTCTGGAGCATTTGCTACAAAGCGTTCATTCGAAAGTTTCTTTGAAATTCCAAACAAAAACCCTTCTGCTCTTTTTAATTCGCTTTCTAATTTCTTTATTTCTGCCTCTACATCAATATTTTCAATGGCAATTGGTATAAAGTATTCATTTGATTTTACTCTAAAGGATGCGCCTTCAACTTTCTCTGACACTGTTTTTATTACTGAAGTATTTGTTAGCTTCTGAATAACAGCATCAAATTCATTTGAATTCTTTTCAGTATCAATCACAAACAATTCAATCGCATCCTTAAAAGCAATATTTTTATCTTTTCTAATGGTTCTAATTCCTGAAATAACTCCTGTAGCAAATTCAAAATTAGCAATAATAGTCACGTCAAAATCTTTAACTACTGGATATTTTGAAATAATCAACGCTTCCTCTGGCGTTCTATCTGCAATGTATTGCCAAATCTCTTCCGTTAAGAAAGGCATAAATGGATGCAATACTTTTAAATTATTTTCTAAAACTTTAATAATTGAATCAAAGGTGTTTTCATCTATCGGTTGTTGATATGCGGGCTTCACAATTTCTAATAACCAAGAGGAAAAATCATCATTAATTAGTTTATAAATTGCCATTATAGCGTCAGACAGACGGTATTTAGAAAAATGATCTTCTATTTCTGCCAAGGTTTTTTGAAACTTTGCTTCATACCAAAATAACCCAATTTTTGAAGTTTCTGGTTGCGGTAAACTTGCATCTACTTGCCAGCCTTTTATCAGACGGAAAGCATTCCATATTTTATTTGCAAATCCTTTTCCTTGCTGGCATAAATCTTCCTCAAACATTAAATCATTTCCGGCAGCTGCACTTAATAACAAGCCTACTCTTACACCATCAGCACCATAATCTTCAATTAATTTCAAAGCATCCGGAGAATTTCCCAAAGATTTCGACATTTTACGCCGCTGCTTATCCCTAACCAATCCCGTTAAGTAAACATTTTGAAATGGTTTTTCATCTTTATATTCATATCCAGCAACAATCATTCTTGCCACCCAGAAAAATAAAATATCTGGTCCTGTTACTAAATCGTTTGTAGGATAATAGTATTTAATTTCTTCATTTTCGGGATTTCTAATCCCATCAAAAACAGACATTGGCCACAACCAAGAGGAAAACCAGGTGTCTAGTGCATCTTCGTCTTGTGCAAGGTCAGACGCTCGCAGCGAAGTATTTCCTGTTCTCTCTTGCGCAAGAATTAATGCATCTTCAATATTTTCAGCAACCACAAAATCTTCTTTTCCATCTCCATAGAAATAAGCAGGAATCTGCTGACCCCACCAAAGTTGTCGAGAAATATTCCAATCACGAACATTTTCCATCCAATGACGGTAGGTGTTTTCGAATTTCTTTGGATATAAGTTAATGGCAGCATCTTCACCTAAAACAGCAGCAATTGCCGGTTTTGCTAAATCTTTCATCTTTAAGAACCATTGATCTGACAATCTTGGTTCTATTACCGCTTTTGTTCTTTCTGA
>TARA_B110000503_G_scaffold84403_1_pt1 | contig 28273 bp, 21 predicted proteins | sample TARA_B110000503 | Tara Oceans TARA_B110000503 (sample SAMEA4397472) | marine metagenome | biome: Polar Biome; feature: [SRF] surface water layer (ENVO:00010504); material: water (ENVO:00002006), including particulate matter (ENVO:01000060) such as... | depth 5 m | reverse complement strand
CTTTAAAATAGTCATAATTATTATTTTAATATCCATTACTATACTCCAGTTTTTAAAATAAAAAATATCCATTTTAACTCTTTCTCTCATATCAGATAACTCTGAAATAAAACCTGAAAAGCCTTTGGCTTGCGCAAGTCCGGTAATTCCTGGCTTGAAGCGATGTCTTTTATTAAATTTATTAATTTTATCTTGGTACTCTAAATTTAAATTAATGGGGTGAGGTCTAGGTCCCACAACAGACATATCACCGATTAATACGTTTATAAATTGCGGCATTTCATCTAGTGCTGATAATCTTAAAATTCTACCTACTGTAGTTAATCTGCTATCATTATCATCCGCCCATTTTGAATCTGATTGAGAATTTACAGACATAGTTCTAAACTTAATGCAATTAAAAAACGAGCTCTTGTATCCCTCTCTTTTTTGTATAAAAAATACAGGGCCTTTTGATGACAGTTTTATTATTATTCCAAATATTGGAATCATCCAAGAAAGAAAAAATACAGAAACTAAAAATGAAAATAAAATATCAAAACTTCTTTTTAAAATTTGATTATAAAAACCATCAAGAGGAAGTTTGTTTATACTAATATAAGGGACACTTGAAATTTTAGATATAAAAAAATTCTTAAAATCATGATTAACAAGATCAGGAATAGAATTAACTTTTAAGTTGTATTCATCTGCCTTTTGAACTAAATACTCTTGCTCTTTAAAAGAAAGTTTTTCTGAAAAAAAAATAATATCGTAATTTTTAAAAAGACTATCATCTAAATCTATTATTTTACCCTGAAAAGGAATGTTATTGATATTTTTATTGACCTTAGAGTCAAAGGTAAATAGTCCAAATGATCTATAACCAAATTCAGGAAATTTAAGTAATTCTTCATACAAATGCACACCATGATAATTATAACCCACAATCATACATCTTAAAATATTCCCACCAAAAGCTCTATATTTTTCTAAAACTAAATTCAAGATTAGCCTATAAGAAAGTATACTAAAATAAAAAAAAGTAATGGCTATTGCTAGAGTACTTAATTGAAACTGGAGATTAAAAAAAAACAAATTAATAATAGCTACTAAACCAGAAAAAAAGAAAAGACTTTTAAGAGTGGAGTTCACAAGGCTAAAATATTCTATCCCCCTGCCTAATACATGAGATCTAAAACTAATAGACGTCAATAACCAAAAGAGTATAAAAATAGTGTTATATATACTCCAAATAGTAAAAGTTAAATAAAGCATTATCTGACTACAAAATAGAATAATAATGAATTCTCCTAAGAAATAAAGAAATGGAAAATAAGTGTTAAATCTAGTTTTAATCATAATTTTTCAAATATAAACTATTTATAGATTCTAACTAGAATGTGCGTAAAGAAACAAAGATTTAAACTACAAGTTTATAAAAAATCCTAGAATTGTAAGACATGTAGATGAACTAAAAAAACAATAGGAATAAGTGAAGGTTTAATTATATTAATTATTGGGATACAGAACTTCGAAGATATAAAACAAGCATTTAATTAAAATCAAACTTTAAAAAAATATAGTACTTCGGGTGGGAATCGAACCCACACTCTTTACAGAACTGGATTTTGAATCCAGCGCGTCTACCAATTCCGCCACCGAAGCAAGGACGGCTAAAATATAAAATAATCTGATTAATAAGATAATATACCCTTATAAATTATATATCATAAAATAAATTGCTAAATTTGCCAACCAATTAAGAAAAATGCCTGAAAATAAAACTGAAGCTAAAATTTTTGCCTGTACTCAAAGTACTAAAATAGGTGAAAATATAGCTAAAGCTTATGGATTGAAACTAGGGAAAGTTATTTTTCATCATTTTAGTGATGGAGAGTTTCAACCTTCTTTTGAAGAATCCTTAAGAGGAAGTAGAATATTTTTAATTGGCTCTACTAATCCAAGTTCTGATAATTTAATGGAGCTTTTGTTAATGATAGATGCCGCTAAAAGAGCTTCTGCTAGACACATAACTGCTGTAATGCCTTACTTTGGCTGGGCACGTCAAGATAGAAAAGACAAGCCTAGAGTTCCCATAGGAGCTAAATTAATAGCTAAATTATTAGAAAGCGCAGGTGCCACTAGAATAATTACAATGGATCTTCATGCGGATCAAATTCAAGGATTTTTTGAAAAACCAGTAGACCACTTATATGCTTCGACAATTTTCATTCCCTATTTAGAAAGTTTAAAGTTAGATAACTTAACGATTGCCTCTCCAGACATGGGCGGCTCTAAAAGAGCTTACGCCTATTCAAAATTTTTAAAAAGTGATGTGGTAATATGTTATAAGCAAAGAAAAAAAGCCAATATCATTTCTCACATGGAGCTTATAGGAAATGTTGAAGGAAAAAACGTAGTGCTAGTTGATGATATGGTTGATACGGCTGGTACTTTGACAACTGCAGCTGATCTTATGATGAAAAGAGGAGCTAAATCAGTAAGAGCCATATGTACTCACCCTCTTTTATCCGGAAAGGCTTATGAAAGAATTGAAAAATCTCAGCTTAAGGAATTAATAGTTTCTGACAGTATTCCCATTAAAAAAGAATCTAATAAAATTAAAGTTTTATCCTCAGCTAAATTATTTGCTGCAGTGATGAAAAACGTTCATAATAATCAATCAATAAACCCATTTTTTATAAAATAATATCATGAAATCAATTACAATTAACGGATCTAAAAGAGAACACGTAGGTAAAGTAGCTACTAAAGCCTTACGTAATGCTGGAAAGGTACCTTGCGTTATATACGGAGGAGAAAACCCGATACATTTTTCAGCAGATGAATTATCATTTTCAAAACTAGTATACACAGGGGACGCCCATACTGTTGTTGTTATTTTGGAAGACGGAAATAAAATAGATGCATTAATGCAAGATATTCAATTTCACCCAGTTAGTGATAAAATTTTACATATAGATTTTTTCCAACTTCACGCAGGAAAAGAAATCAGCATGAATATTCCCGTTAGATTTGAAGGAACTGCTCCTGGAGTTAGAGATTCAGGAGGATTACTTTCTAAAAATAAAAGAAAACTAACTGTTAGAGCTTTACCTAAAAACTTACCTGATTTTCTTTTAGCAGATGTTTCTGAATTAAATCTTAACGATAGTATAACTGTTGCCGATTTATCAGAGGAAACTTTCAATATTCTTCATCCTGAAAATCAAGTTGTTTGTCAAGTGAAAATGTCTAGAGCTACAATGTCTGTAGAAGATGAAGATGAAACTGAAGAAGGAGCTGAAGGAGCTGAAGGAGCACCTAAAGAAGGTGGAGAAGCAAAAGCTGAAGAAGCTAAAGAAGGTGGAGAAGCAAAAGCTGATAGTTAAAAACTTCTTACTACAAAACAAAAGCATTCCTTTTATATTTAATTGGGATGCTTTTTTTATTTTTAACAATTCAAACTAACTCATTGAACTGGCTAGAATTTTTTAAACTAAGATCTAAACCAAATATTGATATGAATAAATTTCTAATTGTAGGAATTGGAAATATCGGAAAAGAATACTTTGAAACTAGGCATAATATTGGTTTTGAAGTTTTAGATTATGCTTGTAAGGAATTTGACGAGAGTTTTTCTACACAGAAATTAGGAGATATCGCTAAATTCAAACATAAAGGAAAAACTTTAATACTCTTAAAGCCTAGCACCTATGTTAACTTAAGTGGAAAATCTGTAAGTTACTGGCTACAAAAAGAAAATATTCCTATTGAAAATCTATTAGTAATTTCTGATGATCTTAATTTAGATTTTGGTGCCATTCGAATAAGAATTAAAGGATCACATGGAGGACACAATGGCCTTAAAAACATTCAAGAAATTCTTAATTCTCCAATTTATAACAGATTGCGTTTTGGAATTGGAGGAGACTTTTCAAAAGGAAAACAGTCAGAATTTGTTTTGTCTAAATGGTCAAAAAATGAACAGTCAGAACTAATCACTTTAAGGGCTTTGTTTTATCAAATTATTAGTAATTATGCTACTAATGGTATAGTAGATACAATGAATAAATTCAATAGCAAATGAAATTAATCAAAGGGATAGATAACTTCATTGTTGAATCGAACACTATTGTAACTATCGGAATTTTTGATGGGGTTCATAAAGGACATCAGAAAATATTAAAAAAACTCGCTAATCAGGCTAATAAATTTAATTTAAAATCTGTTGTTTTAACTTTTTCTCCGCATCCAAGGACAGTCTTAAATCCTACTGCACCACTTGAACTGATCAACACAATTGAAGAAAGAATAAAATCAATATCGAACTGCGGAATCGATTATATTATAGTGCACCCATTTGATAAAGCTTTTTCAAATTTATCACCTGAAGAATTTGTTGATTCTGTATTAATTAAAAAACTAAATACTAAAAAAATATTAATTGGCTATGACCACAGATTTGGGAAAGATCGCAAAGCAGGTATTAAAGATTTACAATTTTTTGGTTCAAAGTATAATTTTGAAGTTATGGAAATTGGAGTAAAAGAAGTGAATAATATTTCTGTAAGCTCTACAAAAATAAGAACATCAATTTCAGAAGGAAATATTAAAAAAGTTTATTCTTATTTAGGATATAACTTCACGTTAAGCGGTGAGATAGTTAAAGGGAATGCTATTGGAAGAACCATTGGCTTCCCAACGGCCAACATAAAAATTTCTGACAACAATAAGTTAATTCCAAAAAATGGAGTCTATCTAATCTCTTCTGTTTTAGACAAAATTCAATATTATGGAATGATGAATATTGGAGTGAAACCAACTTTAAATATTAAAAAACAATCTATAGAAGTTAACTTTTTTAAATTAAAAAAAGATTTATATGGAAAGGTTTTAGAAGTCTCTGTATTGCAATTTATCCGAAATGAAGAAAAATTTAATAATCTTGATGATTTAAAAAATCAAATTAAAATTGATAAGGAAACTTGCTCTACTTTAATTAATGAGCTCAATAAATAGCCTTAAGTTTATATTCTAAATATAATATTCCACTACATTTGTAAAAATTAAAATTCAATGTTACAAGTATCGACTATAAGCGAAAACCTTGAAAAGATCACTAAATCAATGTTAAAAAGGAACATTGATATTAAATCTATTCTTGAAAAAATTATTGAAACTGATAACAACAGACGATCAACGCAGTCAAGTCTAGATAACTCGTTGGCTAGCTCTAATCAATTAGCTAAAGAAATTGGAGAGTTTTTTAAAAGTGGGGAAACAAAAAAAGCAGGAATCTTAAAAGAAAAAGCAAGCTTTTTAAAAAAAGAAAGTAAAAATTTATCTGAAAAATTATCAAATATCATTAAAGAGCTTAATAATTTACTTTTAGAAGTTCCTAACATCCCTCATAAGCTAGTGCCTAGCGGATCCACTGAAAGTGATAATAAAGAGATTTTTAAATGGGGTTCTATTCCAGAATTAAAAGAAGCTGCATTACCGCATTGGGAATTAGCTTCAAAATATGACATTATTGATTTTGAATTAGGAAATAAAATTACAGGAGCAGGATTTCCAGTATACAAAGACAAAGGGGCAAAGTTACAAAGAGCATTAATTAATTATTTTTTAGACAAAAACACCAATGCAGGATATAAAGAGTTTCAAGTTCCTATACTTGTTAATGAAGACTCTGGTACTGCTACCGGACAGCTCCCTGACAAGGAAGGCCAAATGTATTATATAAAAGAAGATAACCTTTATTTAGCGCCTACTGCTGAAGTCCCAGTTACAAATATTTTTAGAAATACCATTGTTAAAGCTTCTGAATTACCTATCTGCCTAACAAGTTACACGCCATGCTTTAGAAGAGAAGCTGGTAGCTATGGCTCTCATGTAAGGGGCTTAAACAGGCTTCATCAATTTGATAAAGTTGAAATAGTTAGAATTGAAGATCCTGAAAATTCTTATCGAGCATTAGATAGCATGGTTGATCACGTTAAAGGTATTCTAGAAGAATTGGATTTACCGTTTAGAATTCTTAGACTCTGCGGAGGAGATTTAGGCTTTACTTCTTGCTTAACCTACGACTTTGAAGTTTACTCTGCCGCCCAAAAAAGGTGGCTAGAGGTTAGCTCAGTATCCAATTTTGAATCTTTCCAATCTAATAGGTTGAAATTAAGAATAGATAAAGGGGAAAACAAAGTCTTAGCTCACACCCTAAACGGAAGTTCACTTGCACTTCCAAGAATAGTTGCATGTATTTTAGAAAATTATCAAAAAAATGATGGTATCCACATTCCAAAAGCACTCGTTCCGTACACTGGTTTTGAAAAAATTTAAAATTCTTTAAATTGAAAGAATTAAAACCAAAAAAAAAATTAGGACAGCATTTTTTAAAAGATTCTAATATTGCTAAAAAAATTGTTGATGCATTAAATCATGATGATTTAAAAAGTATAATAGAGATCGGCCCTGGAATGGGTGTTTTAACTGATCATCTTATCCCTTTTAAAAAAAAACTAAAACTTGTTGAAATTGATTTTGAATCAGTAAAATATCTAAATAAAAAGTATATTGATTTAAATGAAAACATAATTGAAAAGGATTTTTTAAAAATTAATTTAAAAGAATTTGATTCTCCAATTGGCATGATTGGCAATTTTCCTTATAATATTTCCTCTCAAATATTATTTAAAATGTTAGAAAATAAAAGTATAGTTGATCAATTAGTGGGGATGTTTCAATTAGAAGTAGCTAAAAGAGTTTGTGCACCACCAGGGTCAAAAATCTATGGTATTTTGTCAGTACTAGTTCAAGCATTCTACAATACCGAATTCTTGTTTTCATTATCACCAGATTATTTTTCTCCACCACCTAAAGTTAATTCTGGTGTAATTAAATTAATAAAAAAAAAAGAAACTAATCTAAACTGTGATGAAGAACTATTTTTTAAAGTAGTTAAAACTTCATTTCAACAACGTCGTAAAACACTTAGAAACAGTCTAAAAACATTTAATTTAAGTGATAATATAAAAGAAGATGTTATCTTTGGAAGACGTCCAGAAACACTTAGTGTTGATGAATTTATCTGGCTTACTAATACTATAAAAAATGGAATCATTTCAACTTAGTGAACTTTTATTAAAAAAAATTGCGGATTTAATTTTAGCAAAAAAAAATGTCACTTTAATAAAATTGGTCCAGGATATTCATTTTGCAGATCTGGCAGAAATTATTAATGAACTTAGCAAAGAACAGGGGGTTTATTTAATAAAACTTTTCGATAGTGAAAAAACTTCTGAAATTTTAACTGAATTAGATGAGGATATAAGGGAAAAAATTCTTGAATCTCTTTCAATTAAAGAAATTGCTGATGGAATTAAAGAGCTTGATAGTGATGATGCTGCCGACATTCTAGCCGAACTTTCGGATGAAAGAAAGGAAAAAGTTATTAGTGAAATAAGTGATGGTAATTTAGCTGATGATTTAATTGAACTTCTATCTTATGAAGAAGATTGTGCTGGAGGTCTAATGGCTAAAGAACTTGTTAAAGCAAATGAAAATTGGACTGTTTTAAGATGCTTAAGTGAAATTAAAAAACAAGGCGAAAACGTAACTCGTGTACATTCCATATATGTTGTTGATAACAAAGAAAAATTAATTGGAAGATTATCTTTAAAAGATCTAATAATTGCTCCTTCTAAAAATAAAATTAAAGACATTTATATTTCTAATGTTGATTCTGTTAATGTTTTAGAAAAGGGAGAAGATGTCGCTAAAATAATGTCTAAGTATGATTTGGAAGCTATTCCAGTTATTGATGATAAAAAACATTTAGTTGGTAGAATCACCATTGATGATATTGTGGATTTTATTAAAGATGAGGCCGAAGAAGATTATTTACTGGCTGCAGGTATTCAAGGAGATGTAGAAGCAGATGACTCAATATTTGAACTTACAAAAGCTAGATTGCCTTGGCTTTTTTTAGGTTTAGTTGGTGGTTTAGGTAGTGTTTTTATTTTAGAAGGTTTTGAAGAATTTATGACTAATCCAAATTATAAAACTCTATTTTTCTTTACTCCATTAATAGCAGCTATGGCAGGTAATGTAGGAGTTCAATCTTCAGCTATAATTGTTCAAGGGCTTGCTAATGACATTGTAAGGGGGAGTCTTCTTCAAAGACTAATTAAAGAGTTGGGACTTAGTTTAATAAATGGTATCATTTTAAGTTTATTTACTATGCTGTTTGGTATAGCTATAAATCAACCCATTGAATTAAGTTTTGTTATTTCCATTTCTATGTTATGTGTTATAGTAGTTGCAGCGCTAATAGGGACTTCTATTCCTATAATTTTAAATAAAAGAGGAATAGATCCTGCTATCGCTACAGGTCCTTTTATTACAACTAGCAATGATATTTTTGGAATTTTTCTTTTCTTTTATATTGCTAAAATATTTTTACTTTAATGCAAATGAAAATTCTTCATTTAGATTGCACGCACTCTTATTTATACGATGAATTAGAAAAATTAGGATATATTAATGATTTTGATTTTAAATCCTCAAAAAAGGAAATAGAAAATAAGCTAGATAATTATACCGGAATAATAATTCGAAGTAGATTTGTGATAGATGAAGTTTTCCTGAATAAAGCAAAGAATATTAAATTTATAGCGAGAATTGGATCAGGTATTGAAAACATCGATGTGGCTTTCGCCAAATTAAAAAATATTAAAATTATTTCCACTCCAGAAGGCAATTCAAATGCGGTTGGAGAGCATGCTATTGGAATGCTTCTTTCTTTGATGAATAATATTACTAAATCTGATAGAGAATTTTCAAAAGGCATTTGGTCTAGAGAACCTAATAGAGGATGCGAATTACAAAATAAAACTATCGGACTAATTGGTTACGGGAACACTGGGAAGAGTTTTTCTAAAAAATTATCTGGCTTTAATGTAAACGTGATTTTTTTTGATGTTAAAACTGGTCTAGAAGATGAAAATGCAAAATCAGTTTCATTAAAAGAAATTCAAAAATTAGCTGATATCGTTAGCTTACACACTTCACTTACAAAAGAGTCAATTGGGATTATCAATCAAGATTTTATCAATAACTGCGCTAAACCTTTCTGGTTAATTAATACGGCTAGAGGAAAGTGCGTTAACACAAATCACCTAATTGAAGCTTTAAAAGAAAAAAAAATATTAGGAGTGGCTTTAGATGTTTTAGAATTTGAGAAAAGTTCTTTTGAAAATCTTTCCAATCCAAAAGATGATAGTTTAAAATATTTGATGGAATCAGATAATGTTATCATAACTCCACATATTGCAGGGTGGACAAAAGAAAGCAAAATTGAATTAGTAAAAGTAGCAATAGATAAAATCAAAAAACTAGAATGAAAAATATTTTAATATTATGTACAGGTAATTCCTGTAGAAGTCAAATTGCTGATGGCTATTTTTCTAAATTATTAAAAAATAAAGCAAATGTATACAGTGCTGGAATTGAGACCCATGGCTTAAATAGCAATGCTGTTGAAACTATGAGTAGAGATAGTGTCGACATTTCTAAAAACACTTCAAATAATATTAAAGAATATTTCGATATTAATTTTGACTTCATCATTACTGTCTGTAACCATGCTAATGAAAATTGTCCTTTTTTTCCTTCTAAAAATGCCATTAAGATTCATCAAAATTTTTTTGATCCTTCAATAATAATAAACTCTAGTGACGATGATTATGACAAATGTAGAAATGAAATCAAAAAATTTACAATTGATTTTTGCCAAGAATATTTTTTAACTACCTGACTACTAATTGAAGAACTTCGTTAGTTCTTTGTTCTAAAAGCAATTGATTTTTTTTTAAAATTTCATTAGCAGAATTTTCTTTAAAGTGTCTTATTGTAAATAAACTAACCCCTTCAGTACATTCTACTTTAAAAGTCGCTTTCAAAATTGACAATAGTTCTTTTAATCTATTGTATTTGTCATAAATACAAACAGAAAAGCTAATTGCAGAATTTTGAATTAAATCAACTTTCATTTTATTTTCGTGTAAAATTTGGAATATTTCGCTAATATTATCTTCTACAATAAAAGAAAAATCCAAAGAAGATAATTTTAAAAGATTAAGATTTCTTTTTACTATAAAACAAGGCACTTCAGGTTTAATTTTTACTCCCCTTGATATTGATGTTCCATCTGAATTTGGATCCAAAAAAGATTTCACATATAATGGGATTTCCTTCTTTTGTAAAGGTTGTAAAGTTTTAGGGTGAATTACAGAAGCTCCATAAAATGCTAACTCAATTGCTTCTGTATAAGATATTTCCTGTAATAGTTGTGTTTTTTTAAACACTCTTGGATCTGCGTTTAATACTCCTGGAACATCCTTCCAAATTGTAACTGATTCAGCATTTAAGCAGTAAGCATAAATTGCCGCAGAATAATCGGACCCTTCTCTGCCTAAAGTTGTATTAAAATTATTTTCGTTACTAGCAATAAAGCCTTGCGTTACATTTAAAATTTTATTATCAATTTTTTTTAAAATGTTTTTTTGTGTAAGATCCCATTTTAAATTGGCATCTCTATAGTTAGAGTCAGTCTTTATAAGTTCCCTAGAATCTACCCAATTAGATTTTATATTTTTATAATTCAAATAAGCGCTAACTATCTTAGTTGAAAGAAGTTCTCCTTGACTAACTATTTGATCGTAAACAAAAGAATAATTAGGAGATTTATTTCGTTTTAAAAAACCTCTTAGGTTATTAAAAATTTCGTTGATCTCATCAAAAATTTCATATTTATTATTAGAAAAAAGAGTTAAAACAATTTCATTATGAAATTTAAAAACCTCGTTTAAAGAATATTGTAATTCGTCTTTATTTGAAAAATAATTTTTTACAACTAACTCTAATGCATTAGTTGTTTTCCCCATAGCAGATACAATCACTAAGATTTGATCGTATCCTGTTTTATTTAGAACTGAAATTAAATTTTCTACACCATTTGCATCCTTAACAGATGCTCCACCAAATTTGAATATTTTCATGTATTTAATATAAAATTATTAATAGATTCTTCATCCATTTGTACAATTTTCCATTCATCAGAAACTACAGCTCCGTTAGATTCATAAAATTTAATTGCATTAACATTCCAGTTTAAGACTGACCACTCTACTCTTTTCACACCTTTAGAATGAGAATATTTAATGAAATTAGAAAATAAAGTGTTTCCAATACCTTTTGACCTAAACTTTTGAGTAACTATTAAATCTTCTAAATGCATTGTTGCTCCCTTCCATGTTGAATATCTTGGATAGCCTAAAGACATTCCTACGATTGTATCATTTAGAACAGCTACAAAGCATACAAATAAAGAGTTTGAAAAACCATCCCTTATTAAATCATTTTGTGTCAACTCAACAGCAAGAGGCTCACGTTCAAATTCAGCTAGCTCCTTTATTAATAATAAAACAGAAATCATGTCATTTTTCTCAGCTTTTCTAATTACTAAATTCATTTACATTAATATATTTAGACAAAAGTAATCCAATCAATTTAAAATTCACAAATTCATTAATTGTATAACAATTTTATAGATATTTGTGACAATGAAAAAAGCGGGTAATAATCCAAATTCCTTACCCTTTTTAAAGTCTCTGAAAATTCAGAAACTACAAAATTCTATTGCTCAATCTCAAGATAATTATAATTTAAATGGGCTTTATGGTTCATCTAAATCATTTTTAATAAATCAACTTTTTGATTCAAAAAGAAATTTATTATGGGTACTAAATGACAAAGAATCGGCCGTCTATCATTTTAATGATTTAGAAAATTTTATGGAGAAAAAATATTGCTCTTTTTTCCCTAGCAGTTATAATAGATATAAAGATTTTACTAAAACGAATAGTCAAAGTGTTTTTCAAAGAACTGAAGTAATAAAAAATTTAAATTCAAAAAATAATTCTCAAATAATTGTGACATATCCTGAAGCAATTTTTGAAAAAATTATTCAAAAAAAAGAAATTAATAAAAGGATTTTAAAAATCTATAAAGGCCAAGTTTTAAATCTTGATGTTTTAAACGAACAATTATTTCACTTCGAATTTAATAGAGAAGATTTTGTGCTTGAACCAGGTGATTTTTCAGTTAGAGGAGGAATAGTGGATATATTTTCTTATTCAAATAATTTGCCTTACAGAATTGAATTTTTTGGAGATGAAGTGGAGAGCATAAGAACTTTTGATGTTGAATCTCAGGTTTCAAATAACACCTTTGAAATTATCGAGATTTTAGCTGCTTTAGATAATAAAGAAAGCAGTTACAATAGAGAGGATATTTTTAGTTTTATAAGCGCAAGTAGTGTTTTAATTACAGAAAATCTTACGTTTTTAAAAGATGAATTAAAAGGTTTGCATAGTCATTTAACTGAGTCCAAATTATCTCAAAATGAGTTTAATTCAGAAAGAATAAATGAACTTTTTTATAACGGAGACTCATTATTATCTGATTTAAAAAAATTTTCAGTAATTACTCTAAATGGTAATAAAAGTGAGAAACAATATGATTTTAACATTATTCCACAACCTACATTTAATAAAAAGTTTAATCTTTTAATTGAAAATTTAATTAATTACAAAGAAAAAGGATATTCTATTAGAATTTTCTGTAGCTCAAAAAATCAAATTAATAGATTTAAAGAGATTTTTGAACAAAATGAAACCCTATTAAATATTATCTTAATTGAAAAGCCTATTTATAAAGGGTATGTAAATAATGATGAAAAAGAAGTTTGCTATTCTGATCATGAAATATTTGATAGATACCATAAATTCAAAATAAACTCAGGATTTTCTGCTAAAAAAAGAGTGAGTTTAAATGAACTTAATCAATTAGAAATAGGTGATTATGTAACCCATATTGATCATGGAATTGGAGTTTTTGGTGGACTAAAAAAGATTAAAGTAAATGATAAAATTCAGGAGGCTATTAAGCTTACTTATGGCGATAGAGACACTCTTTATGTTAGCATTCACTTAATCCATAAAATTTGCAAGTACAATGGAAAAGATGGAACAAAGCCAAAAATTTTTAAACTTGGATCAGGAGCTTGGAAAAAAATTAAATTAAAAGCAAAAAGTAGAGTTAAGCAGATTGCATTTAATTTAATTGAGGCTTATGCAAAAAGAAAATTAAAAAAGGGATTTCAATATGGACCGGATTCATCTATTCAATACGAACTTGAAGCTTCTTTTCTTTATGAAGACACACCTGACCAACTAAAATCTACAATCGATATAAAAAATGACATGGAAAGCTTACAGCCTATGGATCGGCTGGTTTGTGGTGATGTTGGGTTTGGAAAAACAGAAATCGCAATTAGAGCTGCATTTAAAGCAATAGATAACGGAAAGCAAGTAGCTATATTAGTTCCTACTACAATTCTTGCGTTTCAACATTATAAAACTTTCTCTAAAAGGTTAAAAGAATTCCCTGTAACAATTGATTATTTAAACAGATTTCGATCTAATAAAGAAAAGAATACTATTGTTAGTGAAATTAATTCAGGTAAAATTGATCTAATAATTGGCACACATCAACTTGTAAATAAAAATATTGAATTTAAAAACTTAGGGTTATTAATTGTAGATGAAGAACAGAAATTTGGAGTTAGCGTTAAAGAAAAAATAAGATCTTTAAAAGAAAACATTGATGTTTTAACTTTAACAGCAACTCCTATCCCTAGAACATTACAATATAGCTTAATGTCTGCAAGAGATTTATCTATAATTAATACTCCTCCTCAAAACAGATTTCCTATTGATAGCAATGTTATTTCTTTTGACGAAGAAATAATTTCTGAAGCAATTAATTTCGAAATTCAAAGAGGAGGTCAAGTATTTTTTGTGCACAACAGAATTGAAAACATACAAGAAGTAAGTACTATGATTTCTAGACTAGTTCCAAGTGCAGAAATTAAAATTGTTCATGGTAGACTAGAGGGGAAAAAACTTGAAAAAACTATGCTAGATTTCATTAATGGGAAATTTGATGTTTTAGTTTCTACAACAATAATCGAAAGCGGTTTAGATGTTCCTAATGCCAATACTATATTTATAAATAATGCTCAAAATTTTGGACTTAGTGATCTCCATCAAATGAGAGGAAGAGTTGGAAGAAGTAATAAAAAAGCATTTTGCTATTTCATAACTTCTCCATTTTCTTCAATGACAAAAGAAGCTAGAAAAAGAATTGAAGCAATAGAACAACATACTGAATTAGGTTCTGGATTTCATATAGCCATGAAAGATTTAGAAATAAGGGGGGCAGGAGATTTGCTAGGTGCTGAGCAAAGTGGATTTATAAATGATATTGGTTTTGAAACTTATCAAAAAATTTTGAAAGAAGCTATTGAAGAACTCAAAGCAAAAGATTTTAACGATTTATTTGATGAAGATTCTATCAATGAAAATAGAATTACGAATTTTCAAATCGACACTGATTTAGAGGTTTTATTTCCAGATAATTATATTAACAACGTAAAAGAAAGGCTAAATCAATATCAAAAATTATCAGAAATCACCACTAATGATGAGCTAAATCAATTTGTAAATACTTTAGAAGATCGCTTTGGAAAATTGCCTTATCAATCAATTGATTTAATAAAAACAATTGAGCTCAAGTGGCTTGGAATTAAAATTGGGTTTGAAAAAATAATTTTAAAGAACAATAAAATGATCTGTCAATTTGTTTCAAATAAAGAAGACAATTATTATAAGACAGAAAAATTTCGTCAAACATTATTAAGCATCCAAAAAAATCCTAAAATATGTCATATTAAAGAGAAAAAAAAGAATGATAAAGAAAAGCTTTTGTTGATTTTTAATGAAGTGAAATCAATAACTCAAGCAATAAATTATTTAGAGATTTTTTAAATTTTTAACTACTCTAAATGCTTTATCCACTTGCTCTTCGTTAACTAAAATAGTAAACTCATTAGAAGTTGAGATAACTTCATATATATTAATTCCTTCCCATGAAAGTCTTTGAAACACAAAATAATACACTCCCGGAATTGATATGTTTTCAGCAGGCAGTTTTATGGAAATTGATGATAAATTACTTTGCTTAGAAATACAAATTTCTTCCTTAAGGATTGTTTCAACTAAAGAGGATAAGTTTCCGCTTACTACTATGTTACATTCGTTTACTCCCCTAGATGAAGTATAAAAATCATCTTTATTATCTACTTTCGACAAAAGTTTAGCCTGGTTACTTAAAAGTGTATCAGAAACTTTAAAATTATAATCAATGAGTGAGGATCGAACGGTAATATCCCCGATATCTTTAATAATTTTTACAATTTTATATGTAGTTCTAAATTCTAATTCGCTGGAAAGTCTTTTCAAGGCCATAACTATAGCCCCGTATCTAACTTCTTTTCTTAAGGATAATTCTATTTCTGTCTTAATAATTCTAGAAAGTGAAGTCAAGTTTATAATTCCTTGAGATAAAGCTGAAATTAAAAAAGGCTTAGATTTTATATAATCTTCAACTGCAGAAGAAATCGTTTTCATATTATGCAAATATAGTAATCCAGTTATTATTTGTTATAAATAAAACAAATAATTACAAATATAACATTTGACTATTCAGATCAGGTTACAATAATGCTAAAAGAAAAATTTAAATGATTATTTTTACAATACAATAATAAAAGTGAAAAAAAGATACACCATTACATCAGCCTTGCCATATGCAAATGGACCTATACACATTGGCCATTTAGCTGGGGCTTATATTCCAGCAGATATATATTCTAGATATCTAAGGCTTTCAGGGCATGATGTTTGTTTTGTTTGTGGAAGTGACGAACACGGAGCTGCAATTCCTATTAGAGCAAAAAAAGAGGGGACTACTGCTCAAAATATTATTGACAAATATCATTTTATCATAAAAGAATCCTTTATTAATTTTGGAATTTCTTTTGATAATTACTCTAGAACTTCTTCAAAAATTCATCACGAAACTGCTTCAGGGTTTTTTAAAGATTTAAATGATAAGAATATTTTTATCGAAAAAGAATCTGACCAACTATACGATGCTTCAGAAAAACAGTTTTTGGCTGACAGATTTGTTGAAGGGGAATGTCCTAAATGTAATTTTGATGGTGCTTACGGAGATCAATGTGAAAACTGCGGATCAACGCTTAATCCTAACGAGCTAATAAATCCTAGATCTAAATTAAGTGGAAATAAACCTACATTAAAGAAAACCAAACACTGGTTCTTGCCATTAAATAACTTTGAACCTTTTTTAAAAGAATGGTTTTTAATTGAAAAAAAAGATGAGTGGAAATCAAATGTTTTCGGTCAAGTTAAATCATGGATACAAGAAGGTTTAAAGCCTCGCGCCATTACTAGAGATTTAGATTGGGGAATTCCTGTTCCCATTAAAGAGGCAATAGGAAAAGTGTTATATGTCTGGTTTGATGCACCAATTGGATATATTTCAGCTACAAAAGAGTGGGCTAAAAGAGAAAAAATTGATTGGAAGCCTTACTGGCAAGATCCCAAAACAGAGCTTGTGCATTTCATAGGCAAAGACAATATTGTATTTCATTGTATTATTTTCCCATCAATATTAAAAGCTTCAAACAAATATATTTTACCAACTAATGTTCCAGCTAATGAATTTTTGAACTTAGAAGGAAAGAAAATATCTACATCAAAAAATTGGGCAATTTGGCTTCATGAGTATATGGAAGATTTTCCTGAAATGCAAGATACTTTAAGATACGTCTTAACAGCTAATGCTCCAGAAAATAAAGACAATGACTTTACTTGGAAAGATTTTCAAGCTAAAAACAATAATGAATTAGTGGCTATTTTAGGAAACTTTATAAATAGAGTAGTTGTATTAACTCAAAAATATTATGCCAGTAAAGTTCCTTCAATTGGAGCTTTAAATGATAAGGAACAAGATTTAATCAGTGAAATATATTCTTTTCCAAAGAAAATCGGTGATTCTATTGACAAATTCAAGTTTAGAGAAGCTGTTAATATCATGATTGATTTAGCAAGGTTAGGTAACAAATATCTTGCTGACGAAGAGCCTTGGAAATTAATTAAAACAGAGGATTCTGAAAAGGTAAAAACTATAATGAACATTAGTTTGCAAATCTGTGGTGTTCTAGGTTTGGTTTGCGAGCCTTTTTTGCCTAATACATCTGAAAAACTTAAAACAATCTTCAATATAAAGAGTATTGAATGGAGCTCTATTTCTAAAGATTCTCCGATAGTTTCTTATAAAATTGAAAAAAGCTCATTACTTTTTAGAAAAATTGAAGATCAAGAAATTGAACTTCAGCTTGCAAAGCTCAACGAATCAAAACAATTAAAGGAATAATTAAACTTGATTTCTTGTCAAATTTAAATTCTTCTCATTAATTATTAATCTCAACGCTTTCCTTTGCAACTGCATTCATTCTTCTAATTAGTGCATTATAAGAATCTGTTATTTTTAAAAGATTCTCTTTAAAATCTTTTAAGTTATTATTATTTAGACCTTCTTTAGTGTCGATTTTCAATACGTCTGTTTTAAAAACTCTCAATCTACCAATTATTGATGGGGTATTTAAAACAGTAGGGATATGAATTTCATTAATTTTATCTATTTCTAAACTATAGGGTTCTATAAAATACAGTAATTGTCTTGTATCAATCTTTGAAAGTGTAGAAGCTTTTTTCAACACATCAATATCTCCCCATAAATTAAATACTTGATTGTATTGAGAATCTAAATCAAGAAAAATAGGTAAAGAATCTTTAACAAAAGAATTCAATTTTAAATAATTAATTGTCTTAATCGTTGGTTCTGTTTTCTTTACTGATTTAGAGCAAGAAACCAACAATAATAAAATTATCAAAAAAAATCTCATTTAATTTAATTTAATTTAAAAATAATGCTTTTTAATTAAGTTTAACAATAGTATTAGGATGCTAATAAACTTTAAAATAAAAAAAAATTAACTATTTGTTTATCTTTCTATTTTTTAAAATTTTAGAAACTTCTATCGTTTTTTCTTCTGTAATTTCGTAGTCTCTCATCACATAAATAGCAATTAAGGTTCCAAGTATTGGTAACCCTGAAAAAAATAAACGTAGTCCGATTATAGCTTCTTCAGGTTGTGTTACTGCGCCTGAAGTAAATCCAACTAATGAGAGAATTACTCCCGTTAAGCCTCCAGCAATAGCAAAGCCAAATTTTACCATCCACCAATAAATAGCTCCAAAAATCCCTTCTCGTCTTTTACCTGTATTAAGCTCATCTAAGTCAATTACATCAGCAGTCATTGACATCATTAAAGTAAATAATCCTCCTATCCCAAAAGAGAAAAATGGTAAGGCAAATAAAAACATGTAGGGCTTTCCAGGAATAAACAAAAACCAAAACATTATATATCCGACAATAGATATGCTCTGAGAAATTAAAAACGCTTTCTTTTTACCTAATTTTTTTGACATTAATGTAACTATAGGAATAACTAAAAAAGTAGTGATTAAAGCGCCACAACTTCCAAATAATGTAGGCCAAATACTCGCATCGCCAGCATTTCCATTAAATAAATAATAAACAATAATAAAAAATGTAAAACCTGCAACAGTGTTGAAAGCATTAAAAATGAAAAAAGTCGAAATGCAAAGTTTTCTAAATGGTTTAGACTTAAATGCTTCTACAAACCCATTTCTAATTTCTTTCAAACTTCCTCCGATATTTTTGATAGTTAATGGCACGTAATCTTTTTTTAGAGTAGATTCACTCTTTATAAATATTGCAGGAATCATCGCAAAAATCATACAAGCTATTCCAACCCAAACCGCTAACTCTCTTACTGCAGCTTCAGCAGATTCAAACAAACTATTATCATACATGATTACCCAAAGCCATGGTGCTATAACCCATGCCCATTGTCCAATCCACTGAGCAACAGCCATTATGTTGGTGCGTTCATGAAAGTTATCACTCATCTCATAACCCATAGCAACGTAAGGCACACTATAAATAGTATAGCCTAGATAAAAAATAAAGGACCAAAATAAAAAATATACAAAATTATAGTCGACCCCATTATTTACATATAACTGCCACATAATTATGAAAGAAATTCCCATTATTATTGAGCCAATAAAAACATACTGTCTTCGTCGTCCCCATTTAGATTTTGTATTATCTGAAATAAAGCCCATGATTGGATCGGTGATAGAATCGAAAAATCTTGGAGCTAGAGATACCACACCCCACATCCATCCAGGAAACCCCAAATTCTGAACTAGCACCACAATAAAAATACTTATTAAAGCTGGAAACATTTGATTTGCAAGCATACCAAAACCAAAAGCAATCTTTTGATTCATTGGAACCTTGATTAGCGGATCTGAACTAGAATTCATCATGTTTTATTAGTTTTAATAACAATCACTTGAATTACTTTAAGATTTATCACTGTTTTTTATTATTTTATTTGTTAAACTTTTCCTTTAATACGTTAAATGTTTCTTTTTTATTTCTTTCTATATCCAAAATCCCCCAAAATTCTTCATTTGGAGCGCCATCATATGGAATCCCCATACTGTTAGGGGCCCATCCGCCAACATCTTGTTTATCCGGGTTCCCAGCCTTCCATAAGCCATCTAAAAATGAAAAAATAAACAGCCCAGAAACAATATCAGAATTTTGAAAGACAGCATCAATTATTTTAGAATTTGCATCAGCTTGTGCTTTTTGATTTTCTCCTTTAGAATAACCATCTTTTTCGATAGTCATATAACTATCTGCACCTGATTCAGAAAGATAAACTGGCTTATCACTTAATAATTCCCATTGCTTAAAAATTGTAGAAGGATCATCCCACCTATAAACGTTTAATCCCCAAATATCTATATTAGGATTAGAGCTTAAAGCTTTTGAATTAGGTAATTCTCCATGTGCTGTAGCTACAGGATGATTTTTATCATTTTCTTTAATTATAAGTGCAGATTTATTAAGTTCATCGTACCAATTTTTCAAATCACCGCCAAACCATTCAGGATGATAGTTGTACTCATTACCTAATTCCCAAAACAAAATAGCATTATGATTTTTAAATTTATTTATATAATCAATAAAAGTTCCAGAATAAATATCATAATTACCTCCTTGATTAAATCCAAAACTTATAATTACTTTAATTCCAGCTTGGTCAATTTTATTTAGGATCTCAATCTGATCAATTGGTTCGTAAACTCTAATAGTATTAATTCCTGCCTCTCCCATTAAGTTAAGATCTTGATCTATTTTACTAAAGCTTCTTTTAGTACTTCCTTTTGGGACAGGATGATAACAAACTCCTTTTATAAAATAAGGAACATTATTAACTAATAATTGTCTGTTTGACGTTGTTACTTTATCTGTTTTATTATCGTGATAGACCGTACCTTCATTTAATATAATTGAAACGAAGACTATAAATAGATTAATTATTTTCACTTATTTCTAATTTTGATTTTGTTTCTGCGGGGATTAATACATCTTTTTGTAAATTTTCCAAAACCCCGTTATATGTTTTTTTTATAAAATTTCCGTTTCTAGTCAATCCTTTAAAGACTCCTTTATCTACACTATCCCAAAGAGCATATTTTGCTTTTCCGTCAACTGTAAATAATCCAAAATTATTTTCTGAACCATTTGGATTTCCGTCTTTCCAATGCTCATTAAATGCTTCAAAATAAAAACAAGAAATTTCTTCTTTATTAGTCCATTCACGCATTCTCTTGTAATATATAGCTTGCTTGAATTCATCAGCTGCATGAGTTCCATTTTTGCCATACAAGTCACTAGAGACTGTAGCCCATCCTAGTTCTCCAATGTGAATTGGCTTATTAATTCCAAGACTATCAATGTAATTTTTAACACTATTATATTGACTAACAGCATGGAGGTAAACATTTTCCATGGATTTTTCTATTAGATCGAAATCTGAAAATTGTTTTTTATCCTTTTCCCTTAATTTCCAAAAGCTTGAATTATAATGAGTGTCATGAAATGCATATGTATGCATAGAAACATAATCTACTGCATTAATAAGAGCAGTCAGATCTTTTGTGTGATAAGAAGAGTCTCCCCCTCCCCAAGATGCAAAATTATCTGAGCTTGTTATCCAAAGGGTTTTGGGAAGTTTATTTTTATTTTTTAAATCTTGTAGATGATTTACCCATTTTAAAATAACTGAAGGCTGTACATAATAACTCGATGCCCAATGAACCATCGCTTCATTTCCTACAGCAATAATTTTTACAATATCTGGATATCTATTTGCTAAACTTATTGCTTTTTGAATTTCAATCGAGTTAGCAGACTCATCTCCTTTATCATGATTAGGGCTTGAAGTCCATGCGTTTTCACAATCAATCCAAGCGCCTAATTTAACATACATTTTAAAAGATGAATCTTCTGTTTTTAACTCTCTAATTGCTTTTAAAATATTTGGGGCTTGTTCTAATTGTAAATTATAGGTTCTTAAAATTTTCACTCCCATGGCAGATAAAATTTTAAGATCCTCTTTCAACTCAGAAATTGTAGGCTGAATATCACGAGTTTTTTCGCGATAACCTCCATAAGAAATTGCTAAATAACTTGAATTCCCTAAGATTTCAGATGCTGATTTATCTCCTATACTTAACTCTTTTTTGTTTTCACATGAGAAAAATAAAATGCTAATTGATAATAGCAACACAACGTTATATCCTAAGATATCTTTCATTTTATTATTATTTAATCCAATTGTCATTAAAAATGATTTTTAACAACAAATACTACAATCTTATTCACTTCATCTGTTCTTTTAAAAACTTTAGAACTTATTTTATCATTTAGCTTTTTGCCATTAAATTCAATAGATTTTCCATTATTTAAATAAACTGTGATTTTTGAAGCAGTTGACTTTTGATATATAATGGGGACTTGACAATATGTAAATCCTAATGAGTTCTTTTCTAGCTTAATTGAGCTACTTTTTTTATCAAGATTTATATAATTAAATATTTGAGTCTTATTTAAAAACTCTTCATTTTTTAAAATTTCAGGGTTAAAGCAAATTACTCCCTTGTCAATTTGAATACCTAGTTCTCCAAACCTACTTAACAAGTCCTCTTTTACTTGACCTGTCATCCCGGGTTGTTGCGCCCCCTTTCCTTCTGGAGTGTGCGAATAAGGATCTGTTGGAAAAGCCCCATATAATTCAGGAGATTTTTTTACTCCAATTCCATCGTTAATTTCAAAATAATGATCAATTAACTTATTAACTATTGCTTTATCTTCATTTTGCTGAATAGCTGATTTGATGACTTCAAGTACTGCTAATAAAAGCTTTGAAACCATATGCCAATAAATAGATCCCAAACCTTCATATCCAAAAAACGTTCCTGATCTTCCTGTGAAGGATTTATGATCAAACACTTGCTCAAAAATTTGAAGAATTTTTGACATCTCATTTTTTACAAGACTATTATAATGATCAGGAAGCCTTTTTAAAGCTTTCATTAAACAGTTTGCGTTATTGAAATTTCCATTAAAATGGTATCCACCCAATAAATCTTTATTAATAATTTGAGTATTACCATCTTCAATTAACTTTTGTAATAAAGTTGACTTTAGAACATTCTCTTTAACAATATTATTTTTGTCAATAAAGCGACCTAAATCTTTATTAGGGTATAAGGTGTAGCTAGATTGATCTTTTCTAAATAATTTACTTTGCTTTAAACTATCCAACACTTTTAAACTTTCGCTTGCTGATAGGTATCCTGAGCTTAATATTGCTACTTGACCTTCTAACATTTCTGGTAAACTTGAAATAATTACCTTACCATTTTCTTGTAGTGACATTAAATTGTAAGCGTGGTATAGGTTATCCTTTCTTTTATTAGCCAAAATAGAATGATCTAAAAATGCTAAAGAAATTTTAATAAAACTTTTTAATTCTTCTATTGATAAATTTTGCTTACCTAATGAAAACCCATCATTATAAATGTTATTTCTGTAAATACTTCCTGCCTTTCCAAGAAGATCTAATATGACTTTGCGATCAATATCGGAAATGTCTTTTGAAAGAAGGTGTTTATTATCCTGAAAAGCCGTGTGAATTTCATTATAAAAATTAAACAATTCTAAAGAGATACTGACCTTATCAATCTTACTCTTATTAAGAGTCTTATCAAAAAAGTTTAAAAACCTTCTTAAATAATAAAGCGTTACCATTGATACGCCATTTCCTACTAACGCATTATTAGCATCATTCCACTCAGGTCGTTGAGTATTCATCCATATACCTCCTTCAGGAATAAAGTTTGAAAGTTTTGATAAAACAGTAGCTAAAATCTTTTCAATAAAATTTACTTTATAAATATTATTGCCAGGATCCTTTAAAAGAGCTCCATCTACTCCTATTTCTTTTCTATTATCTTGAATTTTCTTTTCGTTTTCGTGATCAAAATCAATAGTATTTTTAGAATCCACTAAAATCTCTTCATAACTTTTTATTTTATAAGGAACATTAGCATATACAAATACATTTTTCGAAAAGTAATTTAATAGTCTACTAGGGTAATAATCTTCAATAAATTCTAAAAATTTAAGAAGATAAATAATTTGATGATCTCCCCAATAGCCAATATAAGCCCAAGGATTGTCAGGCTCTACCGTTTCCCAGTCAAAGCCGTCTTTAGTAACTCTATAAGGGTTGTAACCCTCAAATGTAGTAGCATTCAAAAATTTATGAATCATCCCATCAATAAATTCTGGATAAGAATGCGCTAATGATTCCCAATTCTGAAATATATCTCTCCAATTCCCTTGGTAATCTAAAATTTTAGATCCATCGTATTCACTCTTAGTATTTATTGAAAATTTATTCCATGGACGACTAGGGTCTCCATGCCTTCTACTAAATTTTAAAGGCAAATATTCCAAACATAAACGCTCAAAATCAGTGTCGTCATTATTTAAGTAATGAAGTTTCAGGTTTTCTAAAGAAAATAGGATTGGAAGAGTATTTAGTGTATTAACATTATCATTATATACTTTTTTATTTGCTTTGGCTATGTATGGAATAAAATCAGACTTTTCAATTTGATAATTATTATCAATAATTCCTCCACGCATTACATTAAATATGGTGTTAGAAAAGTGACGAATATTTCTAAGCTTATCAAAAGACATTTGAATTCCATCACAGGACCCTGCTATTTCTATTAAATTTTTTGATCCGGATTGAATGTCATTTTCAACATGTTCCGCTACACTTGAATTCTTTTTAATAATTTCTTTTATATAAACTAAATCAGAAGCTGTTTGATTTAAATTAGCTACTATAAACCAATTTTTTGATTTATTTTTAGGAAGTTTTAATGTTGTGTTGAGGAAATAAGCTCCTTTTTCAGCTCTAATGTCTTCTTCTTGTATTAATTCTTCTCCTCTTCTAAAATTTTCAATTTGTAAAGAAGAAAGTAAATACTTAGTATTTTCTAAACCATAAGACCATACAGTATTAGCTTTTAAAGCTTCACTAGGTTCAGCCTTATCAACTATAATAGCGCTTAAAGAGTAAACACCTAGCCCTGTGTCGGTTTCAAGCTCACACTTCTTATAAGCATCAACTAGATTACTAGATCTATTTTGAAGTTCTTCATTAACCCCACTTGGAACAATATTTTGTATCCCATCCAGTAAACCTAACTCAACATCTGATGATCCATTATTCGTTATATTCGATTTTCTAACAAAGCCATACTTATCACTTAAATTCCATTGATAAGAAAATTTCAATTCTAAATCGTGATTAATTTCTTCAAAAATTATTTTATTACCTATTGAGTTTTTATAAAGGTTTCGTGTTAATTTATATATACTACTAAGTTTTCTAGAAAAAGGCTCCCAAAGAAATGTTTTGTCACTTTTTGAAACAAGTAATAAGGTTTTGCTACCTGTAACTTCTTCAGATTCCGTAATTTTATCGTCAGTATAATAAGGAAATAAAGCTGAATCACTATTCTTTCTTCCTGCCGACAAACTTCCTGTGCTTGATATAAACATCCAATGGTTAGAATTACTTACAATGCTCATAAAAAAAGGACGCATCGAATCGACGTTAGAAATTTTATAAAACTCTTCGCCTTGTATTGTTGTCAACTCTCCATTAACTTCTTTTTTAGAAAGATGAGCTTCTGTATTTCCTAAATATATTTTACTATTAGTCATTCTAAAATTTTATAAATAACCAATTCTTCTATTGATAAATTCTCACATATTCAATCTCCATTATATCATTGTCAAAATCAGGTGCAATTTCGCCTCCCATAGTTCCTCCCATGGCAACGTTTAAAATGATAAACTGATTCCAATTAAATGGGAGAGCACAAGAATTTCCAACTATATGATGTGGCTTGTCATCAACATAAAATGTTAGTGCCTGTTTAGTCCAAACAAGTGAATAAACATGAAAAAATTCAGTGATATCATTATAATCATTACTAATATGAGAATCACCAGCACCATAACTATCAGGATGATGTACTGTAGATTGAACTTTAAAATTATTTGACTGAGCCGCTTCTAAAATGTCTATTTCTCCACACGCAGGCCAAGTAACCGTTCTGAAATTCGAGCCTAATAGCCATAACGCTGGCCAGGCTCCCTTTTTTCCAGGAATTTTCGCCTTTATATCAACTCTTCCATAAGTAAAATCTTTTTTAGTATTAGAAATAATTCTAGCGGAAGTATAATTATTTCCATTATAAGATTCCTTTTTAGCTATGATTTTTAATTTTCCATCTTCCACTTTAGAATTATCTAATCTACTTGTGTAAGATTGAACTTCATTATTATACCAACTATCCCCAACTTCATGAACCCATTTATCAGAGTCAATGGCACCTTCGTAATCAAATTCATCAGACCAAACTAAACTAGAAAATTGATCCCTAGGACTAGTACTTGAAACAGTGTTAGTGGTAAGCCATACATACCAAGCAATATCCTGGTCATCAACTGTTCTTAAATAAATATTTTCTGAATCATGGCATTCTATTGTATAACTATGCTCTCCAACATAAAAACCAACAAAACCTTTATCGTCAAATTCAATTTTATCAAGATCATCTTCTTTTTTTGCTGAAAATGTTGTTTGATAATTATTTAGTGGATAATTCTCTATATCACCATCGCCATTTGGTGATTGGGAAGTATAGCCAAAATCATCATTTAGATGGTGGCCCTTTCCAAATACAGTTTCGTTTGTTTTGTGAGAATAAGTTCCATTAATATTAAAAGTATATTCATCATCGTAAAACCCAGTATTTGATTTAGAAAAAGCATAAGCTTCCCAATAAGTTGAATATCGCTTATCTTGAACACCATTAGAAAAATGAGCATCTTGAGCAGAGTTAATTCGCCAGGTTTTAGATGAACTACCTGCTAATAATTCTAAAAGAGTTTGCTCAGATTCAGGTTTAACATAAACAGTAATTGTTTTATCCACACTAACATAATGACTAGTAGAAGAGTAGGCGATTACCTTGATATTGTATGTTTTAGTTCCAACTTCTTTATATGTGTAATCAGAAGATCCTGTACTAGTTTTAGAATCTCCGGTTCCAAACCTAAAGCTATACGAAACAGCATTAGTTGCAGTCGCAGTAAACTTAACTGTTCCTGAACCATCTCCGTTTGGGTTATTAGAATCTGAACCAACTATAATAGCTGTCAATTGTAAGTTTAATGGCTTAATTTCAGTAGGCGGATCAACGGGCCCTGATCCATCTCCACCGTCTGAATCTCCACTAGAGCAGAAAGTAAAAATATTTATAAGAAAAAATAATTTTAAAAATAGTTTCAAATTGATAAAGGTGTAAAGTATTGATTTACTTAATTAGTAGTTATGTCTATAGTCATTTTAAAAAAACTGAAAGTGTATAAGACGCTTTCAGTTTTTTAAAAAGAATTAAACAAAAATTAATTAATCAACTGCTATTAGTTTGAAATACCATTTTCTACCTAAATCATCAGTAGTAGTAAGTTCCATGGTATTACTAGTTGGAAATACAATCGTATAGTCATGTGTTCCAGTATACAATGCTACATGACCAATTCCAGAAAATGTTAATACTTCTACTCCTCCAGGAGCTGCAACATTCCATGTTCCAGAGTAATTTTCAACAGGGAAATTTGAGTGAGTATTATCTACTGGGTCATCAGTACCACCAACATCACCTGCATATTCGAATTTCACAGCACATCCTCCGTTTGTTGTATGAGTATATCCTTTACCTGTTAAACTAAATGTCCAAGTATCATCATCTGATCCATAACTTGCTCTACTATTTGGATCTGCGGAATACCAAATTGGAGAGGTTGAATCTGCAGGTCCAACTCCAACATGTCCACCAACATCTGTATTTAACCTCCATGTTCTTGAAGAATTACTAGTAAGGTTAGTTAAAAATTCTGGTTGAGGCGAATAATTCGCGAAAACCTTTACAGCAATAGATTTCATCGAAGTAGTCCCACCTGTTCCGATTGCAACAGCAGTTACAACATAAATATGAGTACCTGTAACACTAAAATTCATTGTGTGTTGTCCTGAAGGCACCATTGTTTCAGTCCCATCAAATAACAGCTTATAATTTAATGCATTATCTGCACTTACATTAAAGTGAACTGTTCCGCTTCCATCTCCATTAGGGTTAGCCTCATCAACACCTACTATTTCAGCAGTAATGTTAACACTAGATGGAGCAACTATAGCACCAAATTCATAGTTTTCTTCTTCACAACTTACTAGAGTAAGAGTAGCTAAAATGAAAACTGATTTAAATAAAAATTTTATTTTTTTCATAATTTTTTAATTTTAATGTTTTTATTTTTTAACAAAATATAAATTGTCTATGTAAACCGTACCATTACCATCCCAAACTAATTGCATGAACTTAGCAGTGTCGTTAGTATAATCAGAAAGCGGGATATCTACACTTACCCAACCACCTTTGTTAACAGAACTAACCAAAACAAGCGCTTCTTTTTTCCCTTCATCATTATCTGCATGAGCAGTGTTAACTAGCTTTAAACCAAGTTTTGATGAATTTGGCGTCCAATAATCAAAATGAACGTGAGTCTTAGTAGAAATATCTGTTCCAGGATCGTAATTAGTAACTAAACCTGAATAATTTAAATTAGAATA